>Ga0209207_1000342_pt1 | contig 30561 bp, 30 predicted proteins | sample SaghotsprinmetaG_FD_184140 | JGI IMG/M metagenome (GOLD analysis project Ga0209207, IMG submission 184140) | Hot spring microbial communities from South Africa to study Microbial Dark Matter (Phase II) - Sagole hot spring metaG (SPAdes) (version 3) | ecosystem: Environmental > Aquatic > Thermal...
CTTGTAAAGAGGCAGCTCCAGACGTCCGATACAAAACCATACCGCCCGGTCGAAAAATGGAAGGTGTTTCGCGACGCCTGTGAGGCCCGTGAACGCCTCGGCCTTCAGGACAGGGCGCTGGCTGTGCTTGATGCGCTTTTGACTTTTTATCCGCAGAACGAGCTCGACGGCGATAGTGGATTGGTGGTCTTTCCGTCCAATGCCCAGCTGTCTGTCCGAGCGCACGGCATTACCGGAACGACCTTGCGGCGGCATTTGGCTGCCCTGGTCGAAGCCGGGCTCATCCAGCGAAAGGATAGTCCGAACGGAAAGCGTTACGCTCACCGGGACAAGAGTGGCGATATCGAGCAAGCCTTTGGGTTCGATCTTTCTCCACTTTTGGCTCGTGCTGCGGAACTTGCAATTCTGGCACAGGAAGTCGCTGCCGAACGCCTGCAGTTCAGGCGAGCCAAAGAGGCCCTGACTATCTGCCGGCGCGATGTGCGCAAGCTGATCTCCGCCGCGATGGAGGAGGGGGCTGACGGCGACTGGGAAGCCATCGAAGACATGTATGTCGGCATTGTCAGCCGACTTCCCCGCAATCCTGATCGTCACCAGGTGGACGCAATCCTCGACGAGATGCAGCTTTTACGCACCGAAATCCTCAACCTTCTGGAAAATCAGCTAGATTCTCACAATATGGACGGCAGTGCTGTTCAAAACGGCTGCCACATACAGAATTCAAAACCCGAATCCATCGATGATTTTGAACCTAGCTCTGGAAAAGAGCAGGGCGGAGCCGTCGAGCTGGAAGTAGCACCCAAAGAGGTTGCTCAGCCGTTGGCAAAGCCGGAACAGATGAAGGCGTTCCCGCTGTCGATGGTCCTGAAAGCCTGCCCGCAGATTTTGGACTACGGGCCCGGGGGCACGATCTCCCATTGGCGCGAGCTGATGGGGGCCGCGGTGGTGGTTCGATCGATGCTTGGCGTCAGCCCGTCGGCTTATGAGGAAGCGTGTGAGGTGATGGGGCCGGAGAACGCGGCGGTTGCCATGGCTGCAATCCTGGAGAGGGCAGGGCATATCAACTCGGCAGGTGGATATCTCCGCGATCTCACGCGCCGAGCGAGGGTAGGGGAGTTCGGGCTCGGACCAATGCTGATGTCGCTGATGCGCGCTAATGCGAACGGAGATCGGAAAACGGGGTGAGCGGTTATAACGGCGCAACGGGTAGGGGGCATAGTGGTATGGCAGTCGTGCCGCATTTCATCCAGCGTTCTTTCCACGCCTTCTTGATTTTCTTGGAGTCCGAGCAAACCAAGAACGTCTCAATAGCTTCTAGACCTGCCCGGGATGCTGTCCCAAAAATCGAAAAAAGACCCAAATGATACACTGATTTGCGCCTCACAGAGACTGTCTCAGGAGGTATACCTAATGGTGCGGTTCGACGGCTAGCGCCAAACGGGGACATCGCAACGAACCGTGTCGACGTGAGGGGCGTCATTCAAAGCGCCATTCGACATCGAACTCCAGAGTAAGTCTAGATTTGTCGTGAACCGTCTGGCGTACCAGCCGTTGTGCGTTGAGAGTCTTCGGCCAACAAATAGCTTCTTACCGCAGACAGAGCGCCGTCTACGGCTTGCATAGATAGCAGGAGTTGCTCCAAATCCGAAAGCGTTGACGGAGCTGCTTCAGGTTGGCCGCCTTCACCGCGCGCGCCAGATGACCTGAACTGCAAGATTACCCCCATTTTCTCCTCCTCCAACTCGGCAGTTCTTTTGGACAGACAGGACAAAGTGCTACTGGAGCACTCTGTCTTGCCGCACGGCGTCTTATACAACTTCCGGGCATCCAGCCTCAGAACTCTTCCCAGCTGTCTCCGGACTTAAGGGCGGCATTACCCTGGAAGGCATGAGCAACTTTCGCAGTCATTTGACGTGCCGGAGATGCCACAGGCCGTGACGAGGCGTTCGCAGCGGCAGGCGGAGCTCGGTGGCTCACGGTACCTTCACCGACTTTGAACTGGCCAAGGAGAGCGAACAACTGCTCTGCCTCCCGCGCCAGGCTGTGAGCGGCGGCCGTTGTTTCTTCGACCATGGCAGCATTCTGCTGAGTGCCCTGATCCATGGTGTTGACGGCGGTATTGATTTCCTTCAGCCCAGTTGCTTGCTCCTTTGAAGCTTCGACGATAGCGCCAACATTGCCATCCACCTGTACGACCTGGCTCACGATTTCCTGGAGCGCCTTGCCAGTGTTACCAACCAGCGTCACGCCGCTCTTGACGTGTTCGTTGGAGGTGTTGATGAGTTCCTTGATCTCTTTTGCCGCCTTGGCAGAGCGCTGCGCAAGCTCTCGCACTTCCTGAGCAACGACAGCAAATCCCTTGCCCGCATCGCCCGCGCGCGCCGCTTCAACGCCGGCATTCAATGCAAGCAGATTGGTCTGAAACGCGATCTCGTCGATGACGCCGATGATGTTCGCGATCTCTGATGCCGATTGCTCGATCTTGCCCATGGCATCGACCGCTTGCCCAACGACGTTCCCGGAGTTCTCGGCGTGTTCCTTGGTTCGACGGACAAGCGTGCCAGCTTCCTGAGCTCGGTGGCTGGAATCGGCTACAGTTGTCGTGATCTCTTCGAGAGCGGCAGCCGTCTCCTCAACGGACGCGGCCTGCTGCTCGGTTCGCTTCGACAGATCGTTGGAAGCCGACTGGATCTGCTGAGATGCTGCCGCGATGGCTCCGGCGTTTTGGGAGATGTTCTGCAGCGTCGACCGAAGCTTCGATGACGTTTCATTGAAATCGACGCGCAGTTTCTCGAGCGCCGGCAAGAACGGTGAACGGAGTTCCTGAGTAAGGTCGCCAGCCGAAAGCGCCTGCATCGCTGCGGCGAGCTGCTCAACGTTCTGTACGCGGTCCGACACGTCAGTGGCAAACTCCACAACCTTGAAGACCTTACCGTTCATGTCGAAAATCGGATTGTAGGAAGCCTGGATATAAACCGGCTTCCCGCCCTTTCCAAAACGCATGAATTCGTCAGATATGAACTCACCACCCGCAAGCTTCCCCCAGAAGCGACGGTAGTCGTCACTGTTCGTGTAGGCAGGCTCGCAGAACATCGAATGATGCTTGCCCTGAACCTCTGAAAGCTGATAGCCGAGCGTTTTCAGAAAATTCTCGTTCGCAGTGAGGATCTCGCCTTTAGGAGAAAATTCGATAACCGCTTGGGCGCGGGAGATCGCATCGAGCTTGCCGGTGTCTTCAGCAGCCTTGAGCTTTTCCCGGGTAATGTCGGTCGCAAACTTCACGATCTTATACGGCTTGCCCCCGCGGAATACGGGGTTGTAGGAAGCCTCGATCCAAATCTCACCCCCATCCTTGGTGATGCGCTTGTACTGGCGTCTATCGAATTCGCCTCGTGCGAGCTTTGCCCAGAAGTCCCTATATTCTTGGCTGTTTGCTTCCGCAGGATCAACGAAGGTTCGGTGATGTTTGCCAACTATCTCCGAGAGTTGATAGCCAAGCGCGCGACAGAAGTTCTCATTTGCCGTCAGGATGGTCCCGTCCAGCTTGAACTCAATGATCGCCTGAGACTTGCTCATGGCTTCCATCACGGCCTTTGCGTCAACACCGCCAAATCCCAACATTTCATTCCCCCGAATGTAGACGCGCGCCCTGTCGGCCAATCCGGCAAGCTTCGAGCAACCGTCAAATCTGATGGTGCTAATTCTCAGACGGAGGCGTTTACGATTCGTGAATATTCCGCTGGATGCGTACATAAATTGCGCATTTTCGACTATTCTTGCTAGTCCTCAAACTGCGCCGTCGACCTGTGGATGAACCGACTTAGGCAGCACAAATCTAGGCTGAACGATTTTGACATGGATGCTCATCCCGAACTGCAACTGGAATTCCGAGGCATCGAGCGCCCCATTGAAAAGCACGCCGTAACGAGCTGGCGCGGCGTCTCAGTTCAGTATTCACGCCTCAAGCTTCCTGTTGAGTACGATTTCCAATGGGACGGAGGGTCCCACTATCTAGCTTACCACGATCTGATCCTACATGACGGCGAAATGGAAATTGCAGGCGACAAGCCAATTGTCGGCGGCGACCTCAGGGGCCGGATGACGTTCGTACCGCAAGATCAAAGGCTAACCGGTTGGGCTAAGCCGGCTGACCGCATGAACTAATTTACAGTTGTGTGTTTCGATCCTTCGGCCATGCAAGAAGAATTACAGGCCGAATTCACTTCGTTTGAGGCAAGACCTCACGTCTATTTCAAGGACGATCTATTAGGTGCGACAATGAAAAAACTTGCCACCATGATGGCGGACGAGAAGCGCCCCGTATCCCAGATGTATGCCGAGACGTTGGGCCTTACGGCAGCCTTGGAGATGTTCAGACTGTCGCAGGAGGCTTCAATGCCACCTCTTTCCGTCCCATCGGGTCATCTCAGCAGGGCCAGGCAGGACTTGGTCCTGACCTATATCGATGAAAATCTCGGTCGTGACTTTGGGCTTAACGAGTTGGCATCGCTTTGCGATCTAACACGCTTTCACTTTGCTCGCGCATTCAAGGCCACATTCAACGAAACTCCCCATCAGTATGTCTTGAGCAGACGGCTTGAGCGGGCAATGGAACTTTTAGCCAAGAGCCGGCTACCGATCGGTGAGATTGCATCGGTTTCAGGTTTCGGCGGGACGAGCCAGTTTGCGCGCTCGTTCAAGACAGCGACTGGGAAGACGCCTCTGGAGTTCCGCCGAAGCGCGTAGGTTACGCGGTATGCACGAAAGTAAGCGCCTTGTTCCCAGCCCTCGCATGTCCGCTTTGGGCCGACACCGACATCAGAGGAGCCTTGTTGCCCGGCCGCTCCTCCTTGTAGCGCTGTTGTAGTAGCTCGATGCTTGTTGAACGGAGCGATGTCTTGACTGCTCCATAGCTTCGGGTAGGGGGATACCGCGATTGGCGGCTTCCGTCAGATAACCCGATCGCAAACCGTGCGCAGAAAACTCCCTTGGCTCCAGCCCCGCCATCGCCGCCCGCTGCTTGACGATCGTGTTGACCGCACTCGGCTCCAGCGCCCGCTTCGAAACATTGCCCCAACGATCTATCTTCCGAAAAATGCTTCCACTTTCGATTCTTCCAGCCGCAAGCCAGGCGTTGAGCGCCTCCACCGGCCGGCCAGTCAGATAAACGATCTCATCGCTTTCGGCACCTGATGTCTTGGTGCGACCGAGATGGATAGCGAGAGAGGGGAGGGGAGGGGCACCCTCGACGGTGAGCTGCTCTCTGCGCAGACCGGCAATCTCACTGCGACGACGACCGCCCGAGGCAAACGCCACCATGAGGATTGCCCGGTCGCGGATGTCACGAAGGCTGTCGGTGCTGCAGGTCGCGAGCAGTTTAGCCAGCACGTCGCCGGTGACGGCCTTCGCACTCTTGCGTTTCCTTGGCCGCGGCGTCGCCCGAACGGCGAGGCGTATCGCGGATTTCAGCGAGGGGGACGAGAAGACGCCGGTCAGGCCGCGCCACTTCGTCAGCGTCGACCAGGTGGCAAGCCGCCGGCGCACCGTGTCTGGTGCATGCGGGCCGGAGGATCGAAGGAACCGCTGATCGCGCAGGCTCTGCTCGACGTCAGCTGGCATGCCATGATGAGGATCGATGTCACGCTGGTCGGGGTGCCACAAATGGTGGGCGACAAATTTCAGCAGCAAAGCTTCAGGCGCTGGCCAAGGGAGGGAGGCGCCGGTCGCGGCCAGCGACCAGGCCTGCAGATAGGTAAGGTCAGAGGTGAGGGCGCGCAGGGTGTTCTGGCCCATGCCCTCGTTGACCAGGTGGCGCAGCGTTTCGATGTCCTGGTCGGTGAGCAGTTCAGCCAGTTCATCGCGACGGTCGATCGGCAGGACGGCGGCGATCGTATCTAGTTCGTCTGCGCGGCGCTCGACGGGGTTCTTCGAACCAGCTTGCTTGATCACTGAAAAACGCTCCGGATCGACGGTTTTGACGGCCGGTGGCCGGGGATTTACCGGATTCTTTCTGATTTTCGACTCGAGATCAATCACCTTTGATAAGGGTTACTTATCGGGGGTCAGGGACCTCGAGCTCATCTATATCATGTACGGAACTGTAAGTGACATATAGCTTTCGCTTAACGAATCATTTACCATAAATTCAATGTCTTACGATCTTGCCAGATCGCCCATCCAGAGCCTGCTTCGACCGATGTCCGAGGCCGCTGTTGTGGCTTTTACTTCCCGATTTCAATTGAAGCGCTAAGCTGAAAATCCAGCCCGCATTTTTGACCTAACGATTTCATTTCCGGGGCAGGGGAGGGCCTCTTAAAGCCCTGACGCCTTGGTGAGATTGGTGCGGAAGCGGTCGCGTCGGCGCTGATATTTGCGCGTCATCTCGGCCGAGGCGTGGCCCAGCTGCTTCTGGACGTAACGCTCCTCGATCTCGGCCGAGGAGGCAAGGCCGGCGCGTAGCGAGTGGCCGGCGAACAGCCCCGCCCGTTCTCCTTCCGGCAGATCGGAACGGACTCCGGCAGCAAGCGCGGTCTGCTTGACCAGACGGGCGATATGCTTGTCGGAAAGCCGCTCCACGTCGACCGTCTTGTTATCCTTGAAGATGCGGCGGAAGAGCGGGCCTCTGGCGATCCGGCCGAAGCGGATCCAGTTCTCGAGAGCAGCAACGGGGCAGGTCTGGTCCACGGCGCCGCGACCGACCTCGACCTCACGCCAGCCGGTCTTGCCGCGCAGCGTCACCAGCACGCCCTTGCCGGGAAATATCTCGATCCAGCCATGGCCGTCGCTGTGATCGTCGCGGACGATGTCGAGCCCGACGATCTCGGACCGGCGCAGGCCGCCGGCGAAACCCAGGAGCAGGATGGCCCGGTCACGCAGACCGCGCAGATCATGACCGAGCGTGTTGACCATCGCCTTGATGTCTTCGCCCAGCACAGCCTCTTTCTGCCGCGGCGGCTTGGCGTGCTTGCGGCGGATGCCGGCTAGAACCGTCGCGATATGGCGGTCGGAGCGGTCCATCGGCGTGCCGCGCTGGGTAAAGTTCCAGGCGAGGCCGGAGAGGCGCCGCTCGATCGTCGCGACCGACAGGGCAGGGGACTTGTGCTTCGGATCACCGGCAGCGCAAGAACCGATATAGAGGCCGATCACCTGGGTCGACGGCGGCATCGGCTCGAAGCCCTCGCGGCGGCACCAGGCGGTAAAATGCCGCCAGTCCTTGGCGTAGGCGTCACGGGTGTTTTCGGAACTGGCGGCGTTGGCGTAGGCTGTCGCGGTCTCGACCAGCGCCTCCAGCCGCGCCGGCCGCGACGCGGCGCCCATTTCCACGACGAGCTCGACGCCGGCGGGAAGGTCGCCGTCATCAATATCGTCGATTTTGGGCGTGTTTGCCGGGGAAATTTCCATGGTTCGGAAGCCTATCACCATATGTCCGGTAATGGAAGGTTATTGGACATAAAACAATCATGACAAGCTGTGCGGTTTTGTGGGAAATTGATAGCACAAACCGCGCGTCTCGATTATGCTCTGGTGCATGGATTCGCGCCGCCGCTCCCCGTTTGCCACTCCGATCACGCCGGCGGCCGTGCCGCTTCTGCCGGCCTGGGCGACCTCGCGCCACCATGATATGAGCGAGACGGATGCCGCCTTTGCCGCCGGCATCGCCCTGAAATCGTTGGACGATCTGGTGCGCGCCGAACCCGTCTGGGCGGGCTGCTGGCGCCAGCGCCTGGCGCTTAGGGCCTCGCATTCGGCCGTGCAGCTGATTGGCCGCAACGAAGGCGAGGCGGGCTTGCGCGATGTGGTGCTGCTCACCGCGCCTGGCAACGATCCCGGGCCGGCCGGAGCTATGTATTTGGCATTCCAGAAACTGGCGGCAAAGAAGCGGCCGATCAGCAGCAAAGTTCTGGAGGAGGTAGCGGCGCTGATGGGGATGCGTCGCGAGGGCCTGAGCGAAATTGCCGATTTATTTGACGGCGCGCTTTAGTCCGGTCGTGCTGTGCCCTTCGTCGTCGCCGACCTTGTCACCAACATCTGCGCCGCCCGGCCAGATGCCGAAATTTTGGCCTGGTGGCTGGCCGACCGCCTGCTCGCGGAAAAACTCGCCTGGGCGTGTGGCGTGCCGCTCACGATGGGTGAGCGTTATGGCGCAGCGTTCAAGACGATCGGGGGCCGCGGACGGGTGCGGCCCGGGGAGCCCGCTTTCCCGCGGACGGTGTGCCTGGCGCTCGTGTCCGCCACGGTCGAGGCCTTGCGGCAGGCCAATGACATTGGCCGGCGTGCCGAGACATTGTTGGCGGTGGCGCCGAAGGTGCGAACCAAAGGCGCCGGCGTCGTCATCGAAAAGCTGCTCAACGAGGATGCCATGCCCGCCTCCGCGCCCGGCAGCCATCTCTCCCGCTGGGCGGCGACGCGATTGTTCGAGCGGCTGGAAAGTTTTGGCGCGGTGCGTGAACTGTCCGGCCGAACTTCGTTCCGGATTTTTGGGTTGTGACGATGGCGGGATCAAGCGCAACACGACGGAAGTCACGGCCGCAGGACGAAGTGTTGCTCGATCGCGAGCTCGAAGATCTGCCGCCGGAGCTGCGCTGGCGCGAATGGATGCTGCGGGTGGAAGCAGTGATCTTTGCCGCCGCCGAGCCGGTCAGCCGTGAGATTTTGGCGCGCGTGGTCGGTTGCGGCTGCAGCATCGATCTCATCATCGATGATTTGCGCGAGGATCTGCGGTCACGTCCCTATGACATCGTTGCGGTCGCCGGGGGCTGGCAGCATCGAAGCCGTTCGGCTTACGCGTCTGCGATCCGTGCCTCGCAGGCGCCAACGCGTAGCGTCGCCGCGTCGCTGTCCGAAAACGAGGCTGCGGTGCTGGCGGCGATCGCATACTTGCAGCCGGTGACCCGCGGCGAGTTGTCCAACATGTTCGGCAAGGAGATAAGCCGCGACACGATTGCCGGCCTTCGCGATGCCGGGTTTCTCAGCTCCGGCCCGCGCAGCCCGACACCCGGCGCGCCCTACACCTATGTGACGACGAAGCATTTCCTGTCGGCGTTCGGCCTTGAGACACTGCGTGACCTGCCCGATCTGGAGGGGCTCGAGGACGCCGGGCTGCTCAGCCGGCAGGCGCTCAAGGAAACCGCGCTTGGGCTGGCTGAGAGCGACGTACTGGAGGAGTGACGATTTAGGTCCTGTGCGGCTTCTTTAGGTTCCAATCATCTCCTGCACCCGGCGACGGCCGGGACCTGGGTTCATTCTGGCATAGGCGCCTAGCAGGTCCGGAAGCTTTATAGTCGGCTCCTTGCCTTTCGAGACATTCGGCCGTCCTCTGCTTCGCCTGAGAGCGTTCGCCAGAAGCTCGATCCAGGCGGGGTGATCACACGGCGGCGGAATCAGGCGTCTCAGACGGCGTGCTTTGCGTTCCTCATCCTCGGCGTCATCCACCGGCCCTTCACTGGGGCAATTGAGAAGTTCGGCGCAGTAAGCCCTTGCCGCTGTCGACAGACTGGTGAGGATCATCGCCGAGTAGTATCCGCCTGCACTGGGCAAGCTCAAGAGCCGACGGATAAGCATGGGTCCTGATGGGGAGTGGGCGATTGCTTCCAGGCTGCATACATTGTCGATGCATCGGTCGAACGTTCTCGTCATTGGACTGAGGTAAGGGATTGGTGCGCGGCGTAAGTCGTAGCCGCACGCAGCACAAGAATGTTGCGGCACGAATTCGCTCTGGTCAAAGACTGCAATGGAGCTGTTGCAGGACGGACATCGATCGCGCAATCGACAGCCATGCTCTGTGCAAGAAACCCGTGTCGCCAGCCGCCATCGACGCCGGAAATAGGGTTGCGCATCCTCGCTCAAACAACGGCAGCAGAACTGCAGCCACGTAGAACTGTCGCGTTGCCCGTTGTAGCGTAGCGGCAGCAAGAGCTGTTTGGGCAGATCCTGCGACAATGTCATCGCCGCGAGCTGATCGGGCGCGACGCCCGTTTTGGCATACAGCAGGTTTGCTATGTCGGCCGGCAGCCTCAGATCGAGGGCGGCCGACCACATTCCCGGATTAAGTCCGAGCACGCGCGCGAATGCTTTCGGGGCTACCCCATTGGCATAGGCAAGCCGGTGCAACCAGCTTGATAGCAATTCGTCTGGCTGCGGCATCACGGTGACCGGCCACAGGTCAGAAACCACGTCACCATATCGTTCGCGAATGCTGATTGCCGGCGTGCGCGCGTCGGCCGTCATCATAGAAGGCTCTCGCGCAAGGCCCTGTTGCGCCGCTGCGAGACCGGCACATGGTGCAGTTCGTCGATTCCGGCCTTGGTGATGCGTTCGCTCCCGGATCTGATCGCCGCGACAGCTGCCTTGGTGACGATGGTGACGATTTCACCGATCAGGCCTTCCGACAGGCTGAATATTATCCGGGCCAACGGTTCGGTCGACAAATCCGAGCTTTTGGCCAGCGGCAAAGCGGCTTCGAGACTGTCGAGCAGCATGAGATAGTTCTCGTCATATTGCCAGCGTGGAACTGCGACCAGGTCGAAGCGGCTCGCCATCTCGCTGGTGGCGTTGATAAAATCGCAGACGGCCACCTCGCCAATCAGCACCGGCGAGATGTCATACTGGCGGCCAATCCGCCGCAGGAAAGCAAATACGGCTTCGACGTCGCGCGCACGGCCCCGCAACGCATTGTGGAACTCGTCGAAAATCAGCACCCTCGGCCTGACGCTGGCCAACAAGTGATCGAGTTGCTCGGCCTTGCGGCCGAGGTTCCACATATCGGCGCCGGGCGCCCGCAGCGCCTGGAGAATGCTGGCATAGAAATGGCCAAGGCCGGCGCCTTCGCGTGTCTGGGCTATCCATACCCTTTGCTTGGGCGAGGTTCTCAGGTGCTCGACGGCGAACCGCTCGGCAATCATCGTCTTACCGTTGGCGTAGGGGCCGACCAACATCAGCCCCTGGGTTCGCAAAGACGCAGGCCGTAACAGAAGCTCGGCAAGTCGCCGATGGCTATCCTGGGCGGCATGATGCCCTATCCACCGTGGCGCGCGGATATAGGCGATCCTTTCCTCCTGATCACGGTCAAGATACGGTCGGACGTGCTCGAGCAAATGATCCACTATTGCTACCAGTCCTCCACCGGCAAGCGGCTCTTCTGGCGCGGGGGATGCTCGGCGGGAGGAGGCGTCCGCGGTTGCATGACTGCATAAGACTTCTCCGCCGCAGCGGCATGGGCCTTGCGGACAGCATCACGCAACTGGCGCCGGGAGGGTTTCGCCGATTGCACAATGGCTGCGATCTCGCGGCGGAGCGCCACCTTCTCAGTGCTTGAGCGGTGGTTTGCCGCACGCCGACGGGTGCGTTCCGCCTCATGCTCCCACAGCGTCACTGACGTCAGTTGGCCGTCGCGTCGCTCGACCGGCCGAAACTGTCTTGTTTCCGGGTCGCGGATGTAAACATGGCTGATGTCACGGGGGTCGTATCGCACCTCAAGCTTTCCGAGCCGGTCACGTTCGGGAACGACGGCGCTCAGCCACGGCGAATAATAGTGCATGGCGAACATGCTGATCCCTTGCGGTGACAATTGCCTTTCCGTCCCCGGCAAGAACGACAACAGCACGCGCTGCGGGTCATCGTCGAAATGAGGCAGGGCGGTTGCGTTGTGCTGCCATTCCGTCATGGGAACCTTCAGGGTCTTGGAATTTTCCTGCAGGTTGTGATCGATCACGGCCAGCGCAACGCAGCGCTCCAGATCGGCGAAGCTCAGGCAGGCGCGCCGCTCGGATGGATATTCGTCGCGGTGGGCCACCGAACGGCCCGAAGAGCCCGGGTAGGTGGCGAGGACCACGTTGAGCTTTCCCAGCAGCCGTTCAACCACGCCGCCTTGATGGACCCGGCCGCGATCGCGATATCGGATCCTGATCCCATAATCGTCACATCCTCGCTGGAAGGCGTGTCCCTTGAACTCCATTGCCGAGTCCGTGACGAGCAGCTGCGGTCGACCGAACATCGGCCAGGCGTGATTGAGATTGCGCGCTGCAAGCCATGTATCTTTCGGACACATGGCTTGGGCGAGACAAAGCGCAACGGATAGAGCCGACGGCTTTTCCAAGGTGAGGCAGAAGCCGAGAATGGATCGCGTCGCCACGTCGGTGATGACAGTCAAATAGGGTCGGCCGACGAACACACCGGCGCCATCGACCACCTCCACGAAATGGATGTCGGTCGGCGTATGGTCGATTTGGCAGACGGCGAGCGGGTGCGGCGCATGGATATAGCCGGGACGCGGCTTCAGCCGCAGCAAGTGCTTTGGATTGGCCGATCGCTTCTTCGCGATCTCTTCAGGCGAAAACAACATCGGGATGCGCCGAGCGACCGTCACATATGAGGGAACGGCAAGACCGGCTTCCTCGCACCGCGCGCGGATCTCGTCGACCACGGGAGCAAGTGGGGTCGGCTCAAGCGTCAGCCACTTCTCGCGAAGTGTGGCCGCGATGATCGCCTCCACCTGTTCCGGCAGCCGCTTGCGCCGACTGACAGCGGTGCGAGGAAGCAAGCTGGTCACAGTGCGATCGGCTCGGTAACGGGCCAGGAGATTATAGATTTGCCGGGTGGTGAGCCGCAGTTCAGCCGCCGCGCGTTTGATGGCAGCATGTTTCGGATTGCCGCCATCCAGGATTTTGTCCAGCTCGCGGGCCATTCGACGCGCCATCGACCAGTGCTCGTCCAAGACCGGGCGCGCCGCCGGCGAGCTTCGATCGTGAAATCGCTTTGGCAAAGGGCCTCGCTGAAATCATTAGCTGAAAATCGTCTCCAGTTTAGCGCCAGAACCCAACTGGCGTATGACATTCCCCGGATTGAAATCTGGAAGTAAAAGCCACACCGGTGGCAGTGCGCGAAAACAAGCCGATCCGTGGGCATCTGGTTGTCTGCCGAAGTGGCGATTGGCATGGTGGCGTGAACGATCAACAGGAGAGTGGGGCGGAGCAAATGCGGCAGATCGATATCGACAGCCTTGACGAGGCAACCCTCATCGAACTCAACGCGCGCATCGTCGAGCGTCTGCAGTATTTGCATCACCAGCGAACTACCGCGGCCCTTCAAGAAATCAGGGTCGGAAGCGGCGTGGAGTTTGAAGGCCCTGGCGGTGTTCTGGTTCGTGGTGTCGTCATCCGCCGCAACAAGAAGACGGTGACGGTGCATGCCGATGATAACCGTCAATGGAATGTATCACCGACTCTGCTGAAACCTACCGGCGTCCACGTGCTCGACACCGCGGGTCAGATCCAGTCCGACGACGGCAAGGTCGTGTCCTTCCCAAAGCCAGAACGTCGGTGATGCGCTCAGGACCTGGCAACGATCATGGTGGCCAGTGGGGGAATGGCTGGGTGCGATGTGCCGACCCCCAGCCGATCGCCCAGATAGTGCCAGAACGACAGGCCGAGCTTCTGGCAGGTCTTCGAAAGGCCCAGCATGCTGTCACGCGCCTGCCGTCCGTTTCTGCTGACCGTGCCCCCGGAAATCTTCCGCTTGATGACAAAGCCGCGCAGATCGCGCTCCGACGCATTTGTATGAAGCGGGATCTCCGGGCGCTCAAGAACCATGAGCAGCTCCGGCTTGCGACGCCTCAGCCGAAACAGCAGTTTGTCGAGATCGCCATAGCCGGTGCGGATCGAGAAAATCCGGTCAAAGCGCGCCTGCAGGCCATTGGCCATGGCTGGGTCAGGTCTTCGTCGATAGGCCTTGAGAGCCTTGTAAAAGTGCCAGATGAGCTCGCGCAGGGTCTCGACGTGCTTCACCTGGCCGGGCGTGGCCGGCATCAGCTTGTGCAGCAGCCGTTCGGCATGGACCCAACTTGCGTCAGGGCAAGCCCTGGAAAGGAGAATGGAATGTAGAACCTGAAACCTTTCGGCGTCATCCAGAGGGTTCGACCCCCTCCCGGTAAAGGCGCAGCCCGCCGGCCGGAAGCGAGTCTTGCATGGGCGACGGCAACGTCGTTCGTGAAGCGTAGACAGCGGATTCTGAAGCCTTGGGCTAGCCCCGAAATCATGTTGTCGCTGAGAGCCTTCGGTCTGTTGGGCCCGGGGGCAGCAACGGCAGAATCGTTAGGGCGAGATTCTGCCGGCTCGGCCGGGGTCTTGGAACAGGGCAAAGGCATAGGAGGGATGACCAGGGAACCTGAGAGATCCCGCTTGCGCCCACAGGCAAGAACGCCGGAACAGGGAACCCCGGCTGACCATGGTTCCGGGCTCGGGCTGCGTCCTCCGCGCAGCTCGGGAGCGCCTTGGCGATCACAAACGACGGAGGAGCATGTGGAGCCTGTGACCGAAACCATAAGGAAGCGGGTTTGCGTGAGCGGGAAGTCGTAGCGCCTTCATAGTAGCGTCGATGTTGGGGAACTGGGCTCACCGGGACCCGCCGGAGCGAAGGGAGGCGTCATGTGTAGAGAACCGTTGACCTGAAACATGGGAGGGGACACTGAACCCCACGAACCTGTCTACGAACCGACAACGGATAGCCAATCTGGCGAGGACGAAACGGGGTGTGGCACTGTGCTCGCTCCACCATGTCATCGATTTGGAATGGATGAAGGAGGCCTACCGGCTCACCCGCAAGGATGGTGCCACCGGGATCGACGGCGTCACAGCGACAGATTATGAGGTGAACCTTGAGGCCAGACTTCTGGACCTTCTGGGGCGCATCAAGTCAGGTCGATATCGTGCGCCGCCTGTCCGGCGAGCATACATACCCAAGGCGGACGGGTCACAAAGGATGCTCGGCATTCCGACCTTCGAAGACAAGGTGGCGCAACGTGCCGTCACGATGGTGCTGGAGGCCATTTACGAGGAGGAGTTCTACCCCTGCTCATACGGCTTCCGACCGGGTCGCTCCGCCCACCACGCGCTCCACGCATTGCGGGGCGAGGTGTGGGGTAAGCGGCTCTACTGGGTCGTCGATATCGACATACGCAAGTATTTCGACACGATCCCGCACTCTCAACTCCGGGCTTTTCTCGACCAGCGAGTGACAGATGGTATCATCCGACGGATGATCGACAAATGGCTGGGAGCAGGCGCCGTCGAAGACGGTCTCCTGCGCCGAACGACACTGGGCTCCCCGCAAGGAGGTGTGATCTCACCCTGCCTCTCGAACATTTTCCTGCATCATGTGCTGGACGACTGGTTCGAGACGGAGGTCCGACCACGGCTCCGGGGAGGCTGCACCCTCGCACGGTATGCTGACGACGCGGTGATGGCGTTCGACAATCTTGTCGACGCCCAACGGGTTCTGGCCGTGCTGGGCAAGCGTCTTGAACGGTTTGGGCTAACGCTTCATGCCGACAAGACGCGGCTCGTTGACTTTCGCCCGCGAAAGACGGAGCGAACACGGCATCCAGGAACGGACGCCAGCAGCTTCGACTTTCTTGGCCTGACCCACGTATGGGGACGGTCGCGCAGAGGAAAAGACATGTTGATGCAAATCACGGCCAAGGGCCGCTTTGCTCGAGGACTGGCCGCGGTCAGTGACTGGTGTCGACGAAATCGGCATTGGTCGATCCGCGATCAGCACCGCCATCTCTCTTCGATGCTGCGGGGCCACTTCGCCTACTATGGTGTTGGTGGCAATGATCGACGTTTGCGATGGTTCGCTCATCAGGTCGTTAGGATATGGCAGAAATGGCTGTCGCGTCGAGATCGCCAAAGCGTAGTCCGGTGGACACGTCTCAACGAGATCCTCAAACGACATCCACTGCCGCCAGTTAGGATCGTCCATAAGTTCGCCACTGTCAGCCAAACTCTACTATGAGGAACCGGATGCGGGAAATCTGCTCGTCCGGGTCTGTGAGGGGTGGGGATGGTAACGTCCCCACCTACTCGGCACAGCGCATGTGTACCAACCCGAAACTGCCCGGCATCGTCGGAGACGATCACCGCGTTTCCAACCAGGCCATGATGGCGGATGGCGCCCCATATGCCGGCCTCCGCAAATGGCCGAAGCGTCTCCGTGTCGAAGATGTCGATGCCATGTTCGGCGAGATGCTGGAGGAAGGGCACCCGGTTGGCAAACCTCAGCGGTTCATGGGTGTTCAACCGGGCAACAAGGGCAGGGTCGACCTGCCGGTCTTCCAGCAGCGCAAAAGCGGCGTCGTTGAGAACATAGTCCTGATAGTCGCCGCGCAGCAGGGCGAGGAAGTTCAGCCGCGACTTCGAGGACGCCGTGCGAAAGGCTGTGAAATGCTCGCCGCCGATATGCGTCGTATGAAAATTGCGGTTGGCGTGACGGGCACCGGTGTCGTCGACCGTCACATAGGGCGCCGAGACGAGGCCGGCGTGGAGGACGGCGGCATCTTCCGCATGAAAGCCATCCAGCCTTTCTGTCAGAAACCGCACCACCTGGCGCTTGGAGATCTCGACGCCGACGTCGTTGAGCAACGTCGTCATTCGCTGCGTCGTGACCTGCCCATGCGCGTGCAGCATCAGACAAAACCGTCTCAGATTGGGTCCAAAGCCTCCTCGTATCCCCGCAGGCAGCTGTGCTGTGATGGTGTCTCCCTCCGGCGTCACCCAGCACTCCCGCCGGTAACGAACCACCTCGACCCTGAGCACCAGATCCCGGACGAAGCAGTCCTTGTAGCCCTTGAAGCGCGATCCAACCGGTACACTGACAGGCAGCACCTCTTCACGCGTCACCCGCTTCGTGTCGTTCTTCGGCCCTCGCGGCCGGGATGCCGGATCCTTGGCCGAGAGCGGTTTGTCACCGGTTGCTTTCTCCATACCCGACGGTCTGAAGGGTGGGCGGGGCGGCAGGTTTTTCAGGCGCGCAATCTCGTCGCGCAGAAGCTGGTTTTCGATCTTCAGCCGGGTGTTCTCGAGCCTGAGCTGATCGTTCTCATCGCGAAGCCTTTGGTTTTCAGCTTCGAGCTTCTCAATCCGCGCGTCTGCCCGATCAGCCCGCTCCACCAGACCGGTCACAAGCTCGCGCAGCGCCTTGAGCGACAGCGTGTCGGCATGCTCGACCATGGGCAGGCGGCGCTTCGTCATAACGGGAGTGAATCATGAATTACCGGAAACAGGAATCCCTGGTGCCACCGGATTTGCTCCATGTACTGCTGCGGCCGATCTCCGAGGCCGCCGTCGCGCTTGCTCGTCTCGATGAGCGCATCGCCCGCTCTCCCGTCGGCGATGGCTTTCTCGAGCGCGCGCATTTCCTCGACGCGCATGCCTCACTCTGGGTCGATGGAGAACTTGTCCATCTCGAGGACCTCGTCCTGCATGATGCACTCCGCGACATCCGCGCCCCCACCCACGAACTCACCATCGCTCGCGACATCCTGAAAACCCGCCGCCGCATCGCCGCCCATCCACCCGCCTGGGCGCTCTCTGCTCAAGGCCTCGCCTCCCTCCGCGGGCGGGCGTGGCCCGCGGCATCATTGGGTGGCGACGGGGAGGGGGTGCCAGAGGGGGAGGTCGAGGGGTCGGAAACTTCGGGCGGGGTAGGGGAGGCGGAGGATGAAGCTACAGACGGTTTGGACGATGCCTTCGCCTCGATCGATGCTGTGATCGCCCGCTCCGAGGCGGCCATTGAGAAGGCGAAGACACCAGGTCGCGCCAAAAACGCTCCGGAAAAGGATCCGTTCGTCTACGATCTCGACTGGGATGAGGACGAGCGGCTGGAGGAGTGGCAGGCCGTGCTGGCTCGTGCCCAGGAATTACCGCCGGTTCTGCTCGCCATCGTAGCGCTCGACGCCTGGAACGAGATCGCCGTCCTCCAGCACGTGCCCTGGCTCGGCCGGCTGCTGGCCGCCTCGTTCCTGCGCGAAGGCGGTGTGACCACCGGCACCCATCTCGCGGCCATCAATCTTGGGCTCAAAGCCATTTCGGTCGATCGGCGCCGGCATCGTAATCGCGAGACGCGGTTGCTGGCGATCTCAAGAGCGCTCACGATTGCCGCCGAGACGGGGTTGAAGGAGCATGACCGGCTGGTGCTGGCGCGGCAGATGCTGATGCGCAAACTGGAGGGACGACGGACGTCATCGCGGTTGCCCGAGCTTGTCGACCTTGTCATGGCGCGGCCGTTGATCTCAGCTGGCATGGTGGCGAAGACGCTTGAGGTCACGCCGCAAGGGGCTAGGCGGATCGTGCAGGAACTGGGGTTGAGAGAGATGACGGGGAGGGGGAGGTTTCGGGCATGGGGGGTCGTTTGATGGCGCCAGTACTGTGTCGCATAGAAACTGATGCCGCTACTTCATTTGCGGGAGGTTGAGGAAACGCTCGCACATCAGCCCAGGGAGGATGCAGAGGTAGAGAAAGTCGCTTATGCGCTAAATTCAAAATTCAGCCTGTAGCGCGTTGCCTTGCGTTCACCGCTGCGTAGCAGCGCGCCTTTCTCCACCAGATCCGAGAGGTCGCGCGTAACAGTCGAGGGCGGAGCGCCTGTGATTGTCGCGCAGTTGCTGGCGCTCAAGCCCCCGATTGCACACTGTCTCGGTCAAGGACTTCACCCTCGATCGCCGAAGTACTTAAAGCATCGGTGCTGAGCAGCTCGACCACTACCTGCTCGCGGTCGGCTTTGTACAAATGGCGCATAGTGCCGACGGCAATTGCCGCATTTTCCCTGAATGCCTGCTCTCTGACCCAGAGAAGTTCAGGGTTCCACTCGAATTTCGGCCACTCCTCGAATTCCCAGCCAAGCCATGGGTGATAAACTCCACATTTATCGACCAAAATACCGCAATAAAGTGAGCGATAAAAGAAATTTTTCCGATCATTATTTGAAAGCTATAACGTCGTCCGGCAAGCGTCGGTTTGCGGATGTTGTTCCACTACTCACCTGGATGCGATCGGCCAGACAAGCAGCTCGCAGAAGTCAGGCGTCTATCTCAACATATGACGTCATGGATAATTGATGGCGAGGGCTTGCAAAAAGTGGGCTCTGATTTCCCCCCTGCTTCTTCGAGAGCCGCTTGAGCAATGATATCATATGCATTATGATGATATCATCGTTAATGGCTGAGCGAGGTCGTGAAGATGCCGGCAGTTACCATTCGGAATCTTTCCAATGAAACTCACCGCGCTTTGCGTGTGAGAGCAGCTCATCATGGCCGGAGCACTGAGGCAGAAATTCGTGCCATCCTCGAGGATGCTGTTCGTCCGTCGCAACGCGTAAAGCTTGGGTCATTGCTCGTGGATATCGGTCGAGAGGCTGACTTGTCCGACAGTGATGTTGAATCTCTGCAGAAGCGCGAAACGGTATCGGCTGAACCAATGACTTTCGAATGATCCTGATAGACACCAACGTGATATCAGAGCCGTGGAAGCCGGCTCCTGCAGCAGAGGTGATAGCTTGGTTGGATGCCCAGGCAATCGAAACGCTCTTTATCTCTGCGATATCAGTCGCGGAGCTTCGGTTTGGGATAGCGTCAATGCCTGTTGGGCGGCGTCAAGCCATCCTACACACCCGTCTCGAGGATGAGGTGCTGCCTCATTTTGTTTCGCGTATTCTGCCGTTCACTATAGGCACGTCGCGGTACTATTCCGAACTAATGGCAGACGCGCGAGTATCCGGTAAAGCTATCGGTATGGCCGATGGGTTGATTGCGGCGACAGCTGCAGAGCGGGGCCTCGTGGTGGCAACGAGAGACACGAGCCCGTTCAAGGCAGCTGGATTGAAAGTAATCAACCCGTGGGATGGTCAGGACTTCGGCTAAGAGGCCGTCGGTTCGAACCTGTTCAAGGCGACGATCTGTTTGATCCATTCCACGCCCGGCATGGAGCGAGGCTAGCGTGGCGATGCTCGCGTCGTCAATCTTCCCGACGGGCGTCCCCACGAATACCGGCACGCCAATAGGCGACCACCTGGCCGTCACTTCTATAGTCAAAGTCAACCGATTTTAGGTGGTTCCTGACAACCTCTGCCGCGCCATGTTCGGCTCCGAACCAGATGAGACCTTGCCATCCATTTGCGGCCAGCTCGAGCATTTTCGATGGCGCTTCACTGTTAAAGCGGCCCAAGCCAAATCTGTGCAGTTTAAGGCCGCTCGCAGGCAGGTAAGCTGCGGCATCAGCTTCTTGAGACATCTCGACCAGCAGATGCCCTTCCAGCGGGCATTCCGGCTCTTCAAGCATCCTGGCTATCGCGGGGAGCGCCGTCATATCTCCGCCGATTATGGCAGGTCGCCCATCGTGTTTAAGAGGCAGGCCTCCTCCAGGCCCCATCACGCCAATCACATCTCCTTCGACCGCGGACACAGCCCAGTCTGAGATGTTTCCGCCAGCGTGATCCATGAAGTCGATGGCAATCTTGCCCGCTTCCGGGTTCACATGTCGCAACGTGAAGTAACGCACATGCAACCGGTCTTCGCCCTTCGGCCAACGCGTTGCTCCATTGGCATGGACCCCGGGCCATGCTGGAAGACGCCCACACTGAGCGGGAAGCATCAATTTCACGTGCATGCCGTCTTGGGTGAGCGGTTCAAGATTCTCGCCCTTAAGCCACAATCGCGTCATGCCTGGGATAGGCCGAAGTCGCTCAAGTACTATAAGTTCGCGAAAATTGGGCGGAAACGACTCTCCCATGTGGTCGGGCCAGCGCAGCTTCGCTGCGATTTCCGGATCACATTCTTCGAGATGGTGTGCAACAGCTTCTTTCAGGAAGAACAGCGCATTTGCACTGACGGCCTCTATGTCCACAGCCAGCGCGTCAGGCTCCAGTTTTATGGATAGCACGTTTCCCTGGTGTTCGATCGTCAGTCGGCGCGTGTCCGCCTGCGACGGAGAGAATCCATGTTCAACAATATGGTCTTTGAGCGCTGAAAAGATGCTATCGGCTGAGGATGCTGCAACTGACGTTGAAACCTTGATCATGCTGCCACCTTCAGAAGTCTTTGGTGTCGCGCTATCCAGGCCCCAACCGCCGCACCAGCCAGCGAAACAGTTCCTCCGACTAGCAAAACGGAGGGCAAACCAATTCGATCCAGCGCTGCGGATGCCACTGCATTGATGAGGAGTGCGGCGACGCCGCCAAGGGCGCCGAACACGGCAATTTCCGTGGACGCAGTGCGATGATCAACCAGACGCATCAGCAATGACTGGGAAACCACAGCTCCCGCGAACACCAAAGCGACCGCACCGACGATGAATGCGATTGCCAGGCGCGCATCGGTATCAACTGTTAGCACAGTGGCGAACCCGAGTGTCCAGACGCCGGACAAGGCGCCGAGCACCAACAAGACCTTGAGTTCGTCGACGCGCGCGATCAGGCTACGGGCCGCCAATGCCGCAAGCATTCCGGCGAGATTTGCCACAACGATGCCCCAGAGGCCAGCCTGTTGTACACCTAGGCCCGCGTCTGAAAGGATCAGCGACTTCATACCGTAACCGATATCTATCCCCACGGTGGTGACAGTGAGAACGATGAACAAAGCAGCCAGGTTCTTCCGCCGAAAGAGGGAGAAGATGGCTGCGAAGGTATGGGCGACGGAGGTTGTCGTGCTCTTGATTGTCTTCTGATCCAGCTCGTGGAGCAGGATCAGAAGAAGGCTGAGCGCTGACTGGAGAAAAACAGCACCAACAACTGCGCGCCAGCCCAGGCTGCCCAAGAGATAAAGGCCTACCGCCCCGAGGAGGAACCCGGCGAGGCCCGCTGCTGCGCTTTGTAAAGATGCCGCGCGGCCGTAATCTTCAGAGTGTAGCAACGTTGTCGTCATTCCCGCCAGCGCAACAAGCTGAGTCCCGAGCGCGATGGTTAGCGGAGGCAACATAAGGATAGTCCGCATTCCATCGTTGGCAGGATCGCCCCACATCCAGAGCGCAGCCACCGCCGCTACAACAATTGCTTGGCTTCCGATGAGCCAACTGCGGTAGTGGCCTAGGTTCTTCAAGCCAAAGTGGTCGACTAGAGGTGCCCAGACAAACCTGGCAACATATGGAATGGCCGCAAGGAAGATCATCGCGGTGATCTCGGATCCCACACCTGCTTCGCGGAGAAACAGGGGAAGGCCGAACATCACGAACTGACCGACGATCGCCTGGGAAAGGGCGATCGCCGCAAGGATCCAGACAGGAGGAATGCGCGTGATCATCAGAACTTCGCAGTCACCGTGAGGCCAAATGTGCGCGGGTCCGTCACGTCGGCATAACCACCAGACACTCGGCGGGTGATGCCGGTTTCATTCGTCAGGTTGTTGACGTAGGCCCTGAATGTCAGGTGATCCCAGACATAGGTACTACCGACATCGACGATCGCGTAGTCGCCCACCTCATCGCCCGTCACGTTGTTAAAATCATTGTTCGCTTCGCCGACGTAGGTCACCCGTCCATCGACGCTCCAGTTCTCCAGTATTTCGTAAGTCGCGCCGAGCGATGCCGTGAAGGAAGGAGCCTGGCCGAAGTCATTGCCTTCGATGTCTGGAGTACCAGGTGCAGCTTCGGTTATCTCAGTGTGCAAGAGACCTGCGGAAGCGTTCAGCTGAAGAGCTTCAGCAATTAACCAGTCTCCGACCAATTCGAGGCCGTAGGACACCCCTTTGCGCTGGTTTGAGACCGCCAGGCTTCGACGATCTCCAGGAACGGTTTCGCCGTAGAACTGAGGATTGTCGTGCAAGTTATAGAAGGCGGTGATGCCGATGTTCGCGTCGCCGCCATTAAGCGCTTTTCGCCAAGTTGTCTCGAAGGTCCAAACCGTCTCGCTGTCATATTGATAGGGAACACCCGTGAAAAAGTTCACTGCTGCTCCACCTGGGTTGTATCCACGGCGGATGGTGGCCCCGATCGTCTGGTCTGGATCGATCTGATAAGACAAACCTATCTGTGGCAACAGAGCAACTTCTACCTCGTCATAGCTTTCCGTGCCTCTGACAGTGCCAAGCGGGGGAGGGAACGCCACAGCTGTCTCGATAAAACGTTCATCGTCGAAACGCTGGACACGAGCGCCTGCCAACAGATCCAGTTGGTCAGTCAGGCCATATCGCAAATCCGAATACAGCGATGTCGAAACGGATGTGATGTCGAGGCTTGCCCCGATTGCACCGGAAACGAGCACATCCTGATGGCGCCGCTCAAGGGCTAGTCCTGCGAGACCGCCGATTTCTCCGGCGAGCAGATCTCCCTCACCAAAATGGAGGATCACGTCCTGCGACCAGACATCTTCGCTCACGTCGAAAAAGCTCGCGTATGTCTGCTCCTCAACGCTGTCGAAAGTATCTCGGCTGAAAGAAGAGACTGTCTCCAGTCGGTAGTCACCAAAATCCGTGTTTGTTAGAAACCCCAAAGACGTGGCGAAAGTGTCCAAGCTGCGGGTCGGCGACGTTGGCAAAATCAGACGCTCTGAGAAGTTCTGACCGGTCAGGGCGGGTCCCTGAACGTTGTTTCGTGTCTGCGGGGTCACTCCGTCCTGAACGTCGGCCAGAAGCTTCCAGTCAGTGGTGTATTCTCCTAGATCTAATGTGCCTATCAGCTTGCCTCGGACGCGGAGCATTTCGTACTCAGTCATCCAGTCTTGACCACCGCCTACGACTTCTCGTGCGTCGTCTCCACCGGAGCGCTCCACCGTCAGGCGGCCGGCGATGTCGTCGGTTATCGGCCCAGAAATCATGCCATTGATGACGTACTCCGGTCCGTTGTACCCGTCGACCTTGATGCCGGTTTGGACAGCTCCTTCCAGCACATCACTCGGATCATTTGTCTCGACCACCATGGCGCCCGCAATCCCCACACGTCCACGCAGCAGTGACTGTGGCCCGCGTAACACTTCTACCTGTCGAACATCCCAGAGAGAGGTGAAGGAGGAATTCACCAGACTGGTCGGGCGCGAGACTCCATCTACTATCACCGGCAGCCGAGGCGGCGCGCCTGTCGTCAAAGCCGACACCAATCCGCCAGCACCACCGCCCTGCACACCGCGTAACGATGGCAGCTCGCTCTTGCCTTGCACGAAAGCATTGGGCGATTTGCCTACAAGATCATTCACCTGAACTCCAGCTGCGCCCAGTTCAGGAGCGGTGTCAACGAAGACCGATATTCCCGAGAGCACGGTGATCAGAGATCGCGTTGTCCTTTCTCCGCTGACAACAATTTCGCCCAAGACGGTTTCGCCTTGCTCCTGAGCTGCTGTTGGAGCTGCGGGCAAAAGTGACAAGCACACGGAGCAGGAGAGACAAAATCTAAGCTTGGACATTGGGCGCCTATAGATGACTTAATTTGTCATCTTATTGGCGGAAACGCGGCTAGAGTCCACTCACGCGAGCTGTCCGAATGGACTAGTTTTCTGTCCGATGGGTCATTTTGTGTATATCAGTAGGCGGCCGGCCGTAGTGCTTTGTGAATCTCTTGGTCAGGGCCTCCGGTGAAGAGTACCCGAGCAGTTCCGCTATAGCGCGAACAGACAGGTGGTCGTTCACCATTTGCAACGCCCGGCGCATCAATGAGGCCTGAAGCAGTTCTGAAAAGCTTCCTCGCGAGAACTGCGACAATCTCGATTTGACGAGGGAAGGACTGACATGGAAGTGAGCCGCGACCTCTGACAAGGACAATCGGGCGTGGGCTTGTGCGTCAATGAATTCGACGATTTTGTCCGCTAGATCAGCGGGTGGCGACCTCAGGTTACCTTCACTTCCACCCATCAGCTCTGTTCGCAGCTGCGCTAGCACTTCAATCACCAGCGCGTACGCTCGCAACTCGCAACCGTCGGGCTTTTCACCAGCGATTGTTATTGCTCTTTCCGCCAAGTTGAGCAGAAGCCTATTGGGCGTCAAAGCTAACGCCACTTTTCTCGACGAGAGTGACTTCAGCCTTGATGCATAAGAAGGATCCAAACGTTGCAGGTCATCGAAGAATTCGGCTGCAAATTCGAAGGTAACGGTCTCAAATTCCGATTGGCTCGGAGCGCTGACGTGCCACGTTGACGGTTCCGGCGAGGCAGTGAGAAAACAGGAGATGGGTGACACCTCGATGCTGCGACTAGGCTCGTCAACATCGAAAGATCTGCTTTGCCCCTTCATTCTGACCTCAACTGCAAGGCCGGGCTCAGCCTTAACCGTTGCCTCAAATGGGTGCTGTCCATAGAGCCTTCCGGCCAATACTCGAACGTGACCGAGGGCAAGGACGCTGATCTCACCAGTTGCCAGCGCGCCTGCACGCTTCGACCGGACCTCGACATCGCGATCTCCAGTCTGAGATATCGCGGCATTCAGGTTGTTCGTGGTGAAGTTCTGACGAAGCTTCATGTTGCGACAGATTCGAAGGAAGCTGGACGGGTCGATGCCATTGTCTCAGTACGAGCGCAGTGCCGTTCGGTCAACTGACGACAGAAGATCCAGCAGGACAGGGAGCGCACCGGCGTCAATCAACCGACACTATGCGGTTCGATTCATACCGACTGCACCTGAAGGAATTGCGGGTCGCGGGTTCATATCCCATCAACTGCGACGCTATGACTGCTGTGCACCTCCAGGTCTGACGAAGGGGCAGTCGTCATGGGTGCTGAAAGGCGCCTCATGTCGCCTGTACACCAATGGCAGACCTCAACTGGACACGCGGTCGCCAGGTTCAGAGCATCAGCCGCATCAATGCTGCGATTGGAACGACGTCTAGAGACGGTATATCCACCTGCCCGCGAAAAGGTACCACGAGGAGCGATGAAGCGGGCTTGAGGTGCAAGCTAGTGACAGAAATCAGCTAGCTCGGTCTCGTTTCGGACTGAGCCATGAAGCGACAGAAGTGAAAGCATGGGCACTACGTTTCCGCAGAGGACGGTCGCACGCTTCCCGACTCTCTACAACAAGTTGATGACGGCTTCGGGCCGACGGTCGTCCGGACGCAGAAGCGCCCAGTCCAAACGTAGGCCCCCTCGCCGTCGATGAAGGACCGATTTCGCCCCTGTCCACTAAGTTGCCAGCAATGGCTTATTCCGGAAGGCGAACCATGCTCGCGAAGGCATTGAAAATGCCTTACAATGCCGCATGGAAGCTAGGGTCTTTATCCGGGAAGATGGCGAAGTGGTCGCAACGGGGGGCGCGTTCCTGTTGCCTTGGTGGAGCTTCACCAAGACGACGCTCGCAATCGCACTGCTACGTCTGTCGGAACAAGGCAGGGTCAGCCTAGACGAAGTCGTCAAGGACAAGACATACACACCCGCCCAACTCCTACGCCACGAAGCGGGGTTGCCAGACTACGGCTCCCTTCCCAGCTACCATGCCGATGTCGAGGCCAGGCATGCGCCTTGGTCCGTTGATGATCTATTGAACGCGGTCGAGGCAGATCGTTTGCGATACGAACCTGGTCGCGGTTGGACCTATTCGAATATAGGCTACCTGGTGGTCGCTCAATTGATCGAGAAAGCGTCGGAACTCCCCCTCGCCGATGCTCTTGCGGATCTCGTTTTCCATCCCGCAGAGCTTGCCTCAGCCAAACTCGCCATCGTGGGCACGGCTGAGGACGCGGCCCGGCTTCTTCGCCGCTTATTGGCAGGGCATCTTGTTGCACCCCGGTCGCTTGCCAGGATGCTCCAACCTAAGCCGCTCCCACAGTACCGCTCAGCGCTTCATCCTGATCCGGCATACGGTTTGGGACTGATGCTGCGGGCAACTGACCCGCTACACCATCCCATCGGACACAGCGGAAGTGGTCCGGGCAGTCGGATCGCCGTCTACGCACAACAGGGGGCAACCTGCGTCATCTGGGCTGCTACGACATCCGGTGTCGATCCAGAGGCCGAGATTTTTCGACGTCTCCGAAACGGCAGCATCTGACGGTTCGAATCCGGAAGCAGGCCGTGTCAAAAACCACCCCATGTCAGACATGTGTAGGTCAGTGGTGGAATGGAGGGTTAGGGCCGAGAGACTTCTTGGCGAGATTGCGCCAGAAGCGGATGTTCGCATCAGGATACGCATAATCTGGTTTTAGCCGATGCAGTCTGTCGCGGCTGATTGAATGACTGATTGCAGGGATTACCGGTCATACCGACTCGTTTCTCCGGAAAGCCGCGAGCAAAGCATCCAACATCGCTCGAAGCCTTGGCTCCATATCCAGCCCGACTACGACAGTTTGCTCCACATGGGCAGGATGGACAAAAATCGTGACCGCATCACGAACCACGCCGGCGGCGACATTGAGATCAGGGATTTGAAACTCGCCCCGCTTTACCCCATCTTCAAGCACCTGCCGGACAAGCTCGGTCATGCGTCGCGCGTAGTCAGCGACAAGGTCGGGGCGCTCTGTGACAATCCGGCGGTAGAGACCATGGATCTCAGGGTCGTCCCCTAGCTTGGCGCGTTTGCTCCGGTGGAGCGCCAGGATGAGACCGCGCAGCCGGTCACCCGCAGAACCATCGGCATTCACGAAGCGGGCGGCCAGTTCGGCTTCCTCGGCCATGGTGCGTGCAGCCAAAGCATCGAAGATCTCCGCCTTTGACCGAAAGTGCCTGTAGATCGCCGAATGTGACAGGCCCATGGCCTTGGCGATGTCGACCACATTGGTCTTTGCCTCGCCAAAGCGGCGAACCTGCTCGGCAGCCGTGTCGAGGATGCGGTCACGATGGTCGGGCGCGTCAGTGGTCATGCGCAGGTCATATCCGAGACCCGAACGAAGAGCAACATGTAACAGATTTCATAATATGTATTGTGTAATCGCTCTTGCTGTGGCACCTTGGGACCACAGCAACCCAGGAGAGCGTCATGAGCAGCAATTCCTCCCAGCCGACATCCCGTCTTGCCCTTGTCACCGGGGGATCCGGATTCGTTGGCAAACACCTCATCCGCCGCCTTCAGTCTGATGGCTGGCGTGTCCGCGCGCTCGGTCGCAGCGCAGAAGCGCTGGCGGGCGTTCAGAGCCTGGGTGCTGAGCCGGTCGCAGGCGACCTTCTAGACCGCGCTTCGCTCGCCAAGGCCATGCAAGGCGTCGAGGTCGTGTTCCACGTCGCCGCGCATTTCAAGCTCTGGGGACCGATGTCTGAGTTTCGCCGGATCAACGTTGACGGCACCCGCAAAGTCATCGAGACGGCTGAGCGTGCCGGCGTGCGCCGCGTCGTCTATGTCAGCGCCGCTGCTGTCGTCATGGGCCGTCCCGAACCCATGCGTGGCGCGACCGAAATCCTGCCCCTGCACAAGATGACGTTTGCTCCTTATGCGACATCCAAGGCTGAAGCGGAGGAGGTGCTGCTGGCGGCAAATGGTCGTCGTGCCGGATTTTCAACGGTCGCCATTCGTCCTCCTTTCATCTGGGGACCGGACATGCCGGCCCTCGACCACATGGTCGAGACCGTGCGCAAGGGGCAGTTCCAATGGGTTGCAGGTGGGGGCAGGCGCTGTCTACCTGCCATGTCGATAACTTGTGCCAAGCCTTGATCCTCGCCGCCGACTGCGGATCGGGCGGGGAAGCCTTCTTCGTGAGTGACGGTGAAGACACCACACTAAAGTCTTTCCTGACGCGACTGCTTGGCAGCCGTGGGGTTACCCCCAAGGATCGCAGTGTGCCGTTTGGCGTTGCCTGGGCCATGGCCGGTCTTATGGGGGCGGTCTGGCAAGCCTTCCGCCGCAAGGGCGAGCCACCGATTACCCGGCAGATGCTGCGATTGATCGGCAAGGATTTCACCATCGATACAAGTCGAGCGCGAGAGGAGCTGGGCTACACTCCGGTCATTTCGCCGGCTAATGGTATGCGCCGGATGCGTCCTAGTGATGTCGCACCTGTTGTGGCGGTCGATGATGCGCGTCTGGCGGCCGTGTCATGACGCTGCAAGCAACCCTTGCCGGCAGCGACGGTGCAACCTTTTTCCGGGCGTGGCTTTCAGATCCGCTTGCTATCGCCGCGATTGCTCCTTCGGGCGCTGCTCTTGCAGCACTGATTACCTCGAGGATAGGACCAGGCACGGGGCCGGTAATAGAGCTTGGACCAGGAACAGGCGCCTTTACCCGCGCCCTTCTAGGGCGCGGTGTGGAACCACGACAGCTTTTGATGATTGAGCAATCACCTGCTTTCACTCTTCTCTTGCGACGCCGTTTTCCGGGTGTGGATGTGGTCTGTGCCCGGGCAGAAGACTTGGCACGCCATGCGCACGCACGTCTGGCGGAGGTCCCTGGGGCGATCGTGTCGGGCCTGCCGCTTCTGGCGATGAGCGCAGCATCCCAGATGCGCATCCTGCATGCAGCGCGTGCCGTTCTTAGGCAGAGTGAAGCTGGGCGACCGACTGGAGCATTCTACCAGTTCACCTACGGCCACGTCCCACCGGTCCGCAGGGAGGTGGCGCGACGGTTGTCGCTGGAGGTGACCTGCATCGGCAGGACGGCCTGGAACCTGCCTCCGGCGTCGGTTTACGAGTTGCGGATGCAGAGGTGAGGGTGCGAAAGCGCCTGAGCGGGCGCACGATCCAGGTCTCCAAACACGAAGCGGTTGCACTTAGTGGTGGCAAGCCCTTGATCGCCACGATCAATAGCTACGACTTGTTTGTGCAAAAGGGTGAAGCATCTGCAAAAAATTGGGAATGCAAAGCAGAAAGCTGCTGCGCCTATCGTTGAGCCAGGCGGGATCGGTAGTGCGACCTGATATGAAGGCGCCGATCAGTTCGCTGTATCGTGCTCGTGAACGGTCAGGCGGCATTTACTGTCTCGGCACAAGATCTCGTCCTGAAGGCATGAGATCGTCCGTGCTTTTCAGCGCCACAACCACTTCCAGCATGCTTGGTCATGCCCTGATCGACAGTCGAAGCTATATCCGCGACTGAGACACCTCGAAGGTGAGCTTCGGAACGTTCTTGTGCCTGCAATAGAGCGCTCGCCGTCGCGTCACTTGCCGCACGGGCCAGCAGACTGACAGATCGTGGTGACTTGCAATTGGACGTAGTTACATAGCTTAACATTACGCTACAGCCCACGCTCCGCTTACACGAAACGATTGGATTTTCACTTCCTTATCGGATTAACGCCGGGGCCGACGGTTAGAATCCCATCAAGGCGACGCCAACTAGCCGCATTCGTCCACAACCCTTCAATGCCAACCACTTCGACGCGAGGAGCTAATCCTTTCGAGCGGCCATATATCCCCGGCTCCCGTCCCGAAGCATGCGCGTATAGGGATGCGCTATCCTGCCGTCGACAAGCTGCTGCTTGTCGGCAATTTCCACAAAGGTCCCGTGCTGCATGACGGCGACGTGGTCGCAAAGATGGGCGACTACCGCGAGGTCGTGGCTGACCAGGACATAGGTGAGCTTTTCTCGTTCGCGCAGGTCTTTCAGCAGGTTCAGTATCTCGGCTTGGATGGAGACGTCGAGTGCGGAGGTCGGCTCGTCCAGTAGGAGAATGCGTGGCTTAAGGATCAGCGCGCGGGCAATAGCAACGCGCTGGCGCTGACCACCGGACAGCTGGTGCGGATAGCGATAGCGAAAAGCGAGCGGCAGGCCGACATCGGTCAGTGCCTTTTCGATCCTTTCCTGCCTGTCGCCGATCCCGTGGATCTCTAATGGCTCGAGCAATGTCCGGCCGATCGTGTGGCGCGGATGGATCGATCCGAACGGGTCCTGGAATACCATCTGCTGGCGGGCGAGTTGCGCCCGGCTGCGCTGGGCACCGATTGGTTCACCAGCGATCCG
>Ga0209207_1000343_pt1 | contig 30524 bp, 31 predicted proteins | sample SaghotsprinmetaG_FD_184140 | JGI IMG/M metagenome (GOLD analysis project Ga0209207, IMG submission 184140) | Hot spring microbial communities from South Africa to study Microbial Dark Matter (Phase II) - Sagole hot spring metaG (SPAdes) (version 3) | ecosystem: Environmental > Aquatic > Thermal...
CGGTACGCATGGACATCCGCCGCACCGGATCGATCAAAAAAGGGGAAGAAGTGATCGGCAACGAGACCAAGGTCAAGGTGGTGAAGAACAAGGTCGCTCCGCCGTTCAAGGAAGCGCATTTCGACATCCTCTACGGCGAAGGCATCTCGCGCGAGGGCGAGATCATCGACCTCGGCGTCGAGCACAGGATTGTCGAGAAATCGGGTGCCTGGTATGCCTACAAGGGCGAGAAGATCGGTCAGGGCAAGGACAATGCGCGTGAATTCCTGCGCGAGCATCCGGAGTTGGCGCGCGAGATCGAAAACCGCGTGCGCGAGGCGGTCGGAGTCAGTCTGCTCGCCACACCGGCGGTGGCCGATGTGTGAGGTACCGTCGGCGCGAACGATCATGCCGCCGATGTCCTTGAAGGCGCGCGCCTTGCGTCTGCTGGCGCGCCGTGAGCACAGCCGTGCCGAACTGGCCGCCAAGCTGGCCGTTCACGCCACGACCGGTGAGGTTGCAGCGCTGCTCGATGAACTGGCGGATGCCGGTCTGCTTTCGGACGCACGCTTCGCTGCAAGCTGGTTGCACCGCCACGGCGCACGCTTCGGCTGCGCACGCCTACGCCAGGAGCTGCGCCAGAAGGGCGTCGACGAGGCGCTGATCGGCGATGGGTTGGCCACCTTGCCGAACGAACTGGAACGAGCGCGCGCCGTCTGGGCGCGCAAGTTCGGTCAGGCGCCCGCCGATGCGCGCGACTGGGCACGTCAGGCGCGTTTTCTGGCTCAGCGGGGTTTTTCGACCGAAACGATACGCCGGGTTTTGCACGATCTGCCCCCGACGGAGTATGCCGCATGAGCGTGCTAACGGTGAATCGCCTGCGCAAGCGTTACCGCAAGCGCGCGGTGGTCAAGGACGTCTCCTTCACGGTCGGCAACGGCGAGGTGGTGGGCTTGCTCGGCCCGAATGGCGCCGGCAAGACGACCTGCTTTTACATGATCGTCGGGCTGATTGCCGCCGATGGCGGCGAGATCCGCATCGGCGATACGCCGCTCACCCATCTGCCGATCCACCGCCGCGCCCGCCTGGGACTTTCCTATCTGCCGCAGGAAAATTCGATCTTCCGTCGTCTGACGGTGGCCGAGAACGTGCGCGCGGTGCTCGAACTGCAACGACTCGACGAGCGTGAGATCGAAACGCGGCTCGAGGAACTGCTCGAGGATCTGCACATCACTCATCTGCGTCAGCAGCCAGCGGTGGCCTTGTCGGGGGGCGAGCGGCGGCGGGTGGAGATCGCGCGCGCGCTGGCGACGACGCCGCGCTTCATCCTGCTCGATGAGCCTTTTGCCGGCGTCGATCCGATCGCGGTACTCGACATTCAGAAAATCATCGGTTTTTTGAAGGAACGCGGCATCGGCGTACTGATCACCGACCATAACGTGCGCGAGACGCTGGGAATCTGTGATCATGCAACGATCATCAACGAGGGCGAAGTGCTGGCTACCGGGCGACCAGAGGAGATTGTCTATAATGAAAACGTGCGGAAGGTCTATCTGGGTGAGCATTTCCGCATGTGACGGAGCGTGGCCGGTGAGGGCACCCGAGGGAGCTCGCTTGGGCGCCGGCCATGGGTCGTTCGACGCCAACAGATCATGAAACAGTCGCTGACGCTCAAGCTCTCCCAGCATCTGGCGCTGACGCCACAGCTGCAGCAATCGATCCGGTTGCTGCAGCTGTCGACGCTGGAATTGAACCAGGAAATCGAACAGGCGCTGCGCGACAATCCTTTGCTCGAGCGCGAAGACTATTTCGAGGCGCCGGCTTATCCGGCCGCAAGTGTGATACCGGGCAATGGTTCGGCGCCGACGGCGAATAGCGAGCCCTCCGCCGAGGCGCAAGCCAGCGAGATCGGCGAGAGCGAGCCGGCGGGCGATTCCTGGAGCGAAGATGCCGGCTGGGGCGCAGAACTGGCGTCGGGCCGTCCACGCGATCCGAACGACGACGAGGTCGATGCCGGCGAAATCCAGGCAGCGGCGATCAGCCTGCAGGAACATCTGCTGCAGCAGCTGGCGCTGACCCAGTTGCCGGAGCGCGACCGGATGTGGGTCGCCTTTCTCGTCGAAGCGCTCGACGACGATGGTTATCTGGCCCAGACGCTCGACGAGCTGGCTGAGGTCGTCCCGGGTGAGGTGGGCTTGAGCCATGAAGAAATCGTCGAGGAATTGTCGATCGCCCTCAAGCACTTGCAAAATCTCGATCCCGCCGGTGTCGGTGCGCGCTCGCCGGCCGAATGTCTGGCGCTGCAATTGCGCAACCTGCCGGCCGATGCAACGCGCGACCTCGCCCTGATGGTCGTCGATCGATTTCTCGAACAGCTGGCCAACCGCGACTTCGCACGGATCAAGAAGGCACTCGGTTGCGACGACGAAGCCTTGCGTGCTGCGCAAGCGCTCATCCGCTCGCTCAATCCGCGCCCGGGCAGCGCCTTCGCCCAGACCGACACACGTTACATCGTGCCCGATGTCATCGTACGCAAACAGCGCGGTGCCTGGGTGGCCAATCTGAACAACGATGCGGTGCCGCGTCTGCGCATCAATCGGCTCTATGCCGATCTATTGCAACGCAACCGTGCCGCTGGTGGCGGCCTCTCCGGTCAGCTGCAGGAAGCCAAGTGGCTGATCCGCAACGTGCAGCAACGTTTCGACACCATCTTGCGCGTCTCGCAGGCCATCGTCGAACGCCAGCGCGCTTTCTTCGATCATGGCGAAGTGGCGATGCGTCCGCTGACGCTGCGCGAGATCGCTGATACCGTTGGTCTGCACGAATCGACCATCTCGCGCGTCACGACGCAGAAGTATCTCGCTTCGCCGCGCGGCATTTTCGAACTGAAATACTTTTTCGGCAGTCACGTCGCCACCGACACCGGCGGAGCTGCCTCATCCACCGCGATCCGCGCGCTCATCAAGCAGCTCGTGAGCGCGGAAGATGGCCAAAAGCCGCTTTCCGACGCCCGCATTGCGGAAATCCTCGGCGAACAGGGCATCAAGGTGGCGCGACGCACCGTCGCGAAGTACCGGGAATCCCTGAACATTCCGCCCGTCAACCTGCGTAAAACCCTCTAAAGAGGAGAAATCATGAACATCAACATCACCGGTCATCACGTGGAAGTGACCCCGGCGCTGCGCGATTATGCTGTCAGCAAGCTCGACCGGGTCATCCGGCATTTCGACCATGTCACCAGCGTCCACGTCATCCTGTCGGTGGAAAAATTGATGCAGAAGGCCGAAGTCACCCTTCATGTCAAGGGTAAGGATATCTTCGCCGATGCCACCGATGGTGATCTGTATGCCGCCATCGATCTTCTGACCGACAAGCTGGATCGGCAAGTGCTCAAATACAAGGGCAAGCACTTCGATCACGGTCGCGAGCGACCGATGGCCGAGCAGTGAATCAACCTCCGGCTGACGGGAAATCGGCAGCCTGGGTTTGCAACATTTATGCGACAAAGTCGACCACTTCGGCACGGCGCTGCGCGGTAAAACGGCAGCGGGGATGAGCGTTCGCGGTATAAAACAATAGCCTGCCCCCTACCGTGGGCGCCCCCTGCAGCCGTGAGCGGGCAGGGACGAGACAAGCTAACGATCATGGTGGTTGCCACCACCCCTGAAGATGAAAATCGGCACTGCCGTGGGAGCGGCCCCCGGATTCGGGTCCGGGGCATGCTTGGCCGCGATTTCAGGGCGCGCAACCGGTTCGACCGCCCAATTGCCGCGCTCGCGCGTCCAGTAAGTTTGGCTGCGCCGGGAAAAAATGTTCGCTACCGCGAACGTGCTGTCGCGGGCAAGCCCGCTCCCACGTATGCCTTTCGAGTGATGTTCACGCTAATGGGAGCGGCCACGAGCCGTTCTACGCCAACGATGAATCAGATCGCCAAAATCTTACCCATTGCCGATGTCGTCGTCGATCTGGACGCGACGAGCAAGAAACGCGTTTTCGAACAGGCGGGGTTGCTGTTCGAAAACAATCATGGCATCGCCCGCAGTCTGATCTACGATGCGCTGTTCGCGCGCGAGAAGATGGGTTCGACTGGACTGGGGCAGGGCATTGCCATACCGCATGGCCGCATCAAAGGCCTCAAGGAGGCGCGTGGCGCCTTCATCCGGCTCGCCAAACCCATTCCTTTCGATGCCCCGGATGGGCAACCCGTCAATATGGTCTTCGTGCTGCTGGTTCCCGAAGTGGCGACCGAGGAGCACCTTCAGCTGCTTTCGGAACTGGCCCAGATGTTCTCGGACCGGACTTTCCGTGAGCGCCTGAATTGTGCGCCAGCGGCCAGTGACGCGCACGTCGTTTTTGCCCAGTGGCCATTCGCCAGCTGATCGTCGCGCAGCTCTTCGAGCGCAATCGGGGTCGTCTGCAACTGTCCTGGGTGTGCGGCACACTCAATCGTGCCATTTCGGTGACGCGCGACGATGTTTCGCCAGCCGATCTGGTCGGCCACCTCAACCTCATCCACCCCGATCGTCTGCAGGTGCTCGGTTCGCCCGAAATCGTCTGGATCCAGGCGCAGGGCGAAGAGCGGGTGCGTCTGCATATCGGTGCGATCATCGCGGCACGGCCGCCGGCGCTGATCGTCGCCGACGGCTGTGAGGTACCGGAAGTCGTGCACGCCGCCTGCGTCGCCAGCGATACGCCATTGTTTACTTCGCCGCTGTCGGCGGCGGCAGTGATCGATTCGCTGCGCTATTACGTTTCCCGCCAGCTCGCCGAAACCATCACCTTGCACGGCGTATTCATGGATGTGCTCGGGGTCGGGGTGCTGATCACCGGCGATTCCGGCGTTGGCAAGAGCGAACTTGGCCTGGAACTCATCTCACGCGGTCACGGCATCGTCGCCGACGATGTCGTCGAAGTTTCGCGCGTTGCGCCGGATGCTCTGGAGGGCCGGTGCCCGGAATTGCTCAAGGATTTTCTCGAGGTACGTGGTCTGGGCCTGCTCAACATTCGCACCGTGTTCGGCGAAACGGCCTGCCGGCGCAAGATGAAGCTCAAGCTGATCGTTCATCTGCAAAAGCCCCATCCAGGTGCGCCGAACATCGAGCGCTTGCCGCTCGATGCGATGACCGAGACCATCCTAGGCGTACCGGTGCGCAAGATGGTGCTACCGGTCGCCGCCGGCCGCAACCTGGCGGTTCTACTCGAAGCGGCCGTACGCGTCACCATCCTGCAATTGCGCGGTATCGACAGCATGCAGGAGTTCCTCGATCGCCAGCAGCGCGCGCTGGAACTGGGCGATGAATTTAGGTAGCATGAACGCTGCGGACTGACCCGCGGTCATACCGTCCGCCATTTCTCGCGCTGCTGACCACCGTTCGGGAGGAAGGAACATGATGAGGTACAAGCTGGTCATGGGATTGACGATTGCCGGTCTAACCACCGGCGTCTGGGCTCAGAACGTCGATTGCGAGGCGCGCGCGCTGAGCAAGGACGGTAAACCGCTGTATGGCGCCGCCAAGGATGCGTTCATAAAGAAATGTCTGCGAGACAATCCTTCGGCCGCGCCCGTCGCTGCCAAAGGCACGCAGCAGGACAAAATGAAAGCGTGCAACGCCCAAGCCAAAGCGAAGGAACTCAAGGGCGATGCGCGTAAGGCTTTCATGAAGGAATGTCTGTCGGGCTGATCGGACGCACAGATGAACCGGAAGTGGCAGCGATGTAGAATCGTCGCCAGCATCGCTTAGGGAAACGCTGATTGAATCGGCCGCGTCCATTAAACGTCATTGTCATGGCAACATTGAGGCTGTGCTGGAACGAGCCGAAGGTAGGACGCGATGCAAGCGAGTTTTTTTAGAGCTTGAATAGGCCTCGAAGAAGAAGGTGACGAGGCGGGATCGGTTTCTGGACGAGATCGAGAGGGTGACGCCCTGGGCAGCGCTGGTCGCCAAGATCGAGCCGTATTACCCAAAGGGAGAAGGTCAGGGACGGCGGCCGGTGGGCGTAGGGCGGATGCTGCGGATGTCGTGCAGCAGTGTTGCGGGTTGTCGGACGAAGGGACGGAGGATGCGCTTTATGACAGCCAAGTCATTCGGCGCTTCGTCGGGATCGATCTGTCGCGCCAGTCGGCACCGGATGCGACGACCCTGTCGAAGTTTCGGCGCTTGCTGGAAGATCATGAGTTGTCGAAGGAAATCTTTGCAGTCATCAACCGGCATCTGAGCGAACGCGGGCTCATCCTGGTGGAAGGCACCGTGAGCGATGAAAATATCATAGCGGCTGGCCTTGGACAGGCAAATTGCGTCCTGAGGAAGCCAAAGAAAGAGAAAAGGGCGGGTTTTCCGGTCATCGTGCCCGATAAATCGGCCCTTTGGGATACGCATGCTATGCGAAATACAATAAAGAACGGTCACCTGATGTAATTAGCATTATTGCTTTTCGGCAAAATCCGATTTGTTCAGCGTTTCCTTAGGGGAAAGGCATGTCCATCCTGGATTCCTCGCGCCGCGTAGCGGGCTTGCTGTTCGCCGGCTTGCTGCTCGTCGTTACGCCCACATGGGCGAAGAATATCGCGCTACTGATCGGCAATTCGAAATACTCCATCGGTCCGCTCGACAATCCGGCCAACGACGCCAACGATCTCGCTCGGACATTGAAGGATATCGGTTTCGAAACCATCGTCCGCCTTGATGCCGATGCCGAGCAGATGAAGGCGGCGATCCGCGATTTTTCCAACAAGATCAAAAACAACGATGGTATCGGCCTGTTCTTCTTCGCCGGCCACGGGGTACAGGTCAATGGCGAGAATTACCTGCTTCCGGTCGGTTACCCCTTCCGCAGCGAAGCCGACGTCGAAAAGGCGGCCGTACCGGCCAACATGGTGCTGCGATACATGGAAGACGCCGCCAATCGCGTCAATATCGTCGTGCTCGACGCTTGCCGCAACAATCCTTTCATCAAAACGCGCTCGCTGAAATCGCGCGGTCTGGCGCCAATGGACGCACCCAGTGGGTCGCTGGTCGCCTTTTCCACCGCGCCGGGCACCGAGGCTTCGGATGGTTCGGGCCGCAACGGCCTTTACACGAAGCACCTGATGGCCAACATCAAGGTACCGGGGCTCACGGTCGAACAGGTGTTCAAGCGTACACGCGAAGGCGTCGAAGCCGAATCCGAGCGTGAGATCGGACGCAAGCAATCGCCACGCGAGGAATCGAGCCTGAAGGGGGCCGATATGTATTTCGTACCGCCGCCGCGTGGCATGGGCTCCAGCGACGCAACGGCGATCGAACTGGCGTATTGGAACAGCATTGCGCATAGCAGTAACCCGGCCGATTTCGAGTCCTATCTCAATCTTTACCCGCAGGGCAAGTTCGCCGATCTGGCGCGCAACCGGCTGACGGCGGCCAGGCAGACACAACTGGCGCATGCCGAGTCGCGTGCTGCCGGCGATGTACGCCCGGCAGGCGGCACGGCGGCTCCTGCGCCGCATGCGCCGATGCAGACCGCGGCAGTGCGGCCGTCAGGCGGCGTTTTCGGCACCGGTTCCGGTTTTCGCTTCTCCGATCATGAAGGCGATAACGCCATCAAGGCCGCCGAATTCCTGTCCATTTCCTGTCGTGACCTGATCCGCAACAAACGCGTGCGCGTCGAACTCGATGACCGTTCCGGCAGCGGCGCCACCGCCCGCACATCGTTCGAAGGCAAGCTGCGCTCGCTCGGCCTGAAGGTCGCGGCGAGCAAGGAAGCGGCTGACTGGATCGTCAAAGGAGTAATCGAGACCGAGCGCAGTTTCAATCGCATGCTGGGCATCGACGAGGTAACGCTGGAAGCCGATTTTCGCCTCATGTCTCCGCGGGGTGGCACGATCGCCGCCGCGGCGGTGAGCGGCGCCAGTTTTTCCGGCAGCAATACCCGCCAAACCATCCGCGCTGTCTGGGACGAGAAGAGCGAGGAAGTGGTGGGGCGGCTGTTCTCCGACTATTGCGCCGGATATTGAAGGCGAAGCGTTCATGGCTCGGTCGCGTCTGGGTTTGTTTTTGGTCAACGCCGAGCATCCGGCGTCGTCCGCATCTAACGCCGTGCTGACGGCACTGACTTTCGCCTATCGCATTTCCGGAGTCGTCATGCAGATCAGCAAGTTGGCCCTGACCTTTTGCGCCGTCTTCGGTAGTACCCCGCTGCTGGCGCAGCCTGTGTTCGAAAGTCCATCGCCCACGGCCGGCAGCAACACGTCGCAAAAGGCCCACCAGATGGCCGACCGCGGTATATACAAGGAAGTGCACTACCAGAATGCGGCGAAGCAGGGGCCGACGCTGGTCGTCATTCCCGGCGAGATCAAGAGCAACAATGCCTCCTTCACGCAGAAATTCGGCCCCAACAACATTGCCGATTTCGCTGAACTGGAACTGGGCAAAGCCAATTTCCGCATCCTCGAACGAGCCGGTCTCGGCACGCTGATGCAGGAGTTCCAGCTCGCCTATACGATGGGCGATGCCCAGCAGGCGCGCAGGATGCTGCAAAAAGGCAAGCTGAAAGCGACGCGCTGGGTGGTCCGGTTCGACGTCCTGAAAGCCGAACCGGTCGCCCAGGCCCAGGAGGGATTCGATGGCCAGGCCATCGGCAGCCTGGTCGGCATCCTTGCTGGGGGCCGCGGTGGTGCGGCAGCGAGTACGGTCGGCGGATCCATCCGCACCAGCGAGGCCACCGGCGTGTGGATCATCGGCATGCGCTACAAGATTCTCGATGCCAGCACCACCGAGCAGGTGGCAACCGGTTATGCCGAAGAGAAGATGGAACTAGGAGTGAGGACGAAATCGATCCTCGGCGTCTCTTCCGGTGAACAGGGTGGTTTGACGCTCGACGGCATGGTGCAGCGACTGGTGCAGAAGCTGGTCTGGGAGATCGACAGTCGACACAAATGAAACCGCTTTCGGTAGTGGGGGGGTGGCGTCGGGGACCGGATCGTTGCGCTTCGTTGTCCACCAAAGGGTGCAAAGAAACGCAGATGAAAGCGCGAATGATGCTGGAGCTGAAGGCGACGCGCTGGGTGGTCGGTTTCGACATCCCGTCCATCACGGCCGCGGAGGCCGATGGCGCGCCGATCGATGCGAAACTGGTTTTCGCTCTGCTCACGGTGATGACGGGCGGTCTGACTGCCGGGGCGGGCCGGCGAATTCGATGGACAAGCTGATGTCTTGTTTATACTTGCGCATCGGTCTGGGTTACACGGTTTGCGATACGAAACGTGTACCGGAGGTCACCAGCGAAGTCGTCGAGGGATGCATCGATGCGCTCCAGCCGACACTGGGCACGCAGGCTGCTGCTGCGTTCGAGGCGTCGGTTCGACAGCCTGTGCAAAAGGCCGTAGCCCAGATCGATCTGAATCACAAATAACCGGTTCATCGCTGTCTTTGGAAACGCTGAATAAATGGCTGCGCGGGCGCATCGCGGCGTTGCGCGGTGCTCGCTTCCTCGCCTAACTGATAGGCTGCGGTCGCTGCTCGATACGCGCCTCCTGCTTTCTCCCGCTCGCGGCTTTCTTCAGCTTTTCTTTCCTTTCCTGGAGATGCCATGCGTTCCACTCTGCCGCTGAAACTGACCGCGATCGCACTCGGCGTGCTACTCGCCGGCTGCCAAACCTCGCCGACCAAATCCGATCCCGACAACCCGTCGCCAACCTCGGGAAGTTCGTCGTCGCAAAAGGCGAACGAGATGGCCGACAAGGCGATGTACAAACCGATTGAGTACCAGAATGCGGCCATCAGAGGACCATCGCTGGTGGTCATTCCTGGCGAGATCAAGAGTAACAACGCCACATTTACGCAGAAATTTGGCCCGAACAACATCGCCGACTTCGCCGAGTTGGAACTCGGGCGCGCCAATTTTGGTGTTCTCGAACGCTCGGACCTCGGGCCTTTGCTGACGGAATTCCAGCTCGCCTACACGCTGGGCGATCCGAATGCGGCGCGCAAGATGCTCCGGAGCGGCAAACTGAAAGCGACACGCTGGGTAGTGAAGTTCGACGTTCTGAAGGCGGAGCAGGTGGCGCAGGCGAGCGAAGGCTTCGACGGCCGGGCCATCGGACAGCTCGCCGGCATCTTGATTGGCGGGCAAGGTGGCGCCGTGGCCGAGACGGTTGTCGGCTCGGTAAAAACCGGCGAAGCCACAGGAGTGTGGATCATTGGCATGCGTTACAAGATACTCGATGCCAACACCACCGAACAGGTGGCCACCGGTTATACCGAGGAGAAGATGGAGGTCGGTTCCAAGACGCAGAGTGTCTTGGGTTTTAGTCAAGGTGCCCAAGGAGGTATGACGCTCGATGGCATGGTCCAGCGGTTGGTGCAGAAGCTGGTCTGGGAAATCGATTCGCAGCACAAGGGCAGCGGCGAGCAGCCGGAGCGCGCCAGCACACCGCCGACGGTAACGCCTGAAAAAGAGGTGACCGCAGCACCTCCGCCGGCTAAGCGTTCGACCAAGCCGGCCCGCAACCCGGCTGCGGCGAAGCCGAGTACGCCGGCAACGAATAAGGCACCCTGAGCTCGTCTGGGCATGTTTCTGCGCTGCGGGACCAGCGGCGGGCGAGCGCGTACAGCCGTCTGTAATATCGCCGCAGCGTATCCGCGTCAGCCGTCGGCATGCATTTCAGTCGATGGTCGGCGATCTGCCTTGGCGGTGCGTCCGAAGTGGGTGACGACGGCAGATCGAGCCATCCTCGGTGCGTCGTCGTGACCCCGCCGGCGTCAGCGACTTCCCCTCCGCAGGGTGGGAATGGGTGTGATCTGGCGACGCACGAGCATGCCCGGCTCGGTAGTTTCCTGAACACCGATCGTCATCATCGCCGTGGGCGCCTCACGTTCGGTCGACGGACCGTTGATACGCCCCGGGATGAGGCCGGTCCGCCTGCGCCGGCTCCCGGCAATAATTAGCTGGCACACGTCTGCGGTGCGCGATGGCTTGCCGGGGTGCGTTATCATGCCGCCTCGTTTCCGTTGGTAATCCCATTCGGCGGGCACGTTCGCGGACGGCGCGTCGAATTCGATTGACGGATGCGTTTGGCCGCTGCACGAAGGTTGGCTTGTAACCAACTTCTGTGCCCGGGTGATGAAATCGGTAGACATAGCGGACTTAAAATCCGCCGGCTTTGGCCATACGGGTTCGACTCCCGTCCCGGGCAGACCTTGTTTCACGTGAAACACAGTTTCGCTGTATCGGCTCTTTGACGTGTTTCACGTGAAACCCCAAGCCACCGTACCATAAAAGCAGATCGTCCAGAGATTCTTCGCAGGATAGACGCGTGCGCCATCAAGACTCCTTAGACGTTATCGTCGTCGGCGGCGGTCATGCCGGAACCGAGGCGGCGCTCGCCGCGGCACGCATGGGGGCCCGAACGCTCCTGGTGACACACAACATCGAAACCCTCGGCGCACTGTCCTGCAATCCCTCGATCGGCGGCATTGGCAAGAGCCATTTGGTGCGCGAAGTCGACGCCCTAGCTGGGTCGATGGCGGCGGCTGCCGATGAGGCCGGTATCCAATTTCGCATTTTGAACGCCTCGAAGGGGCCCGCCGTGCGTGCCACCCGCGCACAAGTCGATCGCTCCCTCTACCGTCGCGCCATACGGCGGCGTCTCGAAAATCAACCTAACCTCATACTATTTCAACAAGCCGTCGACGAAGTACTCATCCGCGGCGAACGCGTCGCCGGAATACGCACTCGTTTGAACATAACCTTCACCGCGCCCACGATCGTACTTACCGCTGGCACGTTCCTCAACGGACTGGTTCACGTCGGACTGGACAACTATCCCGCCGGACGATATGGCGATCCACCGGCGCAACGCCTGGCAGAAAGTCTGCGTGCGCTGGCTTTACCGGTCGGCCGATTGAAAACCGGTACGCCCCCGCGCATCGATGGTCGCAGCATCGACTGGTCAAAACTCGAAGAGCAGCCGGGTGAGGATCCGCCTCCGGCTTTTTCCTTCCTTGGGCGCACTATACCGCCACCCCGTCAAATCAGTTGCTGGATCACCCGGACGAACGACCGCACGCACGATATCATCCGTCGTGGACTCGACCGTTCGCCGATGTTCACTGGCGTCATCGAGGGCATAGGACCTCGTTACTGCCCATCCATTGAAGACAAAATCCATCGCTTTGCCAATCGCGACAGCCATCCGGTCTTTCTCGAACCCGAGGGCCTCGATACGCACGAAATCTATCCCCAGGGTGTATCCACCAGCCTACCTTTCGACGTACAACTCCATCTTGTGCGATCTATCCGCGGTTTGGAGCACGCCCACATCACCCGGCCAGGTTATGCCATCGAGTACGATTTCTATGATCCGCGTGGCCTGAAGCCCACGCTCGAATCGAAGACGATCGCGGGTTTGTTCCTTGCCGGCCAGGTGAATGGCACGACGGGTTATGAGGAGGCTGCAGCACAAGGTTTATTGGCCGGTATCAACGCCGTCCTATACGTACGTAACGAGGAGGGCTGGGTGCCCAGACGAGACGAGGCTTACCTCGGTGTACTGATCGATGACCTCGTGACGCGCGGCGTCAGCGAGCCCTACCGTATGTTCACCTCGCGCGCCGAGTTTCGCCTCAACCTGCGCCAAGACAATGCCGACCTGCGTCTGACCGAAACCGGGCGTCGTCTCGGTCTGATCGACGACCAGCGCTGGGACCAATTCTGTCGCAAACGCGATGCCGTAGCGCGCGAGATGGAGCGTCTGACCACGACCCGCGTCCAACCGCATCAGATCGATGAGGCCGCCGCACTACAATGGCTCGGTCAGCCTCTCGGGCGAGACTGCACCTTACTCGACCTGCTCCGCCGGCCGAAACTCGGCTATCACCAGCTGCTTGCCCTGACCGGAGCGAGCGCGGCTATCGATGATGCCGCAGTGATCGAACAGGTGGAAATCAACGCCAAATACGCCGGCTACATCGAACGCCAGCGCATCGAGGTGGAGCGAGCCAAACGCTACGAAGACGAGTTGCTGCCCCAAGACATCGACTACGCCCAAGTGCGCGGCCTATCGATCGAGGTGCGCCAACGGCTCGAGGCGGTACGGCCACTCACCATCGGCCAGGCGGCGCGCGTCCAGGGCGTGACACCGGCCGCCATCTCGCTCTTGTTGATCCACCTGAAGAAGCATCGCGATGGCCGTTGATCCCATACCGCCGACTCTCGCCGCGGGGCTGGAGGCGCTGGCCCTCGATCTGCCGCCCCATACGCCGGCTCAGCTGGCTGCTTATTTGACGTTGCTCGAAAAGTGGAACCGCGTCTATAACCTGACTGCGATCCGCCAGCGCAACGAGATGGTGACCCACCATCTCCTCGATTCATTGATCGTGCTGCCCTACCTAGCCGACGCGAGATCGATCGTCGACGTTGGCAGCGGCGCTGGCCTACCGGCGATTCCACTGGCCATTGCGCGACCCACTTTGACGGTGACCTCCGTCGAAGCCCTCGACAAGAAGGCAGCCTTCCAGCGCCAAGCAAAGATCGAACTCGCGCTCACCAATCTGGAAGTGATCTGCTCGCGCGCCGAGACGCTGACCGGCCGCAGCTTCGACGTCGCCATCTCGCGCGCCTTTGCTTCGCTGTCCGACTTCGCGCGGCTTGCCGGTCATCTCGCGCCACGACTGCTGGCAATGAAAGGCAAGATACCCACTGCGAACATTCCCCCACGCTGGCACATCACCACAACCCAGGTTCTCAGCGTACCAGGACTGCCGGCGGCACGGTGTCTGGTGATACTCGAAAGAGAGTAGTCATGCACATCTTCGCCATTGCCAATCAAAAAGGCGGCGTCGGCAAAACAACCACTGCGGTAAATCTCGCCGCAGCGCTCGCTTTGTCCGGACAACGCACCTTGCTCGTAGACCTCGACCCTCAGGGTAACGCCACGATGGGCAGTGGTATCGACAAGCGTGATTTGCCGCAATCGGTCTACCATTTATTGCTTGGCATGAGCGTCTTTACCGCCGTGCGTGTGCGCTCACCCGCTGCCGCATTCGACCTGCTGCCCGCCAACCGCCATCTGGCCGGCGCCGAAATCGAACTGGTCAATCTCGACTTGCGTGAGATGCGTCTGAAGAGCGCACTGCGCGAACATCGCCATGACTATGATTTCGTGCTCATCGATTGTCCCCCCTCATTATCGTTGCTGACCCTCAACGGTCTGTGCGCCGCACACGGCGTCATCATCCCCATGCAATGCGAATACTATGCCCTCGAAGGCCTCGCCGATCTGGTCAACACCATCAAAAAGGTGCACGCCAACCTCAATCGCGACCTAAAAATCATCGGTCTGCTGCGCGTCATGTTCGACCCACGCTCGACACTATCGAACCAGGTCTCGCGCCAACTGGAAGATCATTTCGGCGACAAGGTGTTCAAGACCCTCGTGCCGCGTAATGTGCGCCTGGCCGAGGCACCCAGCCACGGCCTGCCCGGTATCGTATTCGATCGAGATGCCAAAGGAGCGCAGGCCTATCTCACGTTTGCCGCCGAATTGATCGAGCGCGTTCGCAACTGGAAGGAAAAAGCATGATGGTGCAGGAACACCGGCAAAAGTCAGCCCGGCGGACACGGCGCTCGGCAGAGCAAGAGCGATGAACGCGGCGCGCACCAAAGGGCTGGGGCGCGGCATCGACGCCTTACTAGCGGGTAACGAAGAGCAGACCGGCGGACGTCAGGATACGCTGCCCGTGGGCGATCTGCACCCCGGTCGATATCAACCCCGAACGCGCATGGATCCCGCCTCACTCGAGGAGTTGGCGGCATCGATTCGCGCTCAAGGTCTGATGCAACCGATTCTGGTGCGACCGCTTGGCGACGGACGCTACGAAATCGTCGCCGGCGAACGACGCTGGCGCGCCGCACAGATCGCCGGTCTGACCAACGTGCCGGTGTTGATCCGCGATATCCCGGACGAATCCGCACTGGCCATGTCGCTGATCGAGAACATCCAGCGCGAAGATCTCAACCCACTCGAGGAAGCGGCAGGCATCAAGCGTCTGATCGATGAATTTGGCATGACCCACCAGCAGGCGGCCGACGCGATCGGTCGGTCGCGCTCCGCGGTCAGCAACCTGTTGCGTTTGCTCGACCTGGCCCGACCGGTACAAGACCTAATGATGGCCGGCGACCTCGAAATGGGCCATGCCCGCGCACTGCTGGCACTCGACACAATCGAACAGGGGCGCCTTGCGGCCGCGATTATCGCGAAAGGCTGTTCCGTACGCGAGACGGAACGTATGGTCGCGCGCCTGCTGAACCCGCCCGAGCGCAAGGCGACCACGCCGGATCGCGATCTAGTGCGACTCGAGGAGGACCTCTCCGATCTCTTGGGCGCAACAGTGAAAATTGCCGCCAACCGCAAGGGTGCCGGCACGCTCTCGGTACGCTTCGCCAACCTCGATCAACTCGACGATATTTTGACCCGCCTACGCGGACCAGTAAACCACCTGTCATGACACCGCCACTCCGATGCCCTATGTCCGAATCAGACATTCCTACCCGCCCCCAACCGCCACGCAATAAATTTTGCACTTGCAGCATTTGACCCGTGTATGAAGAAGATGCTAATATTTCACGGATTAGTGGTTGCCATCGATCGCGTCGATGAGTTCCCGACTGCCTGACCCAGTTCGCTGGATTTTGAACATCCAGAGTCTGGTCGTCGCGATCGGTGCTCTGGCCAGCTGGTCAGTGTTCGGCCACCCGACAGCCACCGCCGTCGCGCTTGGTGGCCTTGTTGGCATGGTGGGAAGCTGGGCTTATGCATGGCGCGCCTGGCGTCGCCCGAAAGTCGAGCCAACGAACACTGGCGCGGTCGATCCCCATCAGGCTGGGTTGTTGGTTGCCTCGGCGGCCTATCGGGCGCAATTGGCTGGCGAGGCGTGGCGACTGGCCGCGACGGCACTGGCCTTCGTGGCAATATTCGCCGGCCCGGTGCGCGATGGCATGCCGGCACTACCGGTCATGCTGGGTTTTGGTTTGGCCCACGTGGCTTACTGGATCGCATTTCTGCGTCAGCAGGATCAACGAAGCGCCGAATCGAGCGCTGAATGAAGCGAAAACGTGATTGAAACGGAATCGAACATGGCTGCCTCAGGTGAACCACTAACCGCGACTTCTTATATTCAGCACCACCTCACCAACCTCGCCGTCTGTTCCGATGCTGCGCGCGACGCACACGGCCATTGCACCGGCTTCTGGACGCTACACCTCGACACCTTCCTCGTCTCCGGTATCCTCGGACTGGTGGTGTTCGGTCTACTCGCCTCAGTCGCAAGCAAGGCGACTGCCGGTGTACCGCGCGGCTGGCAGAATTTCTTCGAAATGGTCCTTTCCTTCATCAATCAACAGGTCAAAGACACGTATCACGGACGCAATCCCATCGTTGCGCCGCTGGCGATCACCATCTTCATCTGGGTGTTCGTCATGAACGCGATGGATCTGGTGCCCGTCGACTTTCTACCCGTGACGGCCCAGGCGATGGGTATCGACTATCTGAAGATCGTACCCACGACCGATCCGAACACGACCTTCGCTCTGTCGATCACGGTCTTTCTGCTCATGATCTACATGAATTTCCAGGTCAAGGGTTTCGGTGGCTTCATGCATGAGGTATTTTCCGCACCCTTCGGACCGAAGCTGGCGCCGGTCAACTTCCTTTTCCGCCTCATCGAGGACATTGCCAAGCCGATCTCGCTGTCGCTCCGTTTGTTCGGCAACATGTATGCAGGCGAAATGGTGTTCATCCTCATCGCCCTGATCGGCATCTGGCAGCTGCCGCTCGCCTTGCCCTGGGCATTGTTCCACATCCTGATCATTACCCTGCAGGCCTTCGTCTTCATGATGCTGACCATCGTCTATATGTCGATGGCTTCCGAATCGCACTGATTTTTCATCCCTTTTCATTTACTTCAACCATCCAAGGAGCTATCAAATGGAACTCGCTTCCCTGTTGGGCAACACCGCCATCGCCGTCGCCATCCTCATCGGTGCCGGCGCACTGGGGACCGCCATCGGTTTCGGTATCCTCGGTGGTCGCTTCCTCGAAGGCGCCGCCCGCCAGCCGGAAATGATCCCGACGCTGCAGGTCAAGATGTTCATCGTCGCCGGCCTTCTCGACGCCGTGACCATGATCGGCGTAGGCATCGCACTATTCCTGCTCTTCGCCAACCCGTTCATCGCTGTCATCAAGGGCTGATGGCCCCAACCCCTGAGTCGAGGAGCACAGCGTGAGCATCAACGCGACCCTCATCGGCCAGATGATCTGGTTCGTCGTATTCATCTGGATCACGATGAAGTATGTCTGGCCGCCCTTACAAAAGGCGATGGCGGATCGTCAGCAGCAGATCGCCGACGGTTTGGCCGCGGCCGAACGCGGCAAGCACGATCTCGACCTGGCCGCCAAGCGCTCTGCCGAAACGATCCGTGAGGCGAAGGAAAAGGCCGCAGTGCTGGTAGCGGAGGCCGAAAAGCGTGCCCGCGAAATTGTCGAGGCGGCCAAGGAGAGTGCCAAACAGGAAGCCGAAAAGGTCTACAAAGGCAAACTGGCCGAACTGGATCAGGAAGCGGAGCGCGTGCGCTCAGCGCTGCGCGAGCGCGTCGCCGAACTGGCCATCGCTGGTGCCGAGAAGATCTTGCGCCGCGAAATCGATGCGAAGGCCCATGCCGATATGATCGCAGCGTTGAAGCAGGAACTCTAACTGCCATGGCCGAGATCGCCACCATTGCCCGCCCCTATGCCGAAGCGGCGTTCCGCACGGCGCGCGAAAGCGGTCAGCTGACCGCTTGGTCCGAGGCATTGCGGAAGCTCGCCGCGGCAGCCAGCATCGAGGAGATGGCGTCCTGTCTCAACAGTCCATCGCTGTCGAACGCCCAAAAGACCGACCTACTCGGTGCCGTACTCGGCACGGCTCAGACTGCCGAAATAGCCAACTTCCTCACGCTGCTGGCCGAGAACGGGCGGCTGACCGCTCTACCGGCCATCGCCGAAGCCTTCGCGGCACTGCACGCGCGTGAGGAGGGAGTGCGCGACGCCGTCGTCCTCAGCGCCTTTCCGCTCAGCGAGGCCCAGCGTGACGCGCTCTTGCCGACCCTCGAAGCCCATTTCGGTGGACGGCTGCGTGTCAGCGTCCAGACCCAGCCTGACTTGATCGGCGGAATCCGTGTACTGGTCGGTGACCAGATGCTCGATGCATCGGTGCGCGGTAAGCTGGATGCGATGAAGTCCGCCCTGACTCACTAGCCAGCGGCCTCGCGGTCGCGAGGCCGGCCGAACACACAGAAAACCGGAGCGTTACATGCAGCTCAATCCGTCTGAAATCAGCGAACTGATCAAAACCCGCATCCAAAATCTGCACGTTGGTGCCGACTTGCGCACGCAAGGCACCGTCGTCTCGGTCACCGACGGCATCTGCCGCATCCATGGGCTGACCGATGTCATGCAGGGTGAGATGTTGGAATTCCCGGGCAACACCTACGGCATGGCGCTCAACCTCGAGCGCGACTCGGTAGGCGCCGTCGTGCTCGGTGAGTACGAACACATTTCCGAAGGCGACATCGTTAAGACCACGGGTCGCATCCTCGAAGTGCCCGTCGGCCCCGAACTTCTCGGCCGGGTGGTCAACGCCCTCGGTCAGCCGATCGACGGCAAAGGGCCGATCCCGGCAAAAATGACCGACAAGATCGAGAAAGTCGCCCCCGGGGTCATCTGGCGCAAATCGGTTTCGCAACCCGTGCAATCGGGCCTGAAGGCCATCGACGCGATGGTTCCGGTCGGGCGCGGTCAGCGCGAACTGATCATTGGCGACCGCCAGACCGGCAAGACGGCCGTAGCCGTCGATACGATCATCAACCAGAAGGGCCAAAACCTGTTCTGCGTCTACGTCGCCGTCGGCCAGAAAGCCTCGACCATTGCCAACGTCGTGCGCAAGCTTGAAGAACACGGCGCACTCGAATACACGATCATCGTCGCCGCCTCGGCCTCCGAATCGGCGGCGATGCAATTCATCGCCCCGTATTGCGGCTGCACGATGGGTGAGTACTTCCGCGACCGCGGTCAGGACGCGCTGATCGTTTATGACGATCTGACCAAACAGGCCTGGGCGTATCGCCAGATATCCCTGCTGCTGCGGCGACCGCCGGGACGCGAGGCCTACCCGGGCGACGTGTTTTACATCCATTCCCGCCTGCTCGAACGTGCCGCGCGCGTCAGCGAAGAGTATGTCGAGAAATTCACCAACGGCGCGGTGAAAGGCAAAACCGGTTCCCTGACTGCTCTGCCGGTCATCGAAACGCAGGCCGGCGATGTCTCGGCCTTCGTCCCAACCAATGTCATTTCAATCACCGACGGACAGATCTTCCTCGAGACGGACCTGTTCAACGCCGGGATCCGCCCAGCGATGAATGCCGGTATCTCCGTCTCGCGCGTCGGTGGCGCAGCCCAGACCAAGGTCATCAAGAAGCTCGGTGGTGGCGTGCGCCTCGCTTTGGCACAGTACCGCGAGCTGGCCGCCTTCGCTCAGTTCGCCTCCGATCTCGACGAAGCGACACGCAAACAGCTCGAACGCGGACGTCGCGTCACTGAACTGATGAAGCAGCCGCAATATGCGCCGCTGTCGGTCGCCGAAATGGCTGTATCCCTCTTCGCCGTGAACCAGGGTTACCTCGACGATGTCGACGTCAACAAGATTTTTGCCTTCGAATCTGCGCTGCACCAGTTCATGAAACAGAAACATGGCGCGTTGATGGAAAAGATCGAGTCCACCAAGGACCTCGACAAGGAAGGCGAAGCGCAGCTGGCTGCCGCCATCACCGAATTCAAGGCCAGCTGGTCCTAACGGCGCCGCAAGGAGAACGCCATGCCCGGCGGCAAGGAAATCCGGACGAAAATCAAAAGTGTCCAGAACACCAAAAAAATCACCAAGGCGATGGAAATGGTCGCCGCATCCAAAATGCGCAAGGCGCAGGAACGGATGCGCGCGGCGCGGCCTTACTCCGAAAAAATCCGTCGTCTGGCGGCCAATCTGTCGCAAGCCAACAACACCGATTATCGCCATCCTTTTCTGAAGCGTTGCGATCCTTCGGCGGACGCCAACTGTCCGCCAAAGCGCATTGGCCTGATCCTAGTGACTACCGACAAAGGTCTGTGCGGTGGATTGAACACCAACATCCTGCGTTTGGTGCTCAACAGCTTGCGGCAGTGGCAGGCGAACGGTGCGACGGACATTCGTGTCACCTGCATCGGCAACAAGGGATTGGGCTTCATGCAGCGTATCGGCGGCAATATCGTCTCGCACGTCGCCCATCTCGGTGATACGCCACATCTCGAAAAGCTGATCGGACCAATCAAAGTGATGATCGACGCCTTCGAGCGGAGTGAGCTCGATGTCGTCTATCTCGCTTATACCCGTTTCATCAACACGATGAAGCAGGAGCCACAACTCGAACAACTGCTGCCGCTCACCGGCGAACGGCTCGGCACACCGGAAGGACACTGGGACTATCTCTACGAACCCGACGCCCGTGTCGTCGTCGATGAACTGCTGGTGCGCTACGTCGAAGCCTTGATCTACCAGGCCGTCGCTGAAAACATGGCTTCGGAACAATCCGCCCGCATGGTAGCGATGAAGGCCGCGACCGACAATGCCGGCAACGTCATCAAGGAATTGCAGCTGGTTTACAACAAGGCGCGACAGGCGGCGATCACCAAGGAGATTTCCGAGATCGTTGGCGGCGCGGCCGCCGTTTGACGCGGTGCCGAGCCGGCCGCGCGCCAGTAACAAAAGATTTCGATCGTATTTGAGGAAGCGAACATGAGCTTAGGCAATATCGTCCAGTGCATCGGCGCCGTGGTGGATATCCAGTTTCCGCGCGACGCGATGCCCAAGGTCTATGACGCACTCGTCCTGAGCGACGACAACGTCGGTGCCGCCGAACCCGGCCTGACCTTCGAAGTACAGCAACAACTCGGCGATGGCGTCGTGCGCACCATCGCTCTCGGTTCATCCGACGGACTGCGTCGCGGCATGAAAGTCAGCAATACCGGCGCGGCGATCTCGATCCCGGTCGGTCATGGCACCCTCGGTCGCATCATGGACGTGCTCGGCCGTCCAATCGACGAAGCCGGCCCAATCCAGACCGACGAAAAGCGCCCGATCCACGCCAAGGCGCCGAAATTCGACGAATTATCGCCGACCACCGAGTTGCTCGAGACCGGGATCAAGGTCATCGACCTGATCTGCCCGTTCGCCAAGGGCGGCAAGGTCGGTCTGTTCGGCGGCGCCGGCGTCGGCAAGACCGTCAACATGATGGAGCTGATCAACAACATCGCCAAGCAACACAGCGGTCTGTCGGTGTTTGCCGGCGTCGGCGAGCGCACACGCGAGGGTAACGACTTCTATCACGAAATGAAGGAGTCGAACGTCCTCGACAAGGTGGCGATGGTTTTTGGCCAGATGAACGAACCGCCGGGCAACCGCCTGCGTGTTGCACTCACCGGTCTGACGATGGCCGAACGTTTCCGCGACGAAGGTCGCGACATCCTATTCTTCATCGACAACATCTATCGCTACACGCTGGCCGGCACCGAAGTATCGGCGCTGCTCGGTCGCATGCCTTCGGCGGTCGGCTACCAGCCGACGCTGGCCGAAGAAATGGGCCGCCTGCAGGAGCGCATCACCTCGACGCGCGTCGGCTCGATTACCTCGATCCAGGCTGTCTATGTGCCGGCCGACGACCTCACCGACCCCAGCCCGGCAACGACCTTCCTCCACCTCGACTCCACCGTCGTGCTCTCGCGCGACATCGCCGCACTGGGGATCTACCCCGCCGTCGATCCGCTAGACTCGACCTCGCGTCAGCTCGATCCACTCGTCGTCGGCGAAGAGCACTACCTGGTCGCGCGCAAAGTGCAAGCGACGCTGCAGCGTTACAAGGAGTTACGTGACATCATCGCCATCTTGGGCATGGACGAACTGTCACCCGAGGACAAGCTGATCGTCGGTCGGGCGCGCAAGATCCAGCGCTTCCTGTCCCAGCCCTTCTTCGTCGCCGAAGTGTTCACCGGCTCCCCTGGAAAATATGTCACGCTCAAGGACACCATCAAGGGGTTCCGCATGATCGCCGAAGGGGAATGCGACCAGTTACCGGAACAAGCGTTCTACATGGTCGGCGGCATCGAGGAAGCCTTCGAGAAAGCCAAGACCCTGCAATGAGAAAGCGGCCGGCGAGGCGCCATTTCCACTGTGCCGCCGGCCCGAACTCCATCAACGCTAACGCTCGCGACTCGACGGACCGCTCCGCGCCGCGCTTCCCCATCGAGGCCCGAGCCGAGCGCCCGCCGGCCGGTTCTGGCCGCACCGGACGAAGAAATACCGGCAATACCGGCCAATGCGTCATTCCACGCTGAGGAAAACACATGGCACTGACCGTACACGTTGACGTCGTCTCCGCCGAAGAGCAGATTTTCTCCGGCTTGGCCGAATTCGTCGTTCTGCCCGGCGAGGCCGGTGAGCTGGGCATCCTGCCCGGCCACATGCCTCTGATGACCCGCATCCGCCCCGGCGCGGTGCGCCTGAAGCTGCCGCAACAGAAGGACGAAGAACTGATCTTTGTTGCCGGGGGCCTGCTCGAAGTACAGCCCGGACTGGTCACTGTACTGGCCGACACGGCCATCCGCGGCCATGATCTCGACGAAGCCAAAGCATCCGAAGCGAAGCGCCGTGCCGAAGAAGCGATCGGCAACCGCTCCTCCGAACTCGATTACGCCCGTGCCCAGGCCGAGTTGGCGGAGGCCGTCGCACAACTGGCGGCGATCCAAAAGTTGCGCCGCAAGGGCCACTGACCGCAACGCTGAACAATGGCTCGGGCCCAAGGCGCCAACCAAAGCGCGTTTTCCACCGCAACGACCGCCGATCCAGCCGCAACCCACCAAAGCATGGCCGACGACCCACCGGCGCCGCATATCGCCTCGGGAAACGCTGAAGACAGCCGCGAGCAGGATAAAGCGCGCGGCGCACACCGACCGCAGCCTAACAATAGGTGAGGCGAGGAAGCGAGCACCGCGCAACGCCGCAATGCGCCCGCGCAGCATTCACCATTTCTCTAGCCCCGCGCGTTGCGCTCCATTCAGCGTAGCCTTACTCGTCGTTCTCGGACGTCCCTGCACAAACCGCTCTTCCGGTCAAGCCGCGCACACACTGCAGTAATGCGGCAATGCGCGCCGCGCGGATCCGCTCCGTGATCAGTTCGCGTTTGTCACAAGCGCGCGCAATGGCCCCCACATCGACGCTGCGCGCTGCCGCGAGCGACTGGCGCCAGAGCCGCGCCGGAACATAATCACCTTCCTCATAACCCCGCCGGCCGCGGTAATCGGCCTCACAGGCCGCCAGAATCAGATCGAACCGGTCGGGACGACGCAGCGCATCACAGCGCTCGAGCAGACGTAGGATGCTGCCTGCCCGCATCTCGGCGATGCGGTGAATGCAGCCGTGGTGACGCGCGGTGAGCCGCGCCACATCGCGACAATCCGCGGGCACGCGCAGCCGGGCGCACAGTGGTTCGAGCAGTTCGGCACTGCGCAGTTCGTGGCCAACATGGCGCGGCAAGACCTCGGCGGGCGTCAGGCCCTTGCCCAGATCGTGCGTCAGCGCCGCGAAGCGTGCCGCCAGCGGGGCACCGAGGCGTGCCGCCATGTCGATGACCATCATCACATGCACGCCGGTATCGATCTCGGGATGAAAATCGGCGCGTTGCGGCACACCCCAAAGGGCATCGAGCTCCGGCAACAGCCGCCGCAGGGCGCCGCAGGCACGCAGCGTTTCGAACATCCGCGCTGGCTGCGCCTCCATCAACCCTTTCGCCAGCTCCTGCCAAACACGCTCGGCGACGAGATGATCGACTTCGCCATGGTGCACCATCGCGCGCATCAACGCCAAGGTCTCGTCGGCAATGGAAAAATCGCCAAAGCGCGCGGCGAAGCGCGCCACACGCAGAATGCGCACCGGATCCTCGGCGAACGCCGGCGACACATGACGCAACACGCGCGCCTCGAGGTCGCGCACGCCACCAAAAGGATCGATCAGCCGACCATCGGCCGCACGCGCAATGGCGTTGATGGTCAGATCCCGCCGCGCCAGGTCTTCCTCCAGCGTCACATCGCAATCGGCATGAAAGACGAAACCGCGATAGCCATGCCCGCTCTTGCGTTCGGTGCGAGCGAGCGCGTATTCCTCATGCGTCTCCGGATGCAGAAAGACGGGAAAGTCCCTCCCGACCGGACGGAAGCCACGGGCGAGCATCTCGGCCGGCGTCGCGCCGACGACCAGCCAGTCGCGATCGACGACCGGACGGCCGAGCAGCTCATCGCGCAGCGCGCCGCCTACGGCATAGACCTCCACTCAACCTTCCCTGACGACGAAAGTCAGCCCAACCGGCACGGCATTCAGGGCCCTTTACGCCAACCCAGCATCGTTGGCAGCACGGCTTCGAGCGCGATCGGCGTGATGCCGAAGGGCGGCGGACGGTCGCAGACGCTATCAATCTGCATCGAACGCAGATTGTCGAGCGTCATCGGACCGCCCAGCAGCTGCATCACCGCCGCCTGCAGCCAGGACAGGGCGGGCGATAAGCCGAGTACCGGGTGCGGGCAGCCGGCCGCCTCGCCGGCCAGCCGCACCAGTGTGCGCAGCGAATAACGCCGCGGACCACAGAGATCATATTCTTCGCCCGCCGCAGACGGCCCGGTCAGCGCGCGCGCGATGACCTCGGCAACGTCGAAGACCGACACCGGTTGAAACATCGCCTCGGCACAGGCGAGCGGCAGCGGCAGGTAGGGTGGAAGCAGGCATTGCAGACGGGCGAACAGATGGATGAACGAATCGCCCGAGCCGAAAATCACCGACGGACGAACGACGACCGCCCGTGGCAGCGACGCGCGCAAAGCCTCTTCGCCCGCCGCCTTCGAGCGCAAATACGCCGATGGGGCGTCGACGGCGGCCCTAAGTGCCGAGACCTGGACGACGCGACCGACGCCGCTGCGCCGAGCGACGCGGCCGATCAGCTCCGGCAAGCGAACGTGAACGCGATCGAAATCGCCCTTCAGAATACCAACCAGATTGACGATCGCTTCCGCTTCGCGCGCCAGACCTTCGAGCTGGGATTCGTCAAAGACATCGGCCTGCACGACACGCGTCGTCGGTAACGGCAGCAGATGGCGTGCGCGTTCGGGACGGCGCGTCGGCACCAGCAGCACATGGCCTTCGGCCGTCAAGCGGCCGGCAAGATGGCTGCCGACGAAGCCACTGCCGCCGATGAGCAGGATGTTCATGATTCACCTCCGGAGCATTCAGGGCAGGTTGTCGACGCCCCGCTCACCTTGGCCAATACCGCGCACCACGCCCAGCCGGCCGCGCAGCGACTGCGGTGTGCCCTCGAGCAGAGCACCATACCAGACGGCATTGCTCATAACCTTCTTGACATAATCGCGCGTCTCATCGAACGGAATGGTTTCGGCATAGATGGCACCTTCGAGCGGTCCATCGGCACGCCAGCGGCGCGCCCGCGCCGGTCCGGCGTTATAGGCGGCCGAGGCCAGAACCGGATGATCATCGAGACCGTCGAGCACCATCTTCATGTACTGCGTGCCCAATGTGACATTGACGTCCATTTCGCTGACCCGCTTGGGATGGAAGTCGCGCATGCCAATCTTGCCGGCAACCCAGCGCGCCGTCGCCGGCATCAGCTGCATCAGACCCTGCGCGCCGGCCGACGATCGCGCATCAAGGATGAAACGGCTTTCCTGCCGCATCAAACCGTAGATCCACGCCAGATCGAGCCCGAGATCGACCGCACGCGCTTCGACCTGGTCGCGGAACGGCGTGGGAAAGCGCAGGACGAAATCATGTTCACCGACGGTGCGATCGGCGGTGCTGATCGCGCGATCGAAATTCTCGTGCCGCCGCGCGAGTTCGGCCGCCGCGAGCAGCTGGCGGTCGTTCATGCCTCGCACGCTCCAGTTCCATTCCCGTGCCGCCTCGAAACGCAGCTGCAGGCGGTAAAAGGCGAGCGCGCGCCGCAAGCCGGGATGCTGGCGCGCGGCTTCCATTTCCTCTGCGCTCGCCGGACGGGCACGTGCCGGCAAGAGCAAGGGTTCGCCCAGCGCTTCACTCGCCAACTGACCGTAAAAATCGGGCTGACCGGCAATCTGCCGGTAAAGCCGCCTCGCCTCGCCGCCCCGTCCCTGCGCCGCGCGCGCGCGCGCCAACCAATAGATCCATTCTGGACGACCGGCGAGCGTGGTCGGCATCGCTTCGATGATCTGCGCCAGCTGCGGCCATCGCTGAGCGCGCAGCGCTGCGCGCGCCTGCCAAGCTTGCTGAAATTCATCGAGTTTTCCCGCCGAGGCGAACCAGCTCAGCGCCTCGGGCAGGTGGCGTTGCGCCGCAGCCGTCGCGACCTGCCCCCACGCGTACGCACGCTCCTCGCGCGTGAGCCGGTTCTCGATGGCGATAAGCTGCCTCGCGCTCGCCGCCGGATCGCTGCGTGCCAGGCGCGCCAGCGCATAGAGCGCCATTTCACGCCCGGTTCGGCTGGCGGCAAAACCGGGCGTCAGATGGGCGAGATAGCGCGCCGGGTTGTCGGCGATGGTATCGATCAGCTTGCCATCCGGCTCGTGTCCCTGGGGCAGATAGCGGCTGAAAAGCTTGGCCTGGGCTAACTTCTTGCCGGCCAGCAGCAGGCGCAAACGCGCCCAGGCATCATCGAGATCGAGCCTCCCGCCGGCGACCAGCGCTTCCATGACCGGCAGACAGGAATCGGGCAGATCGGCCCGCTCGAACCAAAGTGGACGCGCTTCGTCGAGTACGCCCGTATCGGCACGCAGCAGCCAGCGCGCACGCCAGTGCAAACAGCGGCTGTCGAGTTCGGGCTGCTGCAGCAGGGCATATTCGGCCAACACTCCGCTCCAGTCACCCCGACGCGCCAGCGCCGCCAGCCAGTCGGAACGAAGGCGTTCGGCCAGCCAACTACCGGTTTCGCGCGCCAGCAAGGTGCGTACCTCTTCATCGATCCCCGGCTCGTCGATGCGCAGGCGCAACGACCAGTATTCGCCATAGGGGGCCAATTCATGGCCGGAAAGCTCACCCACCAGGCGCGTCAGCCGCTGACGGTCGCCAAGACGGAACGCCTCGCGCGCGGCGAGCAGCGTCTCGTCACCGGGCGGCGCTGCCAACGAAGCCGAGGCGCACGCCGTCAGCACGAAGAAGATGAGCGAAAATGGCAGAATTTTCACCACAAATCCGAATGGACCGAAAGCGATCCGATCAGATTAGCACATGGCGTCTCCCCCGAAAGGCACTGAGCAGCCGAACAATTGGCCTCTTGATCGCGCGCGGTTGCGCCAGCAGATGATCGCCGTGCGCAGCGGGCTGACTTTCGCCGCGCGTCAGGCTGCCGAGCAGACGATTCAGGCCCGTTTGATCGAGTTGCTGGCCACACGCCCACCGGGTGCGCTGGCTTTCTGCCCAGCGATACGCGGCGAATGCGACATTGCCCCGGCGGCCCTGAGCCTGCAGCAGCGCGGTTGGCAACTGGCCATGCCGGTCGTCGAACGGCGGCAGGCGCCGATGGTCTTTCGCCCCTGGTGGCCCGACATGCCCATGCGTGTCGATCCCCATGGTCTCCCAGTACCGGATACCACACTGATCATCCATCCCGACGTCGTGCTCGTGCCGCTCGTCGCCTTCGATGCCGCCTGTCATCGCCTCGGTTATGGCGGCGGCTATTTCGACCGCACGCTGTCCGTTCTCGCGCCGCGCCCCTGGATGATCGGTGTCGCCTTTGCCCTGCAGCGCGTCGCCAGTATCGCACCGCAGGCGCACGACCGGCCGCTCGATCGCGTCATCACGGAGAAGGACGATTGCAATTGTGCCGCCGACGCGCGATGATTGTTACTTTCACAATGGGCAAAGGTAAGCCGAGGCAATCGCCGGCGCGCCACGCCGCCGTCCCGACTGCGGCAGTCGACGCCGCTCACGGCAACTCGCCATCCGGCAGGTTCTCCGACCTACGCTGGTTACGGCACGGCGGCAGTCATTCGCCGCCGGGGCTCATCCACTTTTGCGTCGAACCCGCCCCCTCCGCCGATCGCCGTCCGAGATGAATCTACCCTTGCTGTGTCTGCGCCCGCTGATCGACGAACGCGCCCAATGGTGCGCCCTGCGTCTCGAAAGCGAAACACCGCTCGCTGTCGAAACCGTGGCGCAGCTGTTCGAATGCTACGATTTAGCGACTGCGCTCTCAGGCCTGCGTTGCATCGTCGACCTCGCCGACCCTTTGGCCGAATCGGTGACGACGCTGCCGCTCCGCCATCTCGAACTGCGTCTCGGCGAATTACCCGACGCCGCCGAGCCGCAACTGGCGCGACTCACCGCCGCCGGTGCGCACCTCGTCGCCGCAACGCCGGACACGCCCGCACGGATGGGTGTTGCGCCGTGGCAACCACTTACTTACGCCAGTGCGCGCGACATCGATGAAACACCACGTAGTGATGGCGCCAATCGCGCTTCGCTATTGCGTCTGCTGGCCTTGGTGAGCAGTGACGCCGAGACTCATGCCATCGAGCAGGCGATCAAGCGCGATCCCGAACTGTCTTTCAAGCTGCTGAAACTAGTCAATTCCGTCGCACTCGGCGGGGGAAAGATCACCACATTCGCCCAAGCCATCGCCTTGCTCGGTCGCCGCCAGTTGCAGCGTTGGTTGCAACTGCTGCTCTATGCCCGTTCGGCCGCCGACGGCCCCATCTCACCGCTGCTGCCGCTCGCGGCGCTGCGCGCCACCTGGATGGAAGAATTGAGCCGTCAGCGCGGCGATCACCACGACTTGGCCGAACAAGCTTACATGGTCGGCATGTTCTCGCTCCTCGACCGGCTGTTCAGCACACCGCTGGCCACCTTGCTCGAGCCACTCAACCTGGCCGACGAAGTGCTCGCCGCGCTGCTTTCTGGCAAAGGTCCCCTCGGGCCCATGCTGGCGGCCATCGTTGGCGCCGAGCATGGCCGACTTCCGCCCGACATTCCGCTCGACCGCCTCGGTATCAGCGCCGAAGCCTGGATTTCGGCCCAGATCGCCGCAGTCCGCTGGGCCATCGCCGTCACCAGGGAACTGTGAGCCGATGAGCCGAGAACTGCACTTGGCCAGCGAACTGTGCCAACTGATGTTCACCGATGCGGAAAGAACGGACGAGCGCATCGCGACCGTTTTGCAGGAATTACTCGGCCAACCAGCACGCTGGTTGCCTGCCACAGCGCACGCCCCATCCACCCCGGCCGACCAACGGCTGATCCCCCTCGGCCCCGAGGCGACCCTCGGCTGGCTCGCGGTGAACGGCGCGATCGACGATGAAACACGTCTGAACGCGGTAACCGATCTGCTCGGCTGGCTGCTCGACACGCGCGCAACGGTGCGCGCCCAGAACGAGGCCCGCGCCGCCGCGGCTGCCCGATTGCACCGCCAGGCGCAGATCATGGATCAGCTGCAGGAATCCGTAGTGACGATGGACCTGGATGGCTTCATCACCTCCTGGAATCGCGGTGCCGAACGCCTGTTCGGCTACAGCGCCCGCGAGGCCATCGGTCGCCATATCCTCTTCCTCTATGCCGATCCGGATGCCGACGATCCCAGCCTGCAGGATGTCTTTCTCGAACAGGGCGGCCGTGAGATGGAGGTGCGCCGCCGGCGCAAGGACGGCACGCTGTTCTGGGCCAGCGTGCAGCTGTCGCTGATGCGCGACGAAGATGGTCACGCCACCGGCCTGATCGGCTATCTGACCGACATCACCGCACGCATCGAAGCGCAGCAGACGCTGCGCCTGCACGCCCACATCTTCGAACACAGCGACGAGGGCATCCTGATCACCGATGCCCAGATGCGCGTGCTTTCGGTCAATCGTGCCTTCACCCAGATCACCGGCTACGACGAGGCGGAAGTCATCGGCCACACCCCCAGCCTGCTGCAGTCTGGCTATCACGACGATGCCTTCTATGACGAGATGTGGGCGCGCATCGATGCCGAAGGACGCTGGCAGGGCGAACTGTGGGACCGGCGCAAGAATGGTGACATCTATCCGACCTGGGCCTCGATCAGCACCGTGCACGATGCCGATGGACGCATCACGAATTACTTCTCGGTCTTTTCCGACATCACCGAACGCAAGAAGGCCGAGGAGCGCATTCACTATCTCGCCTATTACGATGCACTTACTGGCTTGCCGAACCGGACCCTGTTCTACAAACTCGTCGATCAGGCGCTGCTCGAAGCGCGCCGCAACCGCCTGCATGGCGCACTGCTGTTCATCGATCTCAACCGCTTCAAGCCGATCAACGACACGCTCGGTCACAGCGTCGGTGACCGGTTGCTCCAGGCCGTGGCCAACCGGCTGCGTGCCGCGCTGCCCACCGAGGACGTCGTCGCCCGACTCGGCGGCGACGAGTTCGTCGTCGGTCTGTTCGACATCGCCCGCCGCG
>Ga0209207_1000345_pt1 | contig 30500 bp, 24 predicted proteins | sample SaghotsprinmetaG_FD_184140 | JGI IMG/M metagenome (GOLD analysis project Ga0209207, IMG submission 184140) | Hot spring microbial communities from South Africa to study Microbial Dark Matter (Phase II) - Sagole hot spring metaG (SPAdes) (version 3) | ecosystem: Environmental > Aquatic > Thermal...
TTCTTTTCGTTCATCGCCCCTCGCCAGCCAAAGTCAGTCCCGTCGGCACGGCGTTAGCAAACGAGTGCAGCGGGCAAACCGCCTTCCCCCGCGTGGGGAACGCTGGGGAACGGGTGAGCAGCGCCGGGCGCCCGCTTCCATCACAGCATCTGCTCCCCTCCCGCTCCGCCCAGGACGATCTGGCCTTCGTCGGCCAGGCGGCGGGCGATCTTGAGGATCTCCTTCTGCTCGGCTTCGACTTCCGACAACCGCACCGGTCCCTTCGCCTCCAGATCCTCCTTGAGCATTTCGGCAGCGCGTTGCGACATGTTCTTGAAAATCTTTTCGCGCAGTTCGGGCGAGGCGCCCTTCATCGCGATGATCAGCGAATCGGACTGGATCTCGCGCAACAGCTGCTGGATACCGCGGTCGTCGACGTCGATCAAATTTTCGAAGACGAACATTTCGTCGATGATTTTCTGCGCCAGATCCGGATCGTACTCGCGCACGTTGTCAAGGATGGCGGTCTCAACGGCCTGGCCGACGAAGTTGAGGATCTCGGCGGCATGGCGGATCCCTCCCAGCGCCGTCTTCTTGACGTTGGCCGAGGCGCCGGCGAGCAGGCGGGTCATCGCTTCGTTCAATTCTTTGATCGCCACGGGTTGCACACCGTCGAGGGTGGCGATGCGCAGCAGCACGTCGTTGCGCAGCCGTTCGGTAAAGTGTTTCAGGATCTCGCCGGCCTGATCGTATTCGAGATGGACGAGGATGGTAGCGATGATCTGTGGATGCTCGTTGCGGATCAAGTCGGCGACCGTGGCCGCATCCATGTATTTCAATCCTTCGATGCCGGCCGTATCCCCACCTTGCAGGATGCGCGACAGCAGATTGGCCGCCTTGTCATCGCCCAAGGCCTTGGTCAGCATGCCGCGGATCAGGCTCTCATCGACGGCCATCGGCGAGCCCGCGCCGGCTTTGTCGAACAACTCATCGAGGATGGGCTCGAGCTTCTCCTTCGGCATCTTCTTGATGCCCGCCATCGCCTGGCCGAGTTTCTGCACCTCCTTCGGTCCCAGGTGCTTGAGGATATCGGCGGCGGCATCCTCACCGAGCGCGAGCAGCAGCATTGCGCTCTTTTCCAGATCCTCTTCATTTTCCTTCGCTGCCGCCATTCATCCACTCCCTGACGATTTCCGCCACCAGTTTCGGATCGTTCTTGGCCAGCTCGCGCGCCTCCTGCAGCTTGATCTCGAAGGTGCGCACAAAGGGCTGCTCCGCCTCTTCCTCGCCCTCCTCGCCTTCGCCGGTTTCCTCTTCTTCATCGCTGCCCTCCTCACCGGCGGCCGCGGCCGTCCCGGCGGCCGCAGCCGCGGCCTCGGCGGCCCTAGCCAGTTCCTCGGGCGTCGGCGCCGGCGGCGGGGGCGGCGGCGGCGGCGGCATGAACAGCTTGAGCGTCGGCCGGAAGATGGCGAACCAGAACACCAGGATGAGGAAGGCCATGAACAGATACTTGGCCAATTCGAGGGCGAAGGGCAGAAACACCGGATCGCGCCAGAGCGGCATCGTATTCTCCTCTTCGAGCGGCACGAAGGGTGCCACAGTGATCGAAAGCGTATCACCGCGCTCGGCCTGGATGCCGACGGCCTCGCGCGCCAGATCGGTCAGGCTCTTCAGTTCCTCGGCACTCATCGGCACCGGCTCGAGAGCGCCGGTCTGGGCATTGGTCTGCTGGCGCTGATTGACCACCACGGCCACCGAAATGCGGCGCACGACGCCGGGAACGCCGCGCGTGTGGCGCACGGTCTTGTCCACTTCGTAATTGACCGTCGCGCCTTTGCTGTAGAGCACCGTGCCGCCCGAGCCCATCGTACCGCCGGTGATCTGACCGACGTTGACGTCACCGGGCGTGCCGATCGGCGTGTTCGGCGCCGGCGGATTGGTGATCGGTGCCGTCGCGGGCACCGGCGGCTGATTGGTCAGCGCGCCGGGTACGCCCGCCGGCGGGTTGTTCTGCGACTGGTGCTCCCAGTTCTGCGACGAACGCACCGCAGCCTTGTCCGGTGGCGGATTCGGCGTGTACAGTTCAGCCACCTGCTCGATGGCCGAAAAATCGACGTCGAAAGTCGCCCGGGCGCGGACATTGCCGCGACCGACGATCGGCAGCAGGATGTCCTCGACACGCTGCACGGCGGCTTCCTCGAGCTCGCGGATGAACTTGCGCTGCTTTTCGTCGAGCATCGTCACTTCCTGCTTCGGCTTTTCGCGCGACAGCACGTTGCCGTCCTGATCGACGATGCTGACGTTTTTCGGCAACAGGTTCGGCACGCTTTGCGAGACCAGATGGACGATGCCGTTGACCTGGTTGTGGTCGAGATACATACCGGGTTTGACGGTCACGGCGACCGAAGCAGTCGGCTTCTCGTCGTCGCGCAAAAAGGCGGTCTGACGCGGAATGGCCAGATGCACGCGCGCCGCGGAGAGTGGCCCGAGCGTAGCGATGGTGCGCGACAGTTCGCCTTCGAGCGCGCGCTGGAAATTGACCTGCTCGGCAAACTGGCTGATGCCGAGTTTCTGCTTTTCCATCACCTCGAAACCGACCAGCCCGCCGGTCGGCAAGCCTTGCGAGGCGAGATTCATGCGCACTTCGGCCACTTTCTCCTTCGGCAGCAGGATGGCCTTGCCGTCGTCGGAAATCTTGTAGGGGATGTTCTGCGCCTGCAGTGCGGCGATGATCTGGCCGGACTCCTTGTCACCGAGCTGGGAGTAGAGCACGTCGTAGGCCGGCTGATGCAGCCACATCCAGCTGCCGACCATGATCGCCACGGCGAGGGCCATCATCGTGTAAAGGCCCATCTTCTGTCGTGGCGAAAGCGCATTCCAGCGCGAAAGATCGATCTGCAGGCCAAAAGGCAGCGTGCGCGCCGACGAGGCGGGCGCCGCGCCAGACGGCGAAGGATCGTTCAGGGCATCGGCAGTAGCGGCAGTCGGTTCGGCCATGCGGCAGCAAAATCAAGGTTAGCGTGAAAATTACTCGAAATGCATATTTCGTGGGAGTGGGCATGCCCGCGACATCGTGGGAGCGGGCTTGCCCGCGATTGGGCGGTCGAACCGGTTGCGCGCCCTGAAATCGCGGCCAAGCATGCCCCGGACCCGAATCCGGGGGTCGCTCCCACGGCAGTGCCGATTTTCATCTTCCGGTGGTGGCAACCACCATGATCGTTAGGCGAGGATGCAGGATTGTGGGCCCGCTTTCGTCGGCAGGGTGAGACAATGAGCGGCAATAATTGCCGCCATTTTGACTCTTGGCTACGCTGCGGCTCTGTCATCATCGGCAGTCATGAAAAAGTGCAAGCAAGAGGTTTTCCTGGATCGCCCGCCCCCCTCGGTCCCCCCTCGCGGAGGGAAGAGTGCGTGCGCGCTGCGCTCGTTCGTGACGGGCCGCCGCCTCGTCGTCGAAACGGGGCTCATGCCGCCTTGCGACGCACTGCCGCCGTACCGCCGTTCTGCGCCAAAGTCAGTCCCGTGGGCACGGCGTTGGCCGACACGATGAACGGCGACGCAGTACTCCCGCCAACCGTCTCGCCCCCGACGCCGGCACCGCCGGTGATCGGCGAGAACGGCATGGCCGAAACGCAGCGCCTGGCCGAAGCCTTCCGTCTCTTCAACCAGGCCTCGGAGGAATTGGCCGCCGCCTACGCCCGTCTCGAAGGGCAGGTGGCGGCGCTGACCGAGCGCATGACGCTGCTGCAGGAGGCCTTGCCGGCCGGCGTCATCGTCCTCGACGGCGCAGGCCGCATCGTCCAGGCCAATGCTGCCGCCGAGCGGCTGCTCGGCGGCCCGCCGGTCGGCGAACGCTGGCTCGATCTCGAAAGCCGGCAGCTGACCGCCACCGCGACCCCCGGCGAGTACGAGGCCGGCCCGCGGCGCGTCGCACTGACGGTGACGCCGCTCGATTCGGCCGGTGGTCGCATCGTGCTCTTGCATGACATCACCGAAGCGCATCGCCTGAAAACGCAGGCCGAGCGCAACGGACGCCTGGCGGCGATGGGCGAGATGGCGGCGCAGCTGGCGCATCAACTGCGCACGCCGCTCGCTGCCGCACTGCTTTATGCCGGCAACCTCGAAAATCCGGACCTCGCCACCGCGACGCGCATCGCCATCGCTGGCAAGACCGTCGCCCGGTTGAAGGCGCTGGAGCGGCTGATTCAGGACATGCTGCTCTTCGCGCGCGGCGAGGTGCTCGGCCGCGAGCGCTTTTCGCTCGAGGAGCTGCTCGCCGAACTGGTTCAGACCTTCGAACCGCTGGCCCGGCAGCGCGGTATCCATTTCACCGTGACCAACGATTGTGGCGAAGAGACGCTGAGCGGCAACCGCAAGGCGCTCGCCGGTGCGCTGACCAATCTGCTCGAAAATGCCTTGCACGCCGTTGCCGGCCGGCCGCAAAGCCACATTGCGCTCGGTGCGCGCCAGCAAGGCCACCAGATCCTGTTCACGGTGCGCGATGATGGCCCGGGCATGCCGCCCGACGTCGTCACCCGCCTGTTCGAACCGTTTTTCACCACGCGCAGCGAAGGTACCGGTCTGGGACTGGCCATCGCGCGCGGCGTCGCCCGCGCCCACGGCGGCAGCATCGACGTGCGCTCGGCGCCGGGCGAAGGCACCGAATTCCTGCTGACCGTCAACGCCGGCAGCCCCTGTGGAGAGAAAACATGAGCATGAACATCCTGGTCGTCGAAGACGATGAAGCCTTGCGCGATGCGCTGCTGGTGACGCTGGAAGCGGCGGGTCATCGCGCGCTCGGCGCCGACGGCGGAGCGCAGGCGCTCGACATCGTTGGCCGCGAAGCGCTGCACATGGTGATCAGCGACCTGCGCATGGCGCCGATGGACGGCCTGCAGTTGCTGGCCGAGATTCGCCACCGCCGTCCCGGCCTGCCGGTGCTGCTGATGACCGCCTTCGGCGACGTAGACAAGGCGGTGGCGGCGATGCGCGGTGGCGCCTGCGACTTCATGCTCAAACCGTTCGAGCCGAAGGCGCTGCTGGAACAGATCGCCCGCTATGCCGTGCCCGCCGAAGCCGAAGGCGTCATCGCCGAAGACGCGCGCACGCGCGAAGTGCTGCTGCTGGCCAGCCGCGTCGCGCGCACCGACGCCACGGTTTTGCTCACCGGCGAATCGGGCACCGGCAAGGAGGTTTTCGCGCGCTACATCCACGATCAGTCGCAGCGTGCCCAAGGACCGTTCGTAGCCATCAACTGCGCCGCCATCCCGGAAAATCTGCTCGAAGCGACACTCTTCGGTCACGAAAAGGGCGCCTTTACCGGCGCCTCGACCGCCCAGCCGGGCAAATTTGAACAGGCCGACAAGGGCACCCTGCTGCTCGACGAAATTTCCGAAATGCCGCTCCTGTTGCAGGCCAAGCTGTTGCGCGTGCTGCAGGAACGCGAAGTCGAGCGCGTCGGCGGCAAGAAACCGACGGCGGTGGATATTCGTGTGCTCGCCACTTCGAACCGCGACATGGCGCGCGAAGTGTCGGCCGGACGTTTTCGCGAAGACCTTTTTTACCGTTTGAATGTCTTTCCGCTGCGCATTCCGGCGCTGCGCGAGCGACCGGGCGACATCTTGCCGCTCGCTCGTCATTTTCTGGTGTTGCACGGCGCGCGCCTCGGCCGGACGGCAAGACTTGCCGATGCCGCCACGGCAAAACTTGCCGCCTACCCCTGGCCCGGCAATGTGCGCGAGCTGGAAAACACCATGCAGCGGGCGCTGATCCTCGCCCCGGCCGACATCATCGAAGCCCGCCATCTGGTGCTGGAAGGCGCCCCGCCGCCGGGTGCCGAGTCGCCGCTGGTCAGCGCACCGCCCACGCTGCCGGCCTCGCCCGAACCCATGCGGCAGCCACTCCCCGCAGCGAGCGGTGCGCCGGAAACGCCAGCCAACATGAAAGAACTGGAAAAACAGCACATCCTCGACACGCTGGCCAAAGTTGGCGGTTCGCGCAAGAAGGCCGTCGAATTGCTCGGCATCTCCGAGCGCACACTGCGTTACAAGTTGAAGCAGTATCGCGAAGAAGGCTGGAACGACGAGGCGTGAGACGATGCCCCGGACACCCCGGTCCTTCTGCCCGCACCACTGCGGCGTCCGACCGGCTTGACCGGCAGTCTTTGCCGCCCCACGTTGCATCAACAACGCGGGCGGTTTACACGAAGGCATGGCATTTGCTATAAAACGTTCGCAACACGCTCATCCTTGTTCCAGCCCGCTCACGCCGTCCGTCCATCATGGCCCTCGATACCCGCAATATCGAACAGATGCTCGCCGAGCTGCGCTCGTCGGCTTCGGTCGCTCAAGGCAAGCCGGCGACTCCAGCTGCCCCGGCGCCGGGCGGTGTCGACTTCGGCCAGGCCCTCAAGACGGCCATCGATCAGGTCAACTCGGTACAGGAACAAGCCCAGCAGATGGCCGAAGGCTTTGCCAGTGAGAAAAGCGATGTCAGCCTGCACGACGTGATGATCAACCTGCAAAAAGCCAACCTTTCCTTCCAGCAGATGGTGCAGGTGCGCAACAAGCTGGTTTCGGCTTACCAGGACATCATGAACATGCAGGTCTGAGCGAGAGCGGATCATGCGCGCATCGCTCCAGCGCTCATTCCCGTCCTGCAGTCCGCCGCCACCGCTTGCCCGGCAGCGCTTCCGCAGCACCGACCTTTCGCTCTCCGGCCGAAAGCGGCATCCTGGCCGAAGACGCCTGTGTCGAACAGCAAGCGGTGATCGATCTGCAAGGGAAGCGCTGAAAAAATCGGCGAGCGGGATGCAGTGTACGGCGCGCGGCGCGCAGCGACCGAGACATATCAAGTTAGGCGAGGGAGCGAGCAACGCCGCAATGCGCCCGCGCAGCCATTTTTTCAGCGCTTTCCAAGCCTTGTTTCATTGAGCCGGCTTCAGCGGCGAGCTCACTCCGGCGTGATGAAGCGTAACCCTCCCCGCCCGTGGCGTCTGCTGGCACTGCTTCTGTTCCTCGCTTTGCCGGCGGCCCAGGCCGAAGGTCTCGATGTCGGTCAGCCCTCGGCCTTACGCAAGCTGGTGCCCGCCTCGCTGCTCGAAAAAAAGGCGGCCGCACAATATGCGCAGATCAAGCAGGCTGCGGCCAGCAAGGGCGCGCTCGCCCCGGATCATCATCCCCAGCTTAGACGCCTGCGCGCCATCGCTGCGCGCTTGATCCGCCATGCCGACCGCTGGCACGCCGAAGCGAACCGCTGGTCATGGGAGATCAATCTGATCGGCGCTAGACAGATCAACGCCTTCTGCATGCCGGGCGGCAAGATCGCCTTCTTCACTGGTCTTATCGATGGCCTGAAGCTGAACGACGACGAGATCGCCGCGGTGATGGGCCATGAAATCGCCCATGCATTGCGCGAACATGCGCGCGAGCGGCTGGCCAAACAGCAATTGACCCAGCTGGGTGCGGCGGTGCTGGGCGAAATCGTCGCCGAAGGGCGTTATGCCGGCGCCTTCCGCTTTGGCGGCGATCTGCTCGCGCTCAAGTTCTCGCGCGACGACGAACGCGAGGCCGACATCGTCGGTCTCGATCTTGCCGCCCGCGCCGGTTTCGATCCGCGCGCCGGTATCACGCTGTGGCAGAAGATGCTCGCCGCCAGCCGCAATGCGCCACTCGAATGGTTCTCGACCCACCCTTCGGGCGAAAACCGCATCCGTTCGATCGAAGCATTGCTGCCCAAGCTCGAACCGATCTACCAGGCAGCGCGCTCATCGGGCTGACTTTCGCCGCTCGGCTCTCAATCGACAAGCAAGAAAGGTCCCCCTTACAGGACAGAACGAGCGCAGCGAGTTCTTCGGGGTGGGCTCATTGCGCCTCAACGCAGCGCAAAACCTTGCGCCGAACCGTTGTCGTACTTGATGTAGATGAGCCCATCATCATCCAGCCACCACGGATCGTTGCGGTGCTCAGGCGGAATGCCACCGATCGGGCTGAGCACGTTGTAGGCGGGAATGAGCAGGAGGGTCGTCTCGCTGCTTTGCACGGCTTCGGTAGCCTTGGATTTCATGGTCGCGGTGACCGTACCATCGAGATTGGCGCGCAGCGTCACTTGCGTATTGGCGTTGCCGAAGGTGCGGGCGAGCTGGCTCATGTCGTAGAGGCGCGGGTAAAGGATCTGTTGTTGGCCGCCATAGGTGTAACGGATCAGCGCATCGCTGCCAACCGAGATGCCATCGCGCACGCCGCTCACCGGTTTGACGAACAGATCCGGCTGCATGATCAGCGTGTTGCCGTTCTCGGAGATTTCCAGAGCGCCATCCTCATGCATTAACACATAGCCGCGATAAGTGCGTTGCATCGCTGCCGTAAAGTGGCCCAAGTCGATCACCGAGGGCACGAAGGTGGTTTTGACGCCAGCACGCACCAACTCGAAGCGTCCGTTCGCATTGAGTGTCACGCCATCGGGTAGCGTCGTATCGACTACGACATCACCGATCGGGGTGAGATAGAGCGGCACGTTGTCGACCCGCAAAAGCACTTGTCCCCAACTATTCTGGAATGCTTGGGTCATCGTGGCGCGCGGTCCGATCGTATCGAGCAGCGCCCACATCAGATTCTTGGTTGCATCGACGCGCTCGTGCGGCACGCTCAGACGCGGGATCCTGGCGTCGATGATCGGCGCAGCGCTGCCGGCGACGGGAAAATCGCTCATCGGGTCACCGACGAACCCCTCGTTCCGTTCCAATGAACCGACGCGGATCGAACTCAGCTTGCCGTCGGCCGCGATGTTGGCGACCTCGCGTGCGTAAAGCAGCGTCGGTTTGTCGGCGAGGGCAACGGTCGAAGCGGCCGAAGCCCAACGCAAATGGATCCGCCCGGCGCGCACGGCCACTTGGACGCTACCATCGATCTGGCGGCGTACGTCGGCGCTCGGCGTCGCACTGCCGGCGACGGGCATCAGCACGATCTGTTTCGCCGTCGATGTGCCGACGAGCACGCTGAGCACGGGGGTCTGGCCACTGCCGCCGCTGAGGCGAATGCGGCCGCTGGCCAGTTCGAGAGTTTGTAATTTGGGATAGCCATCGACGGTGAAGCTCTTCAGCACGAGCAGCGCATCGCCGCCGTTGGCCTCGATCGTGCGCCCTTGGCCATTGACGAGGAAATTGGCGTTGGCGCCCGCCGGCAGATAGATGCCGGCATCGTTGGGCGCCGACTGGGCGATGTCGAGCGGCGCACTGACACCGGCCGGGACGACGAGCACACCGTTCAGGCTGACATAGACCGCTTTAGGCGGCGAGCGCAACACCTCGCTCACCGCCTTGAGCGTCGTGAGCTTCACCGCTTCCGGCACGATGACCGACGTCGCGGTTTTGACGGTGAAAGTGCTGCTCATACCGGCGAGCGCAATCGTCGCGCTGACCGTCGGCGTCTCGGCCTTGTCCGAAGCCTTGAGCTGCAGCTTGATCTCATCCCCGGCAACGACCATCAGCGTGCTGCAATCGACGAAAGCCAGCCACTCACCGCCTGGCGGTTTGCGCGCACACTTGAGCGAACTGTTCGCACCCTCGGCGACCGTCAAGGCCGTCGGGACGGTCACGCCGCTGATCGTCACGGCATTCGATTCGACGAGCGCGCCCGGGGCGGCGTTTTCGACGGTGGTGAAAGCGAAGGCGCCCGGTTTGCGGCCGATGGTCAGGGTCGCGGTGCGTGCGCTCGGGCTCACCGGATTACCGGCGAGGTCGGTCACCGCTGCCGCCACCGTGACGATCACCGTCTTGCCATCGGCGAGATTGGCCATGCTCGGCACGGTCAGCGTCGCCTTGGTACCGCTGGCATCGACCGTTACGGCACTCGGATTGCCCGTAAAGCCCGCCGTGCCAGAAAGCGTGTAATTGACCTTGTTGCTGGCAAGCGCCTTGGCCACTACCTCGCTGAAATTGATCTCGATGCTTGTATTGCTGCTTGCACTCGCCGTCGCATTGACCGTCGGTGCGGTGAGATCGCGCGTATGCGTACCGCCCGCTTCGGTCACCGTGCCGCCCGTCCAGGTATAGCCCTGTTGATCGGCGAGAAAGGCGCTCGGCGTCACCTTGATGTGGCGGGCGATGTCCTGATTGGTGATATACGTCTTATTGTCGTTGGGGTCGGCCGGCGCGAGATAGAGCAGCACGGTATCGGGCGCAGTCGGAATCGCATATTCGATGGTGTAGGTGATGCTGCCATCGTTGTTCTTCACCGTGTAATTCGAGGCCTGGCGTGCCTCGAAATCGTCGAGCGACTCGTTGAAGGTTAGTTTGATGGTGTTGGGGCGGGCGACGTTATCGACGGCAATGTTTGCCGCCGGCAGCAAAGGCGGTGTCTTGATGACGATCGCCTTGTTCGCGCCGAGAGAGTTCGTCGCGCCGGGTGCAGGTAATGTCAGCACGGCATTTACATTGCCCGAGTTGGCGATCGTACCGCCATTGAGGGTCAGCGCCGAAGTTGAAGTGTAATCGAGATCCTCGGCGCCGTCGCTGGCCGCGACCGTATAGCTGAAGGTCAAGGTGGGCGAACCCGAACCGGAGGAATAATTGGCCGTACCACCGGAGTTGAGCGCCAGCTTGGGCGTACCGGTCACTGTCACGCTCTGATCGAAGACCACCTGAATGCTGATCGCGCTGCCGGTGCCATAGGTGCCATTGGCAGTCGATGAAGTCACGTTGTTGACGTTCGGCGCAGCCGCCCAGGCCAACGACGCCCACATCAAAGTCAGCCCGGCCAGCACGGCGTTACACCACGCCGTCGCTTTCCGACTTACCCTTGATTCCACCGTTTTCCTCCTCGCTCCCTCTGCTCCAAGATGGCAGCAGCCAGCCGCTACGACTCGGCCCACTCTCGCCTCGGTCGACGAAACCGACGACAGGCCGCCCGACACCCGGACAAGCACGAACCATTCCATGAACCGATGACGAAATCCCACTCGCTCGAACGAGCTTAGCGTGAAAATCACTCGAAAGGCATACGTGGGAGCGGGCTTGCCCGCGATTTAGGCGTGGGAGCGGGCTTGCCCGCGACAGCACGTTCGCGGTAGCGAACATTTTTTCCCGGCGCAGCCAAACTTGCTGGACGCGCGCGAGCGCGGCAATTGGGCGGTCGAACCGGTTGCGCGCCCTGAAATCGCGGCCAAGCCTGCCCCGGACCCGAATCCGGGGGCCGCTCCCACGGCAGTGCCGATTTTCATCTTCCAGGGGCGGTGGCAACCACCATGATCGTTCGCTCAGTCTAGCATCAACCAAGCTGGTCGGCGGGCGAGCCCTGCGAGGCACGCCCGACGCCATGCCGACCAGACTGACTTTCGCCGCCCGGCCGCATCGGGGCGGCACTGCGTCACCACATCGCCGACGGCAGGCTGTCAACAACGACCAGCGTCATGTCGTCGAAGGCATGGGAACGGCCGCCGAGGTGTTCTTCGACGGCGGCGACGAGGGCATCGAAACGCTTCTCGGGCGCAGCGCCTTGCAGCGTCGATACGATGCGCTCCCAGCCGAAGCGCTCGCCGCTCTCGTCCTCGGCATCCTCGAGCCCGTCGGAATAAATGACCAGCTGCCCGGGGTCGGACCACTGGAAGACATCGGTCTCGGCGACGAAGGTGCGATCGAGGATGCCGAGCGGAAAATTGCTCGACTCGAAACGCCGCACGACGCGACCGGCGGCATCGAGGAACAAGGCCGGTGGCAAGCCGCCGTTCCAGGCTTCGACCAGGTGATTGCGCGTATCGATGCAGGCGACCATTGCCGAAACATAACGCTCGGTCGGTGACTGGTCGCGCACCGCCCAGTTCATCTCTTCGACCATCAGCGTGATCGGCAAGCTCTTGCTGACCATGCTGTAGAAGATGTGATTGATCGGCAACAGATTGAGTGCAGCCGGCAAGCCGTGGCCGGTCGAATCGGCGAGCATGACGTAAAGCCGGCCGTTACGGCTGCGCGCTGCGGCGATCAGGTCGCCCCCGATCATCTCGGCCGGGCGCAACCAGTAACGCAACTGGCTGTCGCGCAGATGCTCCGGCCGAATCATGTGCGCCATCAGATCGGCCACCAACCGGCGCTCCTCTTCGGCGGCGCGATGATAGGCCGCCAGTTGCGCCCGGCTGGTGATGATCTCGCGCCGCTGCATCAGGATGTCGACACTGCGCAAGATGGTACCGAGAAATTGGTCGAGATGGATGGGTTTGATGGCGTAACCATCGGCGCCCAACGCGATGGCGGGCAGCAGATACTGGTTCTCGTCGAAGGCGGTGGTGAAGATGACCGGTGTATTGGGATGTAGCTTCTTGATCTCCTCGGCCATGGTCAAACCGTCCATGACCGGCATCTGGATATCAGTCACCACCAGATCGGGCCGCTGGGCGCAATAGATCTCCAGGCCCGCCTGACCTTCCTCGGCGGTGAGCAAATGGCCAACCCGCCGCGAGAGGAAATGCGCCACCTCGGCGCGTATGCTTTTATCATCTTCGACATAGAGCACGGTCAGCTCGGCAAGCGCTTCGAGGCAGGCGGAAACATCCATGACGAAATCCTTCGTTATGACGAAAATCCAGCGCCGCCATCCATACCGTCGGCTTCATCAACTATATACCAGCTTACCTGCTTCCTCCGTCCTGGCGCTCGACGATGGCCGGCCATCACGGCCCGAACGGCGCATGGCCGGTTCTGCTCCCCGATCGATGGCACCGCAGCGATGCCGCAGCAGGCGTCGTTTCACGCCAGCGCCATAGAAATGCTGAATAAATGGCTGCGCGGACGCTAGGGCGGCGTTGTGCGGTGCTCGCTCCCTCGCCTATCCTATTGATAGGCTGTAGTCGCTGCTTGATACGCGCCTCCTGCTTCCTCCCGCTCACGGCTTTCTTCAGCGTTTCCCTATGCATTCAGCCAGCATCGCGCAGCGCGCCGAGGGCGGGCTGCGCCAGCACATGGCGCATCGCCAGTCGACCGGCAAGCGCTACACCGAGGGCGCCGAGCAGCGGGCCGACCGCCAGTGGCCACAGCGAGGGCAACGCCTGCGGCAGCCTGAAGACGAAGTGCATCAGCGCCCAGCCGACGCCGATGGCGGCCAGCGCGCCAAGCAGGCCGGCGAGAAGTCCGAGCCAGGCGAATTCGCCGATCAGCCGCGCCTCCAATTGGTGCCGGCGCGCGCCGAGACAACGCAACAGCGCCAGCTCGTGGCAGCGGGCAGCAGCGCTGGCCTGGATCGCCGCCAGCAGAACGATGAAACCGGTCAGCAGCGCGAAACCGAACAGGGTCTGCACGGCGGCGGCGACACGATCGAAGCTGTTGGCGATCTGGCGCACGATGGCCTCGACATCGACCACCGTCAGGTTCGGCCAGCGCGCCACCAGCTCGTCGACCAGCGCTGCCTGCGCACGCGGCAGATGAAAGCTGGTGATGTAGCTCGCCGGCTGTGCATTGAGCAAGCCAGGCGTGGCGATGACGAAAAAATTGACGCGCATCGAATCCCAGTCGAGACGGCGCAAGGCGCCGACTTCGATCTCGGGCAGACGCACGCCACCGATCTCGAAACCGAGACGGTCATGCAGGCGCACGCCGAGGATCTCGGCCAAACCCTGCTCGACCGAAAAGCGGGTCTCCCCCTCCCGGCCCGGCCAGCGCCCGGCGACGATCTCGTTGCCCGGAGGCACTTCGGCCGCCCAGGAAAGATTGAATTCGCGCTCCACCAACCGGCGCGCCCGCTCATCGGCCCAGTCCTCGCCGCGCACCGACCGACCGTTGATGCTGACCAAACGGCCGCGCACCATTGGCGCCATGACGGGCGGCGACAGACCGCGGGCGGTGAAAAATTCGCTGATCGCCGTGCGCTGTTCCGGCTGAATGTTGAGCACGAAGCGGTTCGGCGCATCGAGCGGCAGGCGCATGCGCCAGGCAGCGAGAAAATCGCCGCGCGCCAGCATCAGCAGCAGCACCGTCGCCGCACCCAGCGCCAGCGCGACGATTTGCAGCAGCGCATCCCACCCCTGTCGGCGTAGGCTGGTCGTCCCCAGACGCCAACCGCCTGCCAGAGGCAAACGACCGGCGAGCACGACGAACAGCCACGCCGCTGCCGCGAACAGCACGGCCGCCACGGCAAAACCGGCGACGGTGACGAGAGCCAGGCGCGCATCGCCCGCCAGCCAGAACACCAGCGCGATGAGCGCCAGCGCGCCGACTGCCCAAGCCCGGCGTGCCGGCCGCACATCGCCACCCTGCCATTCGCGTCGCAACACGCCCAGGGTTGGCACGCTGGCCAGACGGGCCAGCGGCGGCAGCACGAAGCCGCCGATGAGCACCGTACCCACCGCCAGCGCCAGCGCCAGCGGCCACAACGAGGGTGGCGGCAGCGCCTCACCGATCAGTCCGCCCAGCATGGCGATGAGCACCGCCTGCGCAGCGAAACCGAGCAGCGAGCCGATCAGCACGCAAACCAGCCCGAAGAGGATGAACTCGCCACCGTGGAGGCGCAGCAATTGCCGCTGGCGGGCGCCGAGACAGCGCAGCAGCGCACAGCCATCGAGATGGCGCTCGACATAACGCCGCGCGGCGAGCAGCGCAGCGACGGCGGCCAGCACGACGGTGAGCAGAGCAGCCAGCCGCAGAAAGCGCTGGGCGCGCTCGAGCAGCGAGCGCAGTTCGGGACGGGCGTTATCCAGATCCTCGATGCGCTCGCCGCGCCCCAATCGTGGCTCGACCCAGGCGCGAAAGCCGGCGATGCGCGCCTCGTCGCCGGCCAGGTGCAGGCACCAGCGCACGCGGCTGCCCGGCTGCAACAGGCCGCTCGCTGGCAGATCGTCCAGCGACATCATCAGCCGCGGCGCCAGCGCGAAGGCATTGAAACCGCGCTCGGGCTCGGCGACGAGGATGGCCGCGAAACGCGGCTTTAGTTGCCCGAGCCCGACTTCGGCGCCCGGCGTGACGGCCAGAGTGCGCGCCAGTCGGTCTTCCAGCCACACCTCACCGGCCGCCGGCGGCCCGGGCGATACCCGGCCCTCGGCATCGCCGCCCTTCACGGCGATGCGCAACTCACCGCGCAAGGGATAGTCGGCCGACACCGCTTTCACCTCGGCCAGCTGCGCACCGCCGCCGGTGAAGACCATGCTCGGGAAAACCGCGCTATATGCGACGCGCAAACCGCGCCGCGCCGCCTCGCGCGCATGCTCTTCCGGCCAAGGCCGATCGGCGATGAGCAGCAGATCGCCACCGAGCAGACGGTGGGCATCGAGGCGCAGCGCGCGCTCCAGCCGGTCGGCGAGGAAGGCAACTCCGGTCAGCGCACCGATGGCCAACACCAGCGCCAAGGCCAGCGCGGTCAGTTCGCCGGCACGCAGATCGCGCCTGAGCAGGCGCCAGGCAAGGACGAGATCGTTCATCGACCACATTATGCCGCCACACCGGCGAAGTGCTCCGCCGACACCAGACATAACGCCACGCAGCGCGGCGAAAGTCAGCCCGCCCGGCACGGCGCATCATGGCAAAAAATTGCTGCAGCGCATGTAGCCATCGGCCAGCGGCCCTGCCAGAATCGGTCGTCTCTGACCGTTCGGCATCGATCTTTCGGAGGAAGACAGCTTGTCGCGCGTCCTGGCCGCTTTTGTATTCATCATCTCACTCTTCGCTGCTCTGCTCTGGCTACTTGGCTTCGACCGTTCGAACAATGGTATGCAGGGCATCGTCCAAGCGACGGCCATCGCTTGCGGCTGCGGTCTGCCGGCCCTCGTCTGGTTCTGCAAGTGCCAATGGTGGCAGCTTTGGCGCTTTCTCGCCGGCGGCATGCTCGGTGGCGCGCTCTGTGTCCTGCCCTTCCTCGCTGGCGAACCGACGCCAAAAATCTGGACATTGCTCGCCATCTTCATCACTCTTGGCCTGATTCATGCCGGGCTGTTCTGGCTACTCGCCGTCTGGCGCAACCACGACCTCACCTGCCCGGCTTTTTTCCATCTGCCTGACGGTGCACGCTATCCGGTCGCCAAAACACTGCGCCTCGATATTCAGCAGCGATGATCGGCAGCGCACGACGGCTTTTTGGGATAACATAAAAAGTTTTTGGCGCGACGAGATTGCGCCAAAACGTCGCGGTCGGCCTCGTTCGCAGCGTTCGCCACTCCCCCAGCGAATCCGTTCCGTAGCGGCCAAGTCATTGCCGTGTTCCATTCCGAGCCATCGACACTTCTCATGCCATCGCAACCCGGGCCGACGCAGTCGCTGGCAATGGTCTTTTCCGTCTGCATCTTTACAATGAGCCCACCCCCGAAGAACTCGCTCCGCTCGTTCTGCCTCTCAAGGGGCAAGACGACACGTTCGCGGCAGCGAACATTGTTCCCCGGCGCAGCCAGACTCGTCGGATACCCGAAGGGCAGCAAAACTCGGGGCAGCCCTTCGTTTTCTTGAGAGGAAGACATGAGCGAACACATTCAACACGTTACCGATGCCAATTTTGCCAGCGAGGTTCTCGCCTCGCCGTTACCGGTACTGGTCGATTTCTGGGCCGAATGGTGCGGGCCGTGCAAGATGATCGCCCCCATTCTCGACGAAGTGGCCAGCGAATATGCAGGAAGACTCAAAGTAGTCAAACTGAACATCGACGAAAACACCAAGACACCGGGCGACTATGGCATCCGGGGCATCCCGACGCTGTTACTGTTCAAAGGGGGCAATGTCGAAGCGACGAAGGTCGGTGCGCTTTCGAAGTCGCAGCTGACGGCGCTCATTGACAGCAATCTGTGATCGTTTTAACCTTTGCGAATTTCGCCACGGCGCGAAGATGGTCAACCGATGACTCAAAACCGATGACTCAAAACCGATGGCTCAACGGTGAGCCGACGGTCGGTCGACGGGCGCATTGGATCTTCTTCGCCGGCCGGAACGTCTTCACCGGTTTGGCGCTCGGATTCGGGGGCGGTTTGCGTTTTTTCACCCCGCGGTCCGATCCGTCAGCCTTGCGGACCCCGGCCCTACGTAGCGTTTTCCAAGCCTGCCGCGCAGGATGCCGTTGCGGCCAGTGATTGCGTCGACGCAGCAGTCCGGTGAGCGGCGGCAACACTCGGCCCCAAACTGGGCACCAAGAAGGCCCGGCGCGATCGCAGTGTCTTACATTGCCGCCTTGCTTCGATTCCTGACCCGCCGATCGGTCCCTGTGCAGATCGAAACGGCGGGAGCCGTCTCCAACCGTAGTCCCACGTCCGGTCGGCACGGTTGTGCGCTCTTCCGGCGCCATCGCAATTCACCGCCCGCCACGGGCTGCGCGCGTTGGCCGATCGGTTGCGCCGCGTAGCGGCCATCGTTCTCGTCGCTTGCGGCTCGTGCGGAGGGCCGAAATTCCCCCCGGACGGGTTTCCGTCCCGTGGCGGCCGCGTCGATCTGCCTCGCCTACAGGGACGAAACGGGGACGGGCCGCCGTCCCACATCGCTCACCTCCTGCCGAAAAACCATCGCCGCCCCTGATTTTTTCATCACCTTCCGCACGACCGGCACCGACGACGTGCGGCATCGCCAGGCCCTTCCACCATGCACTTATCGGAGCTCAAAGCCTTACACGTCAGCGCGCTGATCGAGATGGCCAACCAGAACGGCATCGAAGCCGCCAACCGGCTGCGCAAGCAGGAACTGATTTACGCCCTGCTCAAGAATCAAGCCAGAAAAGGCGAAAGCATCTGGGGCGATGGCGTGCTGGAAGTACTCTCGGACGGCTACGGATTTTTACGCTCGTCCGACACCTCCTATCTCGCCAACCCCGATGATATCTACGTCTCGCCCTCGCAGATCCGCCGTTTCAACCTGCATACCGGCGACACGATCGAGGGGGAAATCCGCACACCGAAAGATGGTGAGCGTTATTTTGCTTTGGTCAAGGTCGACAAGGTCAACGGCGAGCCGCCGGAAGCGTGCAAGAACAAGATCCTGTTCGAGAATCTGACACCGCTGCACCCGACGGTCCACATGAAGCTGGAGCGCGACATCCGCGCCGAGGAAAACATCACCAGCCGTATCATCGACATCATCGCGCCGATCGGTAAAGGCCAACGCGGACTGCTCGTGGCGGCGCCGAAATCGGGCAAGACGGTGATGATGCAGCACATCGCGCACGCCATCACCGCCAACCACCCCAACGTCGTGCTCATCGTGCTGCTGATCGACGAACGTCCCGAGGAAGTCACCGAGATGACACGCACCGTGCGCGGCGAGGTGGTGGCCTCGACCTTCGACGAACCGCCGACCCGCCACGTCCAGGTCGCCGAGATGGTCATCGAAAAAGCCAAGCGCCTCGTCGAACACAAACGCGATGTGGTGATCCTGCTCGACTCGATCACCCGCCTGGCGCGCGCCTACAACACCGTACAACCGGCTTCGGGCAAGGTGCTCACCGGCGGCGTCGATGCCAATGCACTGCAAAAGCCCAAGCGTTTCTTCGGTGCCGCGCGCAACATCGAAGAGGGCGGCTCGCTGACCATCATCGCCACCGCGCTGATCGACACCGGCAGCCGCATGGACGACGTGATCTACGAGGAATTCAAGGGCACCGGCAACATGGAAATCCACCTCGACCGCCGCATGTCGGAAAAGCGCGTCTACCCGTCGATCAACGTCAACCGCTCCGGCACGCGGCGCGAAGAACTGCTGCTCGAACCGTCGGTGTTACAGAAAGTATGGATTCTGCGCAAGCTGCTCTATGGCCTGGACGATCTCGAAGCAATGGAATTTTTGCTCGACAAAATCCGCGCCACGAAGAACAACGCCGAATTCTTCGATGCAATGCGGCGCGGTTGATCGTCTCCCCGTTTTGCGGCAAAATCATACGTTTTCATCGGCCCGCCAAAACCACGGGTCACGCACGAGGAAACGACCATGAAAGAAGGCATCCACCCCACTTACACCGAGATCGAGGTCACCTGCAGCTGCGGTAACCACTTCAAGACGCGCTCCACCGCCGGCCGCAATCTGCATGTCGAAGTCTGCTCCACCTGCCATCCCTTCTACACTGGCAAGCAGAAGATCGTCGACACCGCCGGCCGCGTCGAACGCTTCCGCCAGAAATACGCCAAGCGTGCCGCCTGACTTCTATCGCCACGTCCTGGATTTCCCAAAGGCAGCTTCGGCTGCCTTTTTCTTGTCGCCATCCCGGTGGATCGCCGGCTGCGGCCAGCCCGCCAAGGAAACGCTGAAAGAATCGGCGAGCGGGATGCAGTGCAAGGCGCGCGGCGCGCAGCGACCGAGACATAACAATAGGTTAGGCGAGGAAGCGAGCACCACGCAACGCCGCAATGCACCCACGCAGCCATCTTCTCGGCGTTTCCTCAACAGCGGCATCGCCACCGATCGAAGGTGCAACGGTGGACCTGACCGTCCTGCCGTAAACCATTGCCCCCCTTTGCTTCAGCGCGGCCGATGCCAAGGGAAATGAAGTGATGGGTTCCGCCATTGAGCCTTCGCTGCACCCGACGCGGACTTCGACACGGGGCACCACGCTGCCTGCCGGCTGGCTGGCCGTGCTGCTGGGCACGGTCTACCTGCTCGCCGGCCAATGGGGGCATGACCCCTGGAAGCACGAGGACGCCATCCACATCGGCGTCGCCTGGCAGATGGCCCACGCTGGCCAATGGCTGACACCGCAACTTGCCGGTCAGCCCTGGCTCGAACAGCCGCCGCTGTGGTACTGGTGCGCCGCACTGCTCGGGCAACTGTTCTCATCTTGGTTGCCTTTTCACGATGGCGCGCGGCTGGCGAGCGCGTCATTCGGCGCCCTCTTCCTCGCCGCGCTCGCCGGCGGCGCGCGCGAACTGTGGGGGCGCGCAGCCGCACCCGTCGCTCCCTTGCTTGCCATCGGTAGCCTGGGACTGCTCGTGCCGCTGCATGAAGCGCAGCCGGCCAGCGCCACGCTGGCCGGTCTGGCCATTTTCTACTGGGGCCTGCTTACCCCCCGGCCCCGTCAGGGCGCAGCGCTGCTCGCCATCGGTTTGGGCATCGGCCTGATGTCGGGCGGTCTGGCCTTCCTCGTCGTCAGCCTGCCGCTTTTGCCGCTGATGCGGGCGCCTTCGTTGCTCAGCTTATTCGCCCTGCTGGCCATCTTGCCGCTCATCGCCCTCTGGCCGCTCTCCTCGCCGGCGGCAGCCGATCACTTCGCCGCCTGGTGGCAGGCCGAGCTGGTGCGGATGAGCGCACTGCCCCAAGCCCCCTCGCTCGATCACCTACAACTGCTGGCCTGGGCTGCCTGGCCCTCGTGGCCGCTGGTCGCCTGGCTGCTGTGGGTGGATCGCCGCGAACGGGCGACGCCCTTACTGCCGCTGGCCGCGTTACTGCTCGCCCTACTGCCATTCGCCCTGCGCGAAGCGCGGCCGCTCGCGGTGCTGCCGCTGCTGCCGATACTGGCGCTGCTCGCCACCGGCGGCTTGCTTCGCTTGCGGCGCGGCGCGGCCAGCGCGCTCGACTGGTTCGGCATCATGAGTTACAGCTTCTTCCTCGCCTTGGTCTGGCTGGGGGGACTCGCCCTGCACCTCGGCTGGCCGCCGAAAATCGCGCGCAATTTCGATCGCCTCGCCCCCGGCCATGTCGCCGAACTGGCGCCCGCGGCCCTGCTGGTCGCGTCGCTGCTCACCATCCTCTGGCTGACCCTTTTTGGGTTACCGCGCACGCCCTGGCGGCCGGCGCTGCGCTGGGCAGCCGGCATCACCGTGTTGTGGGGCAGCATGATGATGCTCTGGCTACCGTGGATCGACCACGGCAAGAGCTATCGTTCAGTCGTCGTCGCGCTGCGCGCCCAGTTGCCGGCGGAACCCGGCTGCCTCGCCGGCCGCAACCTCAGTCTGGCTATGAGCGCTTCGCTCGATTATTTCGCCGGCCTGCACACCCGCCACGACGCCCGCGGCTGCCTCTGGCTGCTTCAGGCCGGCAATGCCCACAGTGAACCGGCCATCCACGGCTGGACGCTGATCTGGCAAGGCCACCGGCCCGGTGACCGCAACGAACGCCTGCGTCTGTATCGCCGGGCCGACGGATCCGAGGGCAACGCCGAACAAAGCGGCGAGCGCGAGGAAGCTGCTGGCGCGCCGCAGGCAACGACCCTAGCCTATCGATGAGCCAGGAAAGCGATACCGTCGCCGGTTTGCGGGCGAAGACGCCCAAGCGATGTTTTGCGGTGGCCCTAGCCAGATCGACCAGGATGTCGATACCCTCGGCGTGGATGCGCTCGGCGAGCGCCTCGTCGCTCAGGCGGACGGTGTTCAGATGTCAGCCCCGTCGGCACGGCGTCGCGCTCACAGCCGCCGTATCGTTTCGAGCAGCGCGCTGGTCGAGCGCTGATGCAGGAAGGGGATTGCATGCACCGTACCGCCCCAGGCGCGCACTTCGGCGGCGCCGACGATGCGCTCGAGCGGCCAGTCGCCGCCCTTGACCAGCACTTCCGGCCGCACCTGCAGGATGCGTTGCAGCGGCGTGTCCTCGTCGAACCAGGTGATCAGCGAGACGCTCTCCAGAGCTGCCAGCACGGCCATGCGGTCGGCCAGGGCATTGACCGGCCGGTCGGCGCCCTTGCCCAGCCGACGCACCGAGGCGTCGGAATTTACCGCGACGAGTAGGCTGGCGCCGAGCACGCGCGCCTGCGCGAGATAAGTGACATGGCCGCGATGCAAGAGGTCGAAACAGCCATTGGTGAACACCAACGGCCGCGGCAACGTCGGTAGGCGGGCGGCGAGCGCTTCGGGCGGGCAGATCTTGGCCTCGAAGGCCGGCGGGCCGTAGTCCGGCGATGCCACCACGCTCACAGCCCCTGTGGCGTCGTCGCCGTCTGGCCGGCGGCGGGCTGGCGCGGCGGCTGCGCATCGAGGCGGCGCGCTTCATCCTCGGAGATGAGTTCGAAGACGCGCACCACCTTGCGCACGCCGGCCGTCGTGCGCGCGATCTCGACCGCCGCATCCGCTTCGCGCTGCGTCACCAGACCGAGCAGGTAGACGTCGCCGGCTTCGGTAACCACTTTGACATGGACAGCATTGAAGCGATTGGCATCGACGAAGCGCGCCTTGACCTTCGAGCTGATGAAGGCGTCATTGCTGCGCGCGGACAGCGAGCTAATGCCGGAGATCTGCAGCTCGTTGGTCAGCGCGCGCAGGTTCGGCACGCCGGCGACGATTTTTTCGACCTCGGCGCGCGTCGCCGCATCGGGCACTTCGCCGGTGAGCAGGGCCATGCGGTTGAAGCTGGTGACGTTGACATGCACCTTGTCGCCGAAACGCTCGTTGATGCGGTTGGCGGCGCGGATCTCGATCGCTTCGTCGGTCAGATAGGTATCGGTAGGCCGGCGGTCGATGATCATCAGCGCACCGGCGGTGACGCCGACGGCAGCGACCGGCACGCAGCCGGAAAGCCCACCGCTCAGGGTCAGACAGGCGGCGAGCAGCAGGGGCGGCAGATGCGGGATGTTCATGCGGCTTCCTCCTCTCCAAATAACAACGCGTCGATGCCGTCGCACAGACAATGCACGATGAGCAGATGGACTTCCTGGATGCGCGCCGTGCGCTGAGCCGGTACGCACAGCAAGACGTCTCGTTCGCCCAGCATGGCGGGCATCGCGCCGCCATCGCGGCCGGTGAGCGCGACGATGCGCACATCGAGTTCGCGCGCCACCTGCAGCGCGGCGAGCACGTTCGGCGAATGGCCGGAAGTCGAGATGGCGAGCAGCACGTCGCCGGCACGCGCCAGCCCGCGCAACTGCTTGGCGAACACCTGCTCCCAGGCGTAGTCGTTGGCGATCGAGGTCAGCGCCGAGCTGTCGGTGGTCAGCGCGATGGCCGCCAGTGGCGCGCGCTCGCGCTCGAAGCGGTTGATCAGTTCGGCGGCGAAATGCTGCGCGTCGGCGGCCGAGCCACCGTTGCCGCAAGACAATATCTTGCTGCCGGCGCGCAAGGCGTCGGCCATCAGCGCGCAGGCCCGGGCGATGACGGACGGCATGAGCTCGGCGGCCTGATGCTTGGCGGCGAGACTGTCGGCGAACTGCTGGCGGATGCGGGATTCGATGTCCATGTGCGGGCAGTGGAGGCTGGAAGGCGGACCGCAACGCGCGGCGCGCCGATTGTATGCGCCCGCCGCCGGCGCGAAGGCTGCGAACAAGCGGTAAAAACAGGGCTTATCATGCCCCGCCCAAAGCCCGGGAAGGTCAGGGAAACGCTGAAAAAATGGCTGTACGGGCGCATTGCGGCGTTGCACGGTGCTTGCCCCCTCGCCTATCGATTTGATAGGCTGGAGTCCCTGCACGCCACGCGACAGGCTGCTTCCGCTCGACGAAACGCTGAAGAACGCCGCGGGCGGGATGCACCGCGCAACGCCGCGATGCGCCCGCGCAGCAATTCATTCAGCGTTTCCTACAACGTTTCCTTGACGCCAGACGGTGGGTTCATGGCGGTTCGCCGCCCTTCACGGGAGTCACGAATGGTCAAACTGCATACTTCGCTCGGCACCATCACGCTGCGTATCGACGAGCAGAATGCGCCAAAGACGGCGCGCAACTTTCTCGATTATGTCGCCTCCGGGTATTATGACAACACGATTTTTCATCGTGTCATCGCCCATTTCATGATCCAGGGCGGCGGTTTTGCCCCCGGCATGGCCGAGAAGGAGACCCGACCACCGATCGAGAACGAAGGGGCGCAAACGACGGCCGCCGGCCTGCGCAACAAGCGCGGAGCGATCGCGATGGCGCGCACCTCCGATCCGCATTCGGCCACGGCGCAGTTTTTCATCAATGTCGTCGACAACGATTTTCTCGACTACACCGCGCCTACTGCCCAAGGATGGGGCTATTGTGTCTTCGGTGAAGTCTGCGAGGGCATGGACGTGGTGGACAAGATCCGCGCCGTGGCCACGGGCCGGCGGGGTTTTCACCAGGATGTGCCGATCCAGGAGGTGATCATCGAGCGGGCGGAGCTTTGCTGAAGGAAACGCTGAAAAAATGGCTGCGCGGGCGCAGCGATTGATTCAGCGTTTTCCTGAGCCGATCATCCACTTCATTGCCGATCTGCATCTGGCGCCCGAAACCCCCGGCGCGCTGGCGATTTTCGAACGCTTTTTGGCGGGTGAAGCGCGGCACGGCAGCGCACTTTACATCCTGGGCGACTTGTTTGACGTCTGGGTGGGGGATGATGATCGACGCTCCGGCCAGCGGGTGATCGCGGCGCTACGAGCCCTGACCGCTGCCGGTGTGACCGTCGGCCTCATCCCCGGTAACCGCGATTTTCTCCTCGGAACGCGCTTCGCCGCGGCCAGCGGTGTCGAGCGACTCGCCGATCCATCTCGGCTCGAATTGGCCGAAGGGCCCATCCTGCTCAGTCATGGCGATGCGTTGTGCACCGCGGATACCGATTACCAGGCCTTTCGTCGCCAAACGCGCGATCCGGCCTGGCAAGCCGCTTTTCTCGCCCGGCCACTGACCGAGCGTCGCGCCATCGCCCATCGCCTGCGTGCGGACAGCGAGCGTGCCAAACCGGCGAAGAGTTGGGCGTCGATGGATGTCGAGGAAGCCGAAGTGTGCGCTTTGTTGCGTGCGCAGCGGGCGAAAAGGCTCATTCACGGCCACACCCATCGACCTGGGAACCATGTTCTCGACATCGATGGCCAACGAGCGGAACGCTGGGTGCTCGGTGCCTGGAGCGAAGAGCAGGGCGATGCGCTGCGCCTGCAGGACGGCGTGCTGACCCGGCTGACTTTGGCGTGAAGGAAGCGCTGAAAAAATGGGCGCGCTCACGCGCTGGTGTTGACGATGCGCCCCGTCATCTGCCCCTGGACATTGACTACCGGCCGCGGCCGTTCATTGGCTCGTTGTTCGTCGACGCGCGCACTAGCCGGCGCTTCAACGTTGCGCCGCATCGTCTCGCGCGCCGGATTGGCTTCCGCAGCACTGGCACGCTGCGGCATCTCAGGCACTGGCGGAGCGTATTGCATCGCGGCATTGCTGTTCATTGCCGAAACTTCCATCATCTTCTCCTCATTACGCCGTTTGCTCACTGCCGACGTGAATCCATGTGCTGCACGTCCGATACGGCGTCGTCCCATGATCCTTGCCGTTGACTGAGGACACGACCGGTGCCCTCTCCTCATGCCGCTACGTTGACGAGCCTGCCGGTCATTTGCCCCTGGGCATTGACCATCGGCCGGGCTGCGCTTTCGACCGGTTCGGCGTTTGCTTTCGGGGGCGCATCCGGTGCGCGGGTGATGCGATCATAGGCCTCACCGAGGCGGGTCTGCACCTGGCCGATCGTCTTCATCGCCGTCAAACCTATACGGGCACGACCGGCGTTTTCGTTGGCCTGATCGGACTTCATTTCCAGCGCACGGGCATTCTCTTCGGCCCGGTCGGCGACCTGACGGGCATTGGCGGCCTGAGCCGCCAGCGCCCGTGCTTGCTGCTCGGCGTGCTGGGCATTGCGCTGCGCCTGCAGCAGACGCAACTGCTGCAGGCCGCTTTGCACCGCATTGGGGGCGCCCGACATCGGAGCGACACTGGCCATCGAAGCTCTCCAGAAATCACGCTGACGATACGACCCATCGCCGCGCCCCGGCTTAGGCCGGAGGCCTGTTTGAATGATAGTTGCTGGCGAGCGTCACTTCAAGGCCACCGTCTGCGGAAATCGGGGCGAGCGTCACCTTGGCTCACAGGTTGAGCAGCAATTCGTGCTCCTCGGGCAAGCGATCGAAGCCGCGCCGCTCGTAATGTTTGAAGATCGCCGCGACGATCGCTTCCGGTTCATCGATGATCTGGATCAGGTTCATGTCCTCTGGATGAATCATCCCTTCGCGCACCAATGTATTGCGGAACCAGTCGATCAGCCCTTGCCAGAAGGCCGATTCGACGAGGATCACCGGCATGCGCGGCGTCTTGTGGGTTTGGATCAGCGTCATCGCTTCCATCAGCTCATCGAGCGTGCCAAAGCCGCCGGGCATGACGACATAGGCCGAAGCGATCTTGACGAACATATACTTGCGCGCGAAGAAGTGACGGAACGACTGCGAGACGTCTTGATAGGGATTCGCCGCCTGCTCCATCGGCAGCTGGATGTTGAGCCCGATCGATGGGCTTTTGCCGAAATAGGCGCCTTTGTTCGCCGCCTCCATCACCCCTGGGCCGCCGCCCGAGACGACCGAAAAACCCGCATCGGAAAGCAGACGGGCGATTTTCTCGGTCTTCGCATACCAAGGCGACTCGGCACAGATGCGCGCCGAACCGAAGATCGATACCGCCGGACGCACCTGAGCTAAGCGCTCGGTGGCCTCGACGAACTCTGACATAATGCCGAAGACTCGCCATGACTCGCGGGCGGTGACCGCCGGTGCAGCGATCCACGGATCGGGCATCGGCGGCAGTTTTTCTTTTGCGCTCATCGTTGCTGACTCGGATCGGCCCTCGACGGGCGATTGGCTGTGAGCGGCGTGGTGGCGCCGGACGGAACGAACGGAAGCGAAACGGACATGCTCTTGCTCGTCGATGGCTCATCTTACCTGTATCGCGCCTTTCATGCTCTGCCCGATTTGCGCGATGGCCAAGGCCGTCCGACCGGCGCGCTACACGGCATGCTCGGTATGCTGCGCCGCCTGACGCGCGAGTTCCCGGCAGCGACACGGCGAGCCGTCGTTTTCGATGCGCCCGGCAAGACCTTCCGTTCGGATTGGTACCCCGAATACAAGGCCCAGCGGCCACCGATGCCGGACGATCTAGCCGTGCAGATCGCACCGCTCGAAGCGTGCATCGACGCGCTCGGCTGGCCACGGCTGACCATCTCCGGCGTCGAGGCCGACGATGTCATCGGCACGCTCGTTGTGCGTGCGCGCGCCGCCGGCGAAGAATGCGTCATCGTCTCGGGCGATAAGGATTTCGCCCAACTGGTCAGCGAGGGGGTCACGCTCTACGATACGATGAAAGACGAGCGGCTTGACGTCGCTGGCGTGCAGGCGAAATTCGGTGTCGAACCGGCACGCATCGTCGATTATCTGGCGCTCATCGGCGATACGGTCGACAATGTGCCCGGCGTAGCCAAGGTCGGTCCGAAGACCGCGGTCAAATGGCTGACGCAGTATGGCTCGCTCGATGCACTGCTCGCCGCCGACGACGAAATCCCTGGCGTCGCTGGCGAGAATCTGCGTCGGCAGCGGGACTTTTTGCCGCTTGGCCGCAAGCTGCTCACCATCGCCTGCGATCTTGCCCTGCCGCCACTGGATCTGACACCCCGGCCCATCGATTCAGCCCGCCTCGCTGAACTTTTCGCCGCCTACGATTTGCGCAGCCTGCTGCGCGAACTGCCGGCAGCCTCCGCACCGCCGCCAACGAAAGTCAGCCCGGTGACCACGGCGTCGGATACCGCCGTAACAATATTCACCGAGCCCGAGCGCAGCGCTTACCAGAGCCTGCTGAGCTGGTCAGCCTTCGACGAATGGCTTACGCGCATCACCATAGCGCCGCGTGTGGCGATCGACTGCGAGACGACCTCGCTCGACTCGATGAGCACTCGCCTGGTTGGCCTGTCCTTCGCTGTCCGCCACGGTGAGGCGGTCAAAGCGGCTTACTTGCCGCTTGCCCACGATTACGCCGGTGCGCCGGTGCAACTGCCGCTAGCCGAAGTGCTCGCTCGTCTTACGCCCTGGCTGGAGGACGAGAAGGCCAGCAAGGTGGGACAAAACCTGAAGTTCGACCGCCACGTGCTGGCCAATCACGGCATCCGTCTGCGCGGCATCGCCGATGACACGCTGCTTGCGTCCTATCTGCTCGAAGCGCATCTGCCGCACGATCTCGGTGCACTGGCCGAGCGTCATCTCGGCCTGCGCACGCTCTCTTTCGACGAGGTGACTGGCAAGGGCGCTTCCCGCATCCCGTTCTCGCAGGTAGACATCGAGCACGCCACGGCTTATGCCGCCGAGGATGCCGACATCGCGCTGCGTCTTGCCGATGTATTGCACGAAAAGCTCGCCACCGTGCCACGCCTGCACGCGCTCTACCGTGAGGTAGAACTGCCGCTCGCCGAGGTGTTGTTCACCATCGAACGCTACGGCATGGCCATCGATGGGGCGTTATTGCATCAGCTGAGCGCCGAGCTTGGCGAACGGCTGCGCGCGCTCGAAGCAGAGGCGTATCGCTTGGCCGGCGGCCCGTTCAACCTCGCCTCACCGAAACAGCTGGCCGAGATCCTTTTCGGCCGTCTGGGCATCAAGCCGCTCAAGAAAACCCCTTCCGGCGCCCCATCGACCGACGAGGAAGTACTCGAGAAGCTGGCCGAGGATCATCCGCTGCCGCACTGTCTGCTTACCCATCGCCAGCTGGCCAAGCTCAAGGGCACCTATACCGACAAGCTGCCGAAGATGCTCGCCAGCGACGGGCGCCTACACACCAATTTTTCGCAGGCGGTAGCGGTCACTGGCCGGCTCTCATCCAGCGAGCCGAATCTCCAGAACATCCCAATCCGCACGCCGGAAGGCCGGCGCATCCGCACCGCCTTCATCGCCCCACCCGGCTGCAAGCTGATCGCCGCCGATTACTCGCAGATCGAGCTGCGCATCATGGCCCATCTGTCCGGAGATAGCCGTCTGCTCGCGGCCATCCTCGCCGGCGAGGACGTGCATCGCGCGACGGCGAGCGAAATCTTCGGCCTACCCGTCGCCGGGGTGAGCGCGGAACAACGGCGGGCGGCCAAAGCGATCAACTTCGGCCTCATCTACGGCATGAGCGCGTTCGGGCTCGCACGCCAGCTAGGCATCGAACGCGGTGCAGCGCAAAGCTATATCGAGCGTTACTTCGCCCGCTATCCCGGCGTGGCGCGTTACATGGAACAGACGCGCCAGCAGGCCAGGGAGCAAGGCTATGTCGAAACGCTGTTCGGCCGGCGGCTTCGGCTGCCCGAAATTCATGCCAACTCGGCCAGCCGCCGTCAGGCGGCCGAGCGGGCGGCGATCAACGCGCCGTTACAGGGCACGGCGGCCGACATCGTCAAAAAGGCGATGATCGCCGTGCAGCGTTGGCTGGAAGAACACGGCCTCGCCAGCCGCATGATTTTGCAGGTACATGACGAGCTGGTACTCGAAGTGCCGGATGACGAAGTCGAACAAGTGCGCGCAGCGCTACCTGAGCTGATGAGCGGCGTTGCGCAACTTGCCGTGCCGCTCCTCGTCGAGATAGGCGTTGGTCGGAACTGGGAAAGCGCGCATTGAAAGCCAATGATGAGGTCAAACCGATGAGCGAAGAAACCCTGTGCATCGGCCTCGTGTCGATTTCCGATCGCGCGAGCCGCGGCGAATACGTCGATCGCGGTCTGCCAGCGCTGCGCGAGTGGCTCGCCGCGGCGATCGCCAGTCCATGGCGTGCCGAAGAGCGACTGATCGCCGACGAGCAGACGCTGATCGAACGCACGTTGATCGAACTGACCGATACAGCGGGCTGCCATCTCGTGCTCACCACGGGCGGCACAGGACCAGCATTGCGCGATGTCACGCCCGAAGCAACGCGCGCAGTCTGCGAACGCGAATTGCCTGGTTTCGGCGAGCGCATGCGCCAGATTTCGCTGCACTTCGTGCCCACCGCGATCCTCTCGCGCCAGATCGCCGGCCTGCGGCGCGTAGGTAAGCGGCAAAGCCTGATCGTCAATCTGCCCGGTCAGCCAAAGGCGATCCGTGAGACGCTCGAAGGCTTGCGCACCGCCGATGGCCAGCTACAGGTCGAGGGCCTGTTCGCCGCCATCCCCTACTGTCTCGAACTGATCGGCGCACCGCGCATCGAGACACGACCGGAAATCGTGCGCGCTTTCCGACCACATTGAGTTCGCACGACCTTGCTCGCCTCGATGACGCGCATCGCCGCCTGGCCCGCTATAATCTAGAACTTCGTCCATGGTGCCCGCACGCGCGGGTGAAACGGGAAACAGGTGCAAAGCCTGTGCTGCCCCCGCAACGGTAAGGAAGTGCGGGGCCGTCGATTGAAGCCACTGGGGATTTTTCCTGGGAAGGCGACGGTTCAAGACTTCCGAGCCCGGAGACCGGCCAAGGACGATACGCTGAGTGCACAGTGCGGGGTGCGGTGTGTCGGTGGCTTGGCGCCGTAGCTGCGCGCGCTCTCCTTCTGTGCACTCGTTTCTTGACCGCCTGCGGGGATGCAGGCTGCACAGGGAGTCCCAGAAAATGCACACGCGCTCGTTCATGGCCGCGCTCGCTGCGCTCGCCACCTTGCAACCGCTCGCCTTCGCCAAGGACGAAGCGGCGATCATCGTCACCGCCACCCGTATTCCCACACGCCTTGCCGAGCAGCTTGCTGACGTCACGCTGCTCGACCGCGCCACGATCGAAGCCGCCGGCGCGACGACGCTGCCGCAGCTCTTGGCGCAACAGCCGGGCCTGCAGATCGTCACCAATGGCGGCATCGGCAAATCGACCAGCGTGTTCACGCGCGGCACGAATGCCGGCCATACGCTCTTGCTCGTCGATGGCATGCCGCTCGGCTCGGCAACGCTTGGCCAGCCTTCCTTGCACAACCTGCCGC
>Ga0209207_1000346_pt1 | contig 30426 bp, 22 predicted proteins | sample SaghotsprinmetaG_FD_184140 | JGI IMG/M metagenome (GOLD analysis project Ga0209207, IMG submission 184140) | Hot spring microbial communities from South Africa to study Microbial Dark Matter (Phase II) - Sagole hot spring metaG (SPAdes) (version 3) | ecosystem: Environmental > Aquatic > Thermal...
CGCGTCGAGCTTTACCCGAACCAGGGCTCGGCCGTCGTCACCTCGCTATGCTGGAGCGACGGGCTGGTCCTCAATCCGCCGGGACAGGCGGTTCAAGCGGGCGACAGCGTCCGCTTCGTCACTTTTGCGGAGTTGCTGGCATGAGCGTGAACATCCTTTACTTCGCCAGCCTGCGCGAAGCCTTCGGCACCGCCGGCGAAACCGTCGAACTGCCGGCCGGCGTCGCCACCGTCGGCCAGTTGCGCGACTGGTTGGTCGGGCAGGGCAGGGCCGAACTGGCCACCGCCAAGAATCTGCGCTGCGCGGTCAATCAGGAAATGTGCAAGGCCGACGCGCCGGTCAAGGCCGGCGACGAAATCGCCTTCTTCCCGCCCGTGACCGGAGGCTGAACGATGTCGATCCAGTGGTTCCCCGGTCACATGACCCAGGCCCGCAAGAAAGCGGGCGAGACACTGGCCATGGCCGACGTCGTCGTCGAAGTGCTCGACGCCCGCCTGCCGCAGGCTTCAAGCAATCCGATGATCCACGAGTTGCGTACCTTCCGGCAGCGCCCCTGCCTCAAGCTGCTGAACAAGGCCGACATCGCCGACCCGGCGGTGACCAAGGCCTGGCTGGAATACTTCGGCAAGCAGCCGGGCGTGATGGCCGTCGCCATCTCGTGCAAGAAGGCCGGCGACGTCGCCAAGATTCCCGGCCTGGCACAGAAGCTGGCGCCGCACCGCAACGACGCGGTCAAGCCGCTGCGACTGATGATCATGGGCATCCCCAACGTCGGCAAATCGACGCTGATGAACGCGCTGGTCAAGAAGAAGGTCGCCGCCGTCGGCGACCAGCCGGCGGTGACCAAGAGCCAGCAGCGCATCGACATCAGCTCGCGGCTGACCATCTACGACACGCCGGGCATGCTCTGGCCGAAGATCGACCACCCGATCGACGGCCTGATGATGGCCGCCAGCCACTCGGTCGGCGTCAACGCCTACATCGACGACGAAGTCGCCACCTGGCTCGCCGGCTACCTGCTCGACCACTACCCGGCACTGCTCAAGGCCCGCTACGGCTTCGACCTGCAAGGCATGGACGCGGTCGCCGTGCTCGAAGGCATCGCCCGCAAACGCGGCTGCATCATCAAGGGCCGCGGCGGTGAGCTTGACCTCGAAAAGGCTGCCGGCATCCTGCTCAACGACTACCGCACCGGCACCCTCGGCCGCATCTCGCTGGAAACCCCGAGCCTGCGCGAAGCCCGCGCCCGGCAACTGGCCCAGGCCGCAGCAGTTCCCCCGGAAAATCCGGAAAACACCCCGACAACCGACGAAGACGCCGACCACTAGGCCTTTTCCAAAAAGCTGGTTATAATTCGCGCCGCTCGCTACCCGGCGAGACTTTTCCTCGATAGCTCAGTCGGTAGAGCGCCGGACTGTTAATCCGTAGGTCCCTGGTTCGAGCCCAGGTCGAGGAGCCAGGACTCAAGCAAAAAGCCCACTTTTCGGAGTGGGCTTTTTGTTATCCGAAGGTTTTTGCTGCATTTCTGCTGCTTTGCTCAGCTTGTCCAAACGGCGCTTGTTGATTATTGCAGTGGCGGCAATGTGCCCATAGCGGAAATTGCCCGCCCGAAGAAGCGGACGTTCAATGTTTGAATTGACCATCCTGCACGGTTTTTCACGCAGGTCCGGACTGTTATGCCGCCTCAGCAGCTAGTTCAACAAGAAGTGATTGAAGATCACTTCTGCAATATTTGACTGTTGGATGTACCTTCACTCGATCAGGCAACCTGTCAGCTAGTTCAAGAATTGACTCAGACATCTTTTTGAGTATGTCCTTGTGTTGCTGGGAAAGCTGCGCCTTCTTTACGTTGTAGAACGTCAAGTACATGCGAGCCACCTTATACGGTGCGTCGGCAAGTTCAGTCCTGGCCTGTTTGACAAGCAGTGCATGTCCTTGTGCTAACTCATACATTGCATTAATAATCTCTGGCACGGTCTTTGAGTGCTGGATCCAGTATCGGGCCTGAACGTTGTCGAGATGCCGAGTGTGATAGTTCTCTCTCTTTTCAGCATGAGCATATGCGCTGTCGAGAAATAGTTTTGCCATGCTAAGGTCTTCGGGGCGGTCAGATGCAAGTCGAGCGATTGCGTACTGCAACCAGAAGTGCGGGTGAGTCTTGGCAGCACGAAGATTCTTGACCCCCTCATAGAACCGAATTAACGAATCACGTTTTCCTTTCTCTGGGAGCATTGACTGAAGAATGGAGAAGGTGACTAGATCCTTGTAGATCCCAAAGTAGAACTCACTTGTTTGGCCTCGCTCATGTGCATTCGTGGCAATTCTTATCAGTCGGTCAACAAGTTCCCGGGTATCTGAATAGGTGGTCAACCCGTATTTGGCGAGAATCGACGACCTAGTGACAATACCGCCTGACGAGAATGAGAGAACATCTCTAGCAACGGGATTTCGCTTGAAGTCCACGGAGTAAAGATAATTGCTATCCAAAACCTCACTGATTACAGCTTCCTTGGGATTATTGAAACCAAGGAGCTTGAGCACTGAGGCGGCTACTACAACGTCAGCAACCTCCGATTTCGCGCGAAATGAGTCGAATAGACCGCGGTAACGTCGCTGAACCTCTGGAGATTTGACGACATCTAGCAAAATTCCGCTAAGTTGTTGTCCGCAATCATGCACAATGAATTGGCGCTTCTTCCACTGTTGCAAGGCATCTCTGTCGCCCCAAAGTTTGTAAGTATCAAGAAGTAACTCGACGGCCCCTAAATCAGCATCGGCAATAGTATTGAGGTCTAACTCAAGCGTCCGCTTGGTATCCAATATCTCGGCAAGATCGCTTTGGTAGACTTCGTGCAGACTAGTCTTTGCCGTCAACAGAAGCACAAGATCCTCGCTCCGCTTTGATTCGATTTGACGTACCTCGTCTAAACGACGGGTGTAATTCTCAATGACCACTGCGACCTTCCCCTGCATTGAGCAGAGACGCTCTATCTCTTCAGCAGTGTCGTCAACGTCGTCTTTAAGCCAAAATACTCGATGGGCTTCAGATGCTAGTTTGCAGGCCAGACCAAGACAAAATAGGCTCTTCCCATTTGCAAGATCGCTTACCGCAATCACATTACGAGCACCAGATCCAATCGTTGAGTATGCGCGCGTAAGTTGATCTCGGGTAATGTAGTAGGGGGTTGTTATGGTTCCTGTGACAGCACTCCAAACCAAGTCAGTTCTTACGGCTCCGGATAAAAGCATTCCGAACACGTCATCATCTCGAAGGGGTTCGGGCGATGCATTTGGCGTAATCTCATCGAATGCGAAATAGGCCGTGTCATTATCTTGCGCCATGTAGTCAAGCGACACGTTATCGTAGGCCGACCAGAACCCATTTAGGCCAATTGGAAAAACGCTACCGAAGTCGATCTGAATGCTGCTGTCGATCTCTGCTTGCGGCTTTCCGGCGCGCTCGATAAAGATGGTCTTTTCTTTGAGCGCATCCCCACCAAAGAGTACTCTCTGGATGTCTAGGTCATACATTGAGTAGCCGATGAATATAATGGCCTTTGCGGTTTCTAGATTGCGGCGAAATACAAACGACCAGTTTGATTTGGCAAAGGCTTCGGTGAGATAGCTGGTGTTTGTCAGTTTAAAGCTGTTGTTCAGGGCGTCGGGCGTCAGCGTATCAATGTACCCATTGATGTGTAGGACGCTATTCTTTTTACTGGTATGGTCCTTGGTGTCTTGATCGGGCGTAATTGGAACAAGCTTCTTCTTGCGGTCTGAATACGCACGCTCCAGAACGTTGTCGTAGTTAGTTGTATATAGGCCGTGCCATGGAATTTCGCTGAGTCTGCGGTGCTCGTCAGAAACTTCCGAGACAGAGAATAGCTTCTGCAGAAGCTCCACCAACCTGCGATCACCAAAGACCTTTCTGTACCTTTGCGAGGCGAAGTTCAGATCCTCAGAGGGGGGGGGTTAGTTCAACATGCTCTGACAGGAGCAAGGCTAGCTGACGACCAGTAAGGAACGTATCCGCGCCAATGGGCTTAGCGCCTGCGGATGAGCCGGAGCCGAGGAACAGAACAGCTCGTCCATCGATTGCGTGCTTTATTGCTGTGTAGAGATCCATGCCATCAGTCCATATTTTGTTTGGTAAGTGATTACCGCGTTGAAGTGTGTAGCTGGTGAAGTGTTTGGGAGTGCTTTGGCTCAACACCAAACAGTAATTCAATAGACCCACCGGTCCGCATTTTGATAATGGTTAGACATATCAATTAAGAGTTACTGCCCGGCACATACCGATGAAGATCAAAAACGCATGTCAGCATATGCCATGATAGTACAAACCGATGATCGAGTGGTTATGGGAGGACAGCAACAGCAGTCAATGACTGCTATGGGACACAATTTCCAAAGGCAGCTTCTGGCCGATAGCAGACTATTCTCCCCCACGAATTTCAGCGTCCTTCACCCTACCCAATAACCCGAAACAACATCAAATTCATCGCCGCCGTCCGCACCGGCACGATGGCCTGATATTCCGGACTGGTGGCCCAGCGGTCGGCATCTTCCGCGCTTGGGAAGCTGAGTTCGACGTAGGCCTCGAACGGGGCGCAGGGCAGTTCGTTCCACCAGGTTTTGTCGACCGCACCACGGGCAACAATGCTGCCCCGGTAGCGTTCTACCGTGGCGCCGACCTGGCTGCGGTAGGTTTCGAAGGCAGCCGGGTCTTTCAGGCGGATCAGGCCGATGATCTTGACGCTCATTTTGTCTCCTTTGCTTTCTGTTCTTCTATATAACCTCGCCAGGTTTCGCGCGCTTCCTTGGACAGGAAAAAGTAGTAGACCATGAACATGCCTTCAAGCGTCGACAGCCGCATTCCCTTGAGCGCCTCCAGGGCATAACGCGAAACGATCTTTACCATTATCAGTAACGGCGTTACACCAAAAGCCCACATGAAGATATATCTGAACTGGATTTTCAGGTCGGTGTCAGAAAGCAAGTCGCTGTGACCGAGTATGTAGCTGACGACGCCAAGTAGGATTGCCAGGACAATGAATCTGGACAGGGTTTTTTCGCGCATGTTGTTATTGAGTGCGAAAGACGGGCTGTCGTCCGTTTATTAGGAAGCGCTGCCACCGACCCAGATGACCAGGCTGCCGAAGCCGACGAAGGCCAGTGCCGGCAATAGCCAGTACAGGCCGCTGTAGCTGGGTTCCAGTTCGATCAGGTAGTGCTCCGGGGCCTGCGGGTTGTAGTAGATGCTGCGCGTTTCACCGATCCGGTGGGCAGCTGCCAGGCGTGCGGCGTGGCTGGTATCGTCTGCCGCTTCGCCATGCTGCGCGGTGTAGGTCTGGCCGTTGATTTCGTAGCGGTAGCTGAGCAGTGCGCTGTAGCTGATGCGCTGGGTTGGGCCGTTTTCCTTGTGCATGCGGTCAATGACATGTTTCATTACCTCGGCGCGTTCCAGGGTGGCGGTGGTTTGCGGCCAGTAGCGGCTGGCTCGGTCGGTACGGATTTTCCGGATTGCCACCGGCACGAAGATCAGTCCGATCATGATGAAGACGGTGCCGATCATTGTCAGCAGGGATGAGGATGATTCCATCGGTGCGTGCTTTCAGTCGAAGCCCAGGTTGAGGAAGTCCTGCACATTGGCGAGCAGGCCGAAGATCATGCTGTTGAAGATCATCAGCCCGATCACGGTGCCGATCACCGCCGCCGGCCCGGGCGGGGCGTCGAGAGTCTGCGCTGGGTCGGCCGGGTTGTAGAGGAAGGAAATTCTCGCCTCGGCCTTGATGGCGTCGGCTTCGTGCTGGGTGGCGACGCGCTGTACCGTCTGTTTCCGGTAATCGCGCCCGGCAACCTGATAGCGGTAGTCGAAAACCGCTTCATAGTAGTCCTGGCGGGAGGTCGGGCTGCCCTCGCGTTCGTAGGCGACCCGCACCAGTTGGACGTTGTCGGCCTGCACGGTCAACCTCGGCCAACGTTTGGCCTGGGTGTATTGCTGCCAGCGGTTGATGAGTTGGCGGAGCAGGAAGAAGTCCACCGCCGCCAGGATGGCGACGATGAGCCACAGTACCGGGTGTATCTCGCTGAAGGCCGGGAGCATGGGCGTCGGGATCTCGGGTGGTCCGGAATCCGAAGGATAGTCCCGAGCCCGGATTTTGTCAGGGTAATTCCCCTACAGTCATGATGGTCCGCTGTCTTGTGCGCTAACATGAACCCTGGCCGCTGTTGCGCGGCCACTCGGGGAGGGGAATGGAACAGGCAAATGGCGCCGCTGTGCGCTGGCATCAACTGCGACTGTACGTCGACAATCATCTGCACGACCGTTTTCTGGCGCCGCCATTGACTGTCGTGGTGGCAGCCTTGCTGACCTTGTGGGTGCCGGTATGGCAGGCGGTGCTGTGGGCGGGCGTGGAACTGGTGGTGATCGCGGTCTATGTGAGCGTGTATCTGCGCTTCCGTCGCGCGCCGGTCGACGAGGCCGGAGACTGGGCGCGGCGGATTGCGCTGGCGCACGGGGCGCACATGGCGATGTGGTCGTCCATCGTGGTCTGGGCTTATCAGCCGGGCGATCTGAGCAGCCTGATGTTCGTCATGCTGGTGCATGTGGGCCTGATTTCGCTGACCGTGGTGATGAGCAATCCGCACCGGCGTCTGCTGCTGTCCGATCTGGTGGCGCCGGCGGTGGCGCTGGTCGGACCGCCGTTGCTGGATGGCAGTCTTTTCAGCGTCGGCCTGGCCGCGCTGGGCTTGCTCTACATCGCGCTGATGCTGCTGGTCGGCCTGAAAATCCATGCCAGTACCCTGGAGGCTCTGCTGCTGCGCCAGCGCAACGACCAGTTGATCAGCGAGCTGGAACGTCAGGTCAAGCGCGATGCGCTGACCGGGCTGGCCAACCGCCGCCATTTCATCGAAACCGGTCAGGTGGAACTGCAGCGGGCGGCGCGTTACCGCCATCCGTTGGCACTGCTGATGGTGGATATCGACCATTTCAAGCCGGTCAACGATACCTATGGCCATCTGGCCGGCGACGAGGTGCTCAAGGCGGTGGCCGCGGTGTGCGCCGAAAGCGTGCGCGGCAACGATTGCCTGGCCCGGCTGGGCGGTGAGGAATTTGCCGTCCTGATGCCGGAAACCGGGCTCGGCGAGGCAGGCGCGGCGGCCGAGCGGCTGCGTATCGCGGTGGAGCAGCTACGCTGCCAACTTCACGAAGGGCTGGTGACGCCGACGGTGAGCATCGGCGTGGCGATTACAGAAGGAGCAGGCGAGAGCCTGTCGTCTCTGATGCGACGCGGCGACCAGGCAATGTACGCAGCCAAGGCGCAGGGCCGCAACCGGGTGGTGATCGCGCCGCCACTGGTCGCCTGAAAGACAGCGGGAAAAAGTCTGGTCCGGGTGAGATTTTTACGTCTATAATTCGCGCCTTCGCCGCTCAGGCAGCGAGATTCCTCGATAGCTCAGTCGGTAGAGCGCCGGACTGTTAATCCGTAGGTCCCTGGTTCGAGCCCAGGTCGAGGAGCCATAAGATTCAAGCACTTAGCCCGCTAGCCAGCGGGCTTTTTGCTATCTGAAGGCTTTTTTGCTGCATTTTTGCTGCACTCTCCTGCGCGTGACTTGCTGCGGCAACGCTATACTGATTTTTCAGGAGTTAGCGATGGCAACGATCACCAAACGGGGTGACTACCAGTTCCAAGCAATCATTCGCCGCAAAGGCTATCCATCTCAAACCAAGACTTTCGAGTCCCGGGCCGACGCTGAGCGCTGGGCACGGGAGGTCGAAGCCAACATCGATACCGGCTATTTCCGGGACCGGCGTGAAGTAGAACGCACTACCCTCGGTCAAGCCCTGCAGAAATACCTTGAGCAGATCACCCCCAAGAAACGGGGGCTGGTCGCCGAGCGCAATCGAATCCTGCAACTTCAGGCTCATCCAATATCGTTACGCCCTCTCGCCAGCCTGCGCGCCAAGGATTTCGTAGAGTATAGAGACGAGCGACTGAAACTGGTCAGCGCCAACACGGTCCGGCTCGAGCTGGCGTTGCTCTCTCATATTTATACCATTGCCATTAAAGAATGGTCAATGCCGCTGATGCACGAACTGCGTAATGTCCGCAAGCCTCAGGCGGGACCTGGGCGGGAGCGGCGTTTATCCGCTGAGGAAGAAAAGCGTCTGCGCAAAGCCATCTATCGCCCTCAGGCTCGTGGCGCCGAGGTTTGGCTTGAAGCATGCATTGATATCGCCCTCGAAACAGGAATGCGCGCTGGGGAAATCCTTTCGCTCGAATGGCGCCAGGTCAAACTCGATGCCGGCACGATCCGTCTGGATATGACGAAAAACGGTAGCGTTCGTACCGTGCCACTCACCCTGAAGGCCGCCGAGACTCTGCGGCGCTTGCCCCGGGATATCAGTGGCAAGGTTATCCCGAACTTCCACGACACCTCCGGACTTGACCGTGCTTTCAAGCGCGTCTGCAAGGCAGCAAAAATCACTGACCTGCATTTCCACGACCTCAGGCATGAGGCCGCCTCCCGCTTCGCGCCACTGATGACGGTGCAAACGCTGGCGAAAATCATGGGCTGGCGGTCCATTCAGATGGCGATGCGCTACTACAACCCCACCGACAGCGAACTGGTCGAGGTGGTACGCCGGGCGCAACTGGCGGCGTAGCCTGCCGAGTTAACACAAATAGGATGGTCGTCAGGATCGAAGGCCGCAAGCCTTCGATCCTTGACGCCATTCAGCACAACCAACTACATTGCAACTGCTGCCGCAAACAACGGTAGCCAGGATTGGCGTCCTGACTGGAGCACAACGATATGGCATGGCCTCAACCATGCCATTTGTCGTTGTTGCGGTTCGTCCCTCTATGGGCGGCCGTACGGGGGGAACCGCAAGGTTCGCCGGTGCTCCATCGGTACGCCAACTCCTGTATTGGCCGCCCACCCGATTGGCGTCGCGTGGGCAAGCAATCCACCAATGGAGCACCCACATGAACGATTCGCAGACAACCATACCGGATAACCCGGACAGCTTTACTGCTGCCATCAAAGCCGCCTACCCAAGGATGGCAGCTTTGCTCGAAGCACACCCGGAAATCAACAACGGGAATTTCCGGTCCCAGGCTACGGCCATTGCGATGGAGAATGGCAGCCTGAAATCCAAGCGCAAGAAGTTCTTCGAACTGGCCGACGTCTTCAACAAGGCAACGGGCAAATTTGCCGTCTGTAAAAAAGGCTGCGCCCACTGCTGCTACATGCCCACGATGATTTATGCCCATGAAGCCGACATCCTCGGGCAGGCGACGGGCATCAAGCCAGCGCCTGTGCCTTATCGCGACCGCTCAGTCGTGCTCGCGGATGCGGTCAGGCAGTTCGGCCCGCCATGCCCCTTCCTCGGCAAAGACAATAGCTGCACCGTGTACGATCATCGTCCGCTCATCTGCCGGCTACACCACTCGTTGAATAACAACCCTGACGACTGTGTCGTCTCCGAAAGTGGAACCAAGGCGCCGATAGCCAAAATCGATGCCGACGTGATTGAAGCGCCCTACCACGCACTGGTCTTGCGCCACGCATCGAGGGAGCCCTGGGGCACCATCCAGATGTTCTTCCCTAATCGGTTATGAGTAGTGCCGCCTGCGCGTTTTAATCGCGCGTAGGCGGTTTGTTTACCGGCTTGGCGCTCGGCAAGGAATTACGCCACGGCACCACGTGAGTTAGCCCAGTCTCAGGGGAATGCCATGGCAAATCTTCTGCATGTGGAACAGAAACGGGGCCTCCCCAGAGTAGCCCCGGCCACGTGCAAACTGGATCAGCTCCCAGCTCTGACTCCGCACGCCAGCAAACCCTGGCTGCCGTGCAATAAGGCGCAATGTTTCGGCGACCGCAGATTGTTTTCTGTGAGCAAGCTGGTCGCCAAGCAGGGCATACCAGTCGGCCATCTCCGATTTCGACCGGCGCCATGTCCAGCTTGTGCCTCCGCGTTTCGGTAGACGTACCAGTTCATAGCCCAGCCAGGACAGCCGACGGTTACCAAATACGGAACCGAGTTCTTCCTGTTCCGTGACCGGGCCAGCCCCCTCGGTCACGAGCAGCACCCATGCCACTTCAGGAACTGAATCAGGAACCCTTTTGGTGCTGTTGAATGAAACAGCCAGCGCGCTTTCCGGATGCGCCGGAGTGTCCAATGTTGATTCCTGATTGGTGCCCAAATCAGGAACCATGATTGGCGCCGTCCCTGACCCGAGACCGGGTTCAGCCTGAGTGCCAACATACCCCGGCCAGTACATAACCAGAGCGGCATTCGCCAGCCCCTTTTTCTTGCGCGTTATCCGCTGCGCGGGCGAGCACCCGACACCGTATTTGTCGTGGAGTTTTTGGGTGAGCCCGATTGCCTTGTGAGCGGGACAGGTGCCGGTGATGTAACGCGTGTAGCCACGCGTTACCAAGTCCAGGGTGCGCGAAAGCGCCGCAGATTTCGATTGAGAGACCGGGGTTGAGGCGGGTTTGGGCAAGGACATGACGGTACTCCATGAATGAACATGTCTTCGTATAGTGCGGGGAGATCCCTTTTTTGCGGGTTCGTCACGAACCCGCATCGTTGCAGTGTGATTTGGTGTGGCGAAGCCACACGTATTGATGTTCCTATGTGAACGTGCGCGGATTTCCAAAATCCGCCTATACAAAAATAGGACAGAACACCTTTGCAGGGCAGCACCCCGGCGATCACCGGAGAGTGCGCATGCCCGGCGGCTTGCCTAGTGGGTATTCAACGACAATGAACACGAGTACCCACCGGGCAGGCCGCCAACTGCAAAACACACTGACCGAAAGGTCTCGCCGGTTCGCCAAACCGGCAGGAACAGGATCGCCAATCCTGTTCCGAGCAAACGCTGAAGCGCAGTGCCTTTAATCGGGCTCGCTGCATTACGACGGGCGCTGGAAGGTGCAATTCCTTCCTTCGACCCAATCCGTTCCGGGGGATTCCGGATGACGTTGGGCGACCATGAAACGGCGCACGGGAGGCAATGCCCGTGTGACCTGGTCGAGCGTGAAAGCGGGTTCAATCCCGCCGATGGGGCGTACCGGAAGGGCGCAACTTTTGCCGCACACGACGGCTGATGAGGTGGGCTCGAATTGACGAGTCAGTCGCGTAAGCGACGCCAGTGATGGCACAGGGGCATGAGGGGAAACCTGGATTGCCCGGCACCTTCGGAAACGAGGGGTCTCTGGATAGCTCAAGCGTGTAACGGCACCCAGAAGGGTGCTGTGCGGAATGACGGTGAGCCATAGGCGTGAAGCCGTGGTTCGTAGTTGATGAAGCAGCAGGTGAGTAAGGAAGGGGCTATGGAACATCGCCCTCCTGAAATCTACGGAAAGCCGGAAGGCTAGCCTAGCTGTGGAGACAGTGGCGCACCGCCATGCAGTAACCTCGACCTAATTGGGGAACCTCTCGCTGACTGCGCCAGGTGGCACTGGTGCAGGCTGACTGCGAGAGGGGGAGATTCGGCAAGTAGGGTTTGATCTCATCGGTGATACGACCGAAACCATGAGAGAGCGGGAAACCACGTCAGGAGTTGGCACTCCTGTCCCGAAAGCCGGAAGCGTTTTGCGAAAGTGTGTATTGGGCTTGGCGGCCCATTGCAGTGTTGGGTCGGGTCTCGGGTTGGCCCCCGAGATTCGAAAACTCCGGGTGGTACCGGGACTAGCGCGGCAGGAAAACTGGGGGCTGGAATCGCAGGCCTGATGGCGACGATCTCAGTTAAAAGAGGATATTTCTAACTCGGCCGGGGGGCGTTATCGCTCCCCGGCTGTCTGGCTCCTGCTGAGTTGCATTAATCTCCCCATCTCGAATCGCCGCACTGCTCTTATTGACCCAACGGGAAAACGACACGGCCAGCGTCAGCGTTGCAGGTTTTTCTGGGCGATAGTGTCGGGCTAATTGAGTGTGTGCAGGTTGCTGGCCTTTTTGCCTGTTCGGCGCGCGATTTGTTCTGCTTTGGTCGGACGACCGGGGCGGCGAGGTGTGAAGTCGAGCCTATCAGTGGTAATCGGCTTAGGCCGATTTTTTTCGTATTGGGCATCTAGCCAGGCGTCCACGTCACGCTGCCGAAAGCGCAGGCGCCCACCCAGATTCAGGCAGTCGGGTAGTGAGCCGCCGATGCTGTGGCGGTTGTAGATGGTTTGAAGGGCGAGTCCTGTCACTTCGGCCAGGTCCTGTGCTGTAAGAAGGCGTTCCATGCAATCATCCTGTTTTGTGCCGGAGCTTTCCGGCTAAAACTAGTATAGGAACGATCAGCAAAACTTGACCGCAGCTCGGCCGAAGCAGACTCTCAGCGAGTGTCAAGAGCAATGGGCGTTTTATACAAAACTCCGGACACGGCTACTCATTAAGGTGAAGGCCGGGAAGCCCCTGCTTTTTTATGCATTTTCGATTGTTTTATTCGGTATGATTGGCTCCGGAACGACTTGAAGCTTAGGGGCGCTGATGGCTTCTTGCGAGTCGGGCCAGATCGTGTCTTTTTCTTCAAGCAGCAGCTGTTTTTAGAAAGGAACCACCCGATGTCAGGCAAGTTCGAAATCTATACAGACAAAGCAGGTGAATACCGATTCAGGCTCAAGGCTAGTAACGGCCAAACGATCCTGGCAAGTGAAGGCTACAAGACCAAGGCAAGTTGTTTGAATGGGGTTGAGTCGGTTAAGAAGAATGCACCGAACGATGCGCTATACGAGCGTAAGCAGACACAGGCAGGGAAGTTCATGTTCAACCTGAAGGCAAGTAATGGTCAGGTGATTGGGACCAGCGAATCCTATGAAACTTCGGCTGCCCGTGACAATGGGATTGAATCTGTTAAAAAGAATGCCCCGGAGGCTACGGTGGTCGAGCTCACTTCATAAGGCTTTATCTTGCCGCTTCTCTCCCTGAGAGTATTTAGGCCGGGTGATCCCCGGCCTTTTCTTCGTATGACGGGAGTTCGGCCAGAGCGGCCTTTCGTCCGAGGTATTGAATCGGGCTGCAATCAGTCGCTTAGCCGCCACACAGTTCGCAGAGTGACCATAATGCCGAGGCAATCCATGGCAAACGTCATAAACTGGGCGTTATGTGAATCAGGGTAATGGATACCCTATCAACGGGGATCAATATGAGTATTGCAGGCATACGCTCCAACCGAGGCGATGGCTACCAAACCTTGGTGGCATTTGATTGGGCATTGACAGTCTTGTCTGACGAGAACTATCAATGGCTTGAAATTGATTCGATAAATTATCTAGTCGACGATGTGGTCGTCGGTAAAGCCGACGGCACACTGGTCGCTTGCCAGTGCAAAAAAAATCAAATCGATTGCGAGGCATGGTCGATAACTGACCTCGCCGATGAACTGGATAAAGCAGCTAGACTGATCAAACAGAATAAGAATACCGAAGTTCGTTTCTATTCACGCAACAACTTCGGGGAGCTTGGAAAGCTGAAAGAACACAGTGCGACTCAGCACGATGAGATCACCTATAAAACCAGTTTTGGCATCGCAAATCAGAAAACAGATACTACCCTCTCGAAATTACTTTCCACTGCCGCTCCAGGTCTTTCAACCTACGAATTCCTCCGCCGTACTGAGTTTGAAACCAGCAGCGCTCTGGATCGCATGGAAAGTCAGCTACGAGAGCGTTTGCGTAGCATGGCCAGTAATCCAGATGCTGCATTTAACGCGCTCTGGGTTCGTCTAGATCAATTGGGGGGGCGCATGAGCGGCGATGGTTCATCCGCAAACGCTCAGCATCGATTCACCAAAAATGATCTCGAAGGCTTTCTTCTCAAGGCGGGAGCGCTGCTGGTTCCTCCCGTGAATATTGCCGAGGTACGCGCATCATTTTTCAATACCTCAGCCATCGGCAGATCATGGCGGCGTGATGTGGCAGGTCAGCGGATACCTAACCCGGTGGTGAACGAACTGCTCGCTGCCATCAATGCCGGGAAACGCGCCATCTTGCTCACTGGTTTGCCTGGTTCGGGAAAAACCTGTGTGATGCTTGAGGTACAGGAGACCTTGGAGCGACACGCACAAACCCGCTCAGATATCGTGACGCTCTTCATCCAGTCGCGCGAATTTGCAGATCTGGCGACTTCACAGGATCGACAAGCTTTTGGCCTATCTGAGCATTGGGTCAATCAAGTTGCTCGTATGGCGGAAAGCGCGCAGGTGATTGTCGTAATCGACTCTCTGGATGTGCTGTCTATCGCCCGCGATCATCGGGTACTGAGCTACTTTCTGGCTCAAATAGACCGACTCCTGTTGATTCCAAACGTGAGCGTAATCACCGCTTGCCGCGACTTTGACCGTAAGTACGACCACCGAATTGCAGCAAGAAAATGGGATTGCGAATTCAAGTGTCCTCCCTTGGACTGGGATGTCGACATTACGCCTTTAATTGAAAGGCTTGGGATTGCATCCGCCAATATTGATGCCGTTACACGAGAGCTGATTCGAAACCCTCGGGAACTGGCGTTGTTTGTCGAGTTGGCGCAGCGAGAGGGTGGTTTCAGCGTTGTAACCAGCCAAGCGTTGGCACAGCGCTATCTCGATGTGATTGTGCGGGCCAATGCCTCGCTCGGTGATTCTGCAATACAAGCAATTGAAGCCATCGCCGCAGAAATGCTCGAATCACGTAGCCTGGCCGTACCTCATCAGCGCTTTTCTTCCTCGCAGGAGATTCTGCGGGCACTGTGTAGCCTTAACGTCTTGCAAGAAACCCAGGATGGCAAGCTGACCTTCGGTCATCAGACCCTGCTTGACGTTTTAGTCATCAGTAGAGCCTTGCGTAGCGGCGTTACGCTGAATCAATTCATACAGAGCTTGCCCCCTGTTCCGTTTGTCCGCCCCAGCATCCGTAGCTTCGTCGCACAGTTAGCTTTGGGAGAGCGACGTGAATTCAGGAAGCAGTTACGGACGGTATTGACTGGTAGCGCGGCCTTCCACATTCGGCGCTTAGTTGCCGAGTCGTTTTCCGAACAGATACCAGTGGACGATGACTGGCCCTTGATGCGCGAATTACGAGAAAAACACCGCGATGTTTTTCAGGTGATCTATACCTCGGCCAAGGCGCTTGAGTGGCATCGTTTTTGGCTCAAGTATCTGGTACCGGTTTTGAAAGCCGAGCGGAATGTCGAAGGTTATGCTGGACATGCTTATCGGATCGCGCAGTGGAAGAATGAAGATGCGCCGGGTGTCTTGTCATTCTGGCAGGAGGCACTTTCTCTGGAGTGGATTGATAGCAATCGAATCGCCGGGCAGCTTCCGTTTTACTTATCTGAAATCACATTGGAAAACTTGGCACTGGTGGTGCCACTGCTCCAGCGGCTGCTCAATATGCCGCATCCCGATCACAGCTTCCTGGGGCGTTCCATCGCTCGCTGCGTGGAAGCAGGTGTCGTAGGCGATGACCTGCTTTGGGGCTATATGGTGGGAGGGATTAGCGAAAATGACCTTCTGGAATACCGGTTCGATAACAAGTTGCATTGCCATGCCCATGAATTTGGCGACCGTAATGACAACTTTGTCCGTCAACGTATGGAGCAATCCATAGCCTTGCTCGATCTGGCCGTGGCATCTATTGAGCTGTGGAGCAATGCACGTGCATCGCGCTACGGAGAAACCCGCATAGGCTATCGCTACGGATTTTTAGGCGAAACCTCGTACGAAGACACGCACAGTCAGCGAGACATGCGCCGCGTAGACAACATGGATGCACTGCTTGATGCTGTTGAAGCCTCCATTCTTCAGCACGCTAAAACGCATTCGGAATGGTGGCAAAATAACCGCGAACGCCTATGTTTCAATCACGAAGGTGCCTTGCTCTACTTCGCCATACTGGCTTGTACTGCATCGCCTGAAGCCAATATTGATTTGATAGGTCGCATGTTGTGCGATAAAGATATGCTCGAGTTCGAGCTGGGTTACGAACTGGGCACATTGATTCAGTCGGCATTCATGTCTCTTGACTCTGGGGTTCAAGATGCTGTCATGGCGGCCGTTTTAGCCATTTGGGATGAATCTTCTTCTGAAGATTCCGAGCGTTTTTGGATATTGAAAAAACGTGCCGAATTGATCAGTACGATCCCTTGCTGCCTGCGTTCGCCTGAAGCGCAAGCGGTGATGGATGAATATGTGAAAAAAGCCGGAGTGTTTTTTCGTCAGCCGGATATTCGCTCTTGGGGAGGCTCCGTCAGAGCACCATTCTCATTCGAGGTGTTTCTGGACGCCAGTGATGGCGTGATATTGCGCCTGCTAGCACACTACAACGGCCATTCAGATTGGCATGGCAGGAGAGCAGACTATTTGATTGGTGGCGAACGCGAGGTTGGCGTGCAACTACGAGAGGCCTCCTCTCGCCATCCCACTCGATTCTTGGGGCTGTTGCCAACCTACTGGGCGGATATTTCCGAAAAGTTTCGCGATGACATTATGGATGGCGTCGCCACATACCTGGCTTACCGCTATGGCAACCTGCGAACGAACGAAAATTGGTTGCCTATCGAAGAGCCAGATGCCCCGGCCTTGGCTGGCCATATTCTCGATGAACTGGAAAGGCATCCCCAGCACTGGCAGCTCCGGCGTCCAGCAGCCAAGGCTTTGGAAGCATGCGCCAACGTTGTACAAAACATGGAGGATGCCGAACGAGTGGTTTTTTTGGCCACAGGCTTTGAGCGGCTCGATGAAGACGACCCGATCAAGGGTGATAACGTTGATTTGATCTCTTTGGGTATCAATATGTCCAAAGGGGACGTAGCCGAAGCCTTGATGATTCTGGCAAGTAATTCTCGAGAACTCGAAGGCGTATTTCCTGAACTGCTACAACCCGCATTGAGCCGTTTTGCAGGAGACAAACATCCTGCGATTCGCGCCGTGATCCTTCGTCGTCTGCCTTATTTGCAAAGCAAGAATTTCGAGTTAGGTTGGAATTTGTTTCATCTTGCCATGCATGGCGCTGAGGGACTTTGGGAAATAGCCGAACCCTGCCTCTATTACGCCTACCACAATCATTTTGAAGTGGTGAAACCTTTGTTGGCACGTCTTCGCATTGAGGGTAGAGGCAAAGACCTGGAAACGTGGGGGCGCATTTCGGCTTTGGCTAGCATGACCCGGCACATCGACTTTGCTGAACTCCTTGGGGATTTGATTGCTCTCGATAACACAGAGGCTTGGCTGGGAGCAGCAACTGTTTGGACAAATGCAGAAAATATCCAGCAGCATCGGGAACAATGCTTTGCCGGTATGGACGCCGGCTTGAATGCAGGTGACACACATGCCATGGCCGTTGCGAGACAAATCGACCATATTTTTAGAGACGAGACGGCCCCAATTTCTGTGCCGATTGAGCTCATTCGAAGCTGTTTTTCTGTATTCGAAAGCGACAGCGAGAGCGAAAACAAACACCATCGGCTTTTCGGTTTTCATGAATGGCTGAATGCAATTGCTCAGAATGATCCAGAGCAAGCACTGGCTGCAGCCAAAATCTATCTGGCTTACGTCAGCCTTTGCAAACCATATCTCTATGACCATAAAGATAGCCTCACCCAATTAATGACGCGCCTTTTCGGTGAGGCAGAAGAACGAGAAGAGTCCGACGGAGGTGAGATGCTGAGAAGCGTGGTGGAGATACAAGACACGCTACTTTCGCTTGGAGTTAATGGTGTAACAGATTGGCTAAAAGCTGCCGAACGCCCCTGAGTTGTCAAAACGGTGGCCACTTCGCAGTTCGGGCTGGCCGCTATGCAATTGATTGCGGCCCGTTCAATAAGTCAGACCAATGTCGGCTTTGGCCGAATTCCAGCCAGAACTAATCGCTTTATTGCTGACACCTGAGCGGCGACAAGATGTCTTTAAGCCCGTTATGGTCAATCTCCTGCATCAAAGCGAGCAGGCGACCGATCTCCCCCTCTGGAAACCCCTCGCGGGCGAACCAGTTAAGGTAGTTGCCAGGGAGATCGGCAATGATTGTTCCCTTGTGTTTGCCGAAAGGCATGACGCGGGAAACCAGTAGTTCAAGATCCTCAGGTCGCATTCAACTCACATCGCTTTGGTAGGTATACGTCTGGTAACGGTCAGTCTTTTTGGCATTTCGGCCTGAGCTGACGGCGGGCCTGCGCTCAGTGTCGGGCAGCAAAGCGCCGGTCAACTACCTTGCAGCGAGGGGGGCAGAACTATGTGTAAAGCAGCCGTTGATACCATGCCGCCGACGGTCAGTTCAGGCCGAAAATCTGAACCTGCCTGTGGGAGGTTACCGATGGATATCGGCAGACACTTGATCACTTTGCTAAAACGTAATGACCTTGTCTGCTTCTAGCGTAGATTGCGCGAGTTCGACCAGAGTCCCGATAGTCACCCCCGGTATAAGGGGTAGCTCAGCGATGCCGCGAGCGAGTGCGCAAGTTCTGCACGAACGAATCTTCACGCCGTAGTTGATCAGCGTTTCCACCATCCCTTGTAAACCGTTCGTAGTACCATCAACCTGATTTGGTAGGCTGAGCACCGTTGCATCAGACATCAAAAACACATCGATCTGAGGCTTGTCATCATGCCCAGCCAGTGCGGTTGCCAACCGAAGTGCTGAAAGGCAACGTTCTGAACCATATGGAGGCGCGTGGACGATGATGAGAATTTTTTGCATACATGACTCCAAAGTGTCGATATCGATTGGTTTTTGGATATGTGATCCAGGACCTGAGCATGAATATTTTATGCCTTAGAGGTGTGTGACAGGCTAAAATTGGCACTTGCGATGCTGCAATTTTGCTGCAATGGGTGCAGCAAATAGCAGGATTCTGCGGTAAGGTGCGGTAATCTAACCTGCTGTTTATCAAAGGTAATATCGCGTATCTCTTTGATAAATATAGGGGCTAAAACGGACTGTTAATCCGTAGGTCCCTGGTTCGAGCCCAGGTCGAGGAGCCAGGATTAAAGCAAAAAGCCCACTTTTCGGAGTGGGCTTTTTGTTGTTCGTGCTTGTTTCGAGGTTCCAGCGGCGGATGGCTGATTGAGAGTGTCACAGGCCGCGCAACTGGCGGATTGGTGTCCCAAAGGCGATGTCGTGCCTGAGCTGGGTTACAATCATGTCATCCAGTCGAATCGAACAGGCTGGGTTTTTCGATTTTATAGGCTTACTTGGTATGTTGGAGATTGTAGCGATCCGATAACTCCCCCGCTTGTCGGGCTGTGAGTTATCGCTATGCAACAAAGATGGTGACGACCCTCAGGGTTGCTTGCCTGTTTTGCATTTCTGATTGCTAAAGAATTTCCAACATGAACATCTCAAAGCCTGAGCAGAGGACATTGCATGTCCTCGCCAAAGGCGGTCGCATTGTGCATACGCGCGATGCATCAGGCCGTATCTCATCCATCGATTGCTATACCCGCGAAGGTTATGTCCTGGCGGACTGCACGCTTCTCGTATTTCAGAGACTGCGAGGCAAACGCCTCATATGTTCCAAAGACGGGCAGCCCTACGTAATCAACAAGGCAGGGCTTCGCGCGGTCCGTGCCCAACTCGACAACCAATAACTCCCGATGGCGGTGACCACGCTGTGGTCACCGCGCCATATGGGACCCTATGGAGTGATGAAAATGACCCTCGTAATCAGAGACGAGCAGCCAGCCGATATTGAGGCAGTTTTTGACCTGACCCGACTGGCTTTTTTGAATGCCGCACACACCAACCACACCGAGCAGTTCATCGTGAACGCGCTCCGCCGGAGGGGTCACCTGGCGTTATCCCTGGTTGCCGACGCGGGCCTGCAAATCGGGCATGTCGCTTTCTCAACGGTAACTATTTCAAACGGTGATGCTGGCTGGTTCGGTGTTGGGCCTCTTTCCGTCCGCCCGGAGTATCAGCGCAGAGGCGTCGGCACGCGTCTGATGCATGAGGGGATGGCAAGGCTGATGAACATGAATGCGCAGGGATGCGTGTTGGTTGGCGACCCTGCCTATTACTCACGCTTTGGCTTTTCCCGGTGTACCGGTTTGACTTTGCCCGGGGTGCCGCCCGAATACTTTTTAGGCAAAAGCTTCGGTAACGCAATGCCAAAAGGCGAAGTTACGTTTTCTCCGGCTTTTGGGGCGACGAGTTAAGATTGCGTCAATCAAAACCATGGTGGGGGACCGTGATGAGCCTGAGTAATCAGACAATCGGCAAAGTCGTGCAATGGCTGGGCTGGTTCAGCGTGGCACATTCGTTATGGACTTACGGCTCTGCTTTGCTGGATGCCAACTCGGATGCCTCAATCCGCGCCTATGCCTGGCTGATTGCCATTGAAGGCATCTTTTTCCTAGGCGCAGGTCTGCTCGTTGTCTGGCTTGGACGCCGGATTGCCAGGCCGTCTCAAGTGCCCGAGCCGGTCCAGGCTGAAAATCGCGGCGCCGAGTAGGGACGGTTCCTCATGGACGACGCCGATACCTTGACGATCAGGCCGAATTATCCTGGGCTGCTGATGGCCATTCTCCTGCTGGGTTTCGCTGCCGGCATTTCGCTCGTCATGCTGTTCGCGTTGACGCGCAAGGATGTTTTTGGCCCGGCGCTCTTCGACTGGCTGCTGATTATCTTCCTGATCGTTTTCATCTTCCTGTTCATGCTTGGTTCCCTGTACGTGCTCTGGAACCACATCGCGGTGCTGTTCAGCGGCTTGCGGCCGTCCTTGGCCGTGCGCATCGACCGGCAGGGCATCCATTACCCGCTAAGGTACGAAGGCTTGATTCCCTGGGCGCAGGTTCACGACATCCAGGTGCATCAGGGCTATAACGGCATGAGCCTGTGGTTCAAGATCGATCCGGCACTGCCGTTGCGGGGGTATTCGATGCTCGATCACATCTACAGCATCGGCAACGCGCAAGTGACCGGCTATGTGCGGCTGTTGTCGCACCAGTACAGTTTTTCTGCGCCGGAACTGATGCAGGCGTTGCGCCGGCTGGCCCCGGCGCGGGTGCATATGGCTTATCCCTTGAGTTCATGACTCGCGGGAAGGTGCGTCACAGCAGGTGGAAAACCAGTCGCGCATTGACCTGATAGCGCTCCTGCTCCGAGCGGACATTTTTCAACGGTTTGCCGACGATGATTTCACCGGAGACCCGGTCTCCGAATTTCCACGCCGTTCCGATGCCGGCGGATTCCAGGTGTTCCGGCTGACGGAAAGAGGCGTCGACGACGCCGCGATCATAGAAGGCAAAGACTCCGACTTGTTCGGTGATCTGGTAATTGGCCTGCAAGTTGCCGAAAGCGCCGCCGTCGCCGGCCAGTTCGCCTTGCCGGTAGCCTCGGACGGTTGATGGGCCGCCGATCTGGAACACCAGGCTGGAGGGAATGCCATCCCGTCGGGCGTATTGCCAGGCACCGGAAAACGCCGTGTGCAGACGCGGTGTCCAGGCCTGGCTGAACTGCCAGGTGCCGCCGGTGACGGTGAAGGATTCGCGGTACGGCGTGCCCTGCATCTCGCTGCGCGCCTTCTGGACATTCACCGTCAGATACAGGCTGCGCCCCGGGGTGCTGTAGAGGCTGCTCAATTCCAGCTGGTTGGTGGTGACCCTGTTCTTGTTCAACAGGACGCCGGAAATGGTGTTGGTCGTCCGCTGCTGGCCGTGGTTGAGCTGCCCGCTGACCAGCCACTCGCGATTGCTCCACAACGGGTGGCTGACGCTCAGGTTGGCGTTTTCGGAGACGCTGCGGGAGTCGATGTCGCGGAAAGGGCCGTTGATGACTTTGGCGCGGCTTTTGCCTGCCCGGATGCCGACGCGGCCGCCGTAGCGGTTGAACGGGTAGTCGTAGGAGACGGAGCCGGCGGAGGTGCCTTCGGAACCGCTCAGGAACAGCACGAGGGAGTCGTCCCTGCCGGCCAGACCGTAATGCTGGAAGAACAGGCCGGCGGATTCCCTGCCGGTGGAGCGGTAGCCGTGATCGTTCATGAACAGGTCAAGGCGGTTGCGTTTGGGTTCCTGCATGCGCAGGTAGATGTCGGTCAGCCCGAAGCCTTCTCCCGGCTGCAGGGCAGCGGTCAGCCGGGCCTGGCTGAGGCGGTTGAAGCGCGACAGGGTGTTTTCCAGTGCCGTCGGGTCGACCAGTTCTCCCGGTTCGAGTTGCAGTCTTTCGGTGATGTAGCTGTCGCCGATGTAGCGATTGCCTTCGACCTTCAGTTTGCCGATGCGTCCCTCGACCAGTTCGATGCGCACTTCGCCCTGGCTGATCCGCTGCGCCGGCAGGACGGCGCGCGCCGTGGCAAATCCCCGGGCGTCGTACAGCGCGTTGATCCTGCCGACGACCTGCTGCAGTTCGGCGAAGGAAATGGTCTTGCCGACGTATTCGGCGGCAATCGCCTCCAGTTCCCGGGCAGGCAGGATCGATGATTCGCCGAAAACCAGTTTCTTCAGCACGAAACTGATGTCAGCCTCACTGGCTGCCGGTTGCTGGCGGTCGGGCAGGGACTCGATCAGCGTTTCCTCCCGGGGTGGCGGCGCCGTCCGCAGGCGTTCCAGTTCACGTTCCTGCTGACGCAGCAGGTCGGTACTGACGTTGCCGGCCTGCTGGGCCGTGGCGTTACCCAGGCAGATCAGCAGCGCCAGGGGGAGGATGGGGTTAGAGACCTTGAGCTTCATTGTCTTCCTGTGGGTTCAGATTGACCGAAACCGGTGAGGTGACCAGGTTGGCGGGTTGTATTGCGACCGGCATCTGCAGCGCGCTGAAGCGGATGACCGGCAGGCTCTCCGTCGAGCCGGCGGCCGGCGGCTTGCTGTCGCTGAAGTGGGGGCGGGCAAGATCGAATGCTGCGTAGCCGCTGCTGGCCATGTTGCGGGTGAAGACGCCGCGGGCGGCGTTGAACCACATCGGCGCCCGCGAGTTCGTCGCGCCCATGCCATTCATGTCCAGCGTGAAATCTCCCCAGGGGATGAAATACTGGAAATCGCGGTTGTAACGCAGGGCCGGCGTGGTGTTGTCCATCAGGCCGCTGACGTAGCCGGTGCGCAGTTCCATCTGCTCCTTGATGTGACCGCTGGCAATGTTCAATCGCGTTGCGTTCGATGCGACATCGGCGAGGCGGCTGCTGAGGCGATCGAACAGCACGTAAGGCGCTGCCGTGATGTCCAGGTCGACGGTTTCGGACATGACGCCGCCGACCCCGCTGGCGGTGATCTGCAGCGGCGTATTCTGCACGGTCTGCCGGATGGCGGCCTGCATCGTTTCCGCTTGCAGGTCCAGGCGCCGGGCGACCCGGGCATCGCCGATGTTCAGGTCCATGGTGCCTGTTTGTCCGTCACCGTCGGCGACCACCCTTGCCGATCCGGTCAGTGCATGTACCCGGTTGGCCGAGGCTTCGCGATGCAGGTGGAGATTCACGTCGCCGGCCGGGGTCTCGGCGTTGAAGCGGCTGGTGTCGAGTTCCATCGGTCCGTCTTCTTCGCCGATCCCGGTGGCCGCCACCATGTTGATGGCACCCAGATTGTCGTCGGTGGTGCGGATCACATTGCCGGCCTGGGCCATGCGCAGGCTGCCGGCTTGGGCGGTCAGATCGACCACGCCGTTGAGCACGCTGTTGCCGATGGACAGGTCGTTGCTGGTGGCGACGACATTGGCACCGAGGCCGAACAGGCCGAGCGAGCCGCTGTTCAGGACGACATTGAATGGATCGCCGGCGGTCCCGATGTGGCCCGCCGTGTTGCCCAGGGCATCGACGGCGCGAAGATTGACCAGGCCGCTGTTGAATTCGGCGTAACCGCCCAGCGACTGGAAATTCCCCTGGTTGGCGATCAGGTTGGTCTCGCCGCTGACGTCGATCTTGCCGATGACGACATCGCCGTTGAGCACGGTGATATTCGCCGAGCCTGGGGCGACCAGCCGATAGACGGTGACCGGATTGACGCCGTCGTTGGTGATCTGGATGGGATCGCCCGGCGCACCGATGTTGCGCCCGGCGTCGATGTAGAGGCCGCCGGTGACGGCACCGGCAACGCCGGCGGCCGTCTCGTTGGTGACGTCGCGCCCGGCATAGACGTACAGGGTGCCGCCGACCGTAATGTCCTTCAGGATCACGTCCTGCGCGGTGCCGACGTGATAGTCACCGAAGGCGTCGATGACGACCGGGTCCTTGGACTCGACCGCCAGGTCGAAGCGGGGCTTTAGGGTGATGCGCACGGTGTCGTCGGATATCCGTTCGGATTCCATCGTTCCCGGTTTGGCGGCGGCGAGGAAGGAGAGCAGTTGCGACGAAAGGTAGGTGTTGCCCTCGGAGGAATAGGTTTGCGTCACTACCGGCAGGTAACCGTCGGTGGCCTTGATGGTGAAGATCAGTTCCTCGGATTCGGGCAGCGGGGCATTCGGGTCGTTGTTCAGCTTGATCGAACCGAGCGGCGCCGAGACGTTGGCCAGGGCCCCGGTCGATGGACGGGTGCCGGCTTCGGCGCCGGCGTTGATCACGCCGCCGAGCATGCTTTTCTCCCAGACGGCGCCGGCCGACATGTTCTGGTACTGCTGGCTGCCGGTATCCAGGGTGTAGTTGAATCCCGAGACCCGCTCGTTGAGCGCCGTGCTGCCGACGCCGGGTGCCGTTTCGAGGAACGCCCGGGCTTCCTGGTAGCGGTTGCGGATCACCGAGGTGATTTCCGCTTCCGTCGGAGTGCGTTGCAGCAGGGCGCCGACCTGGCCGGCGTAGAGCGCCAGGCCGTTGGCCGTCAGCCTGAACTCGCTGTCGGGCGTCACGGCCTGCTCGCGGATGCTCCAGTAGTCGGCGTAATAACGCTCGACCAGGTTTTCGTAACCATTGACGGTGGTTTGCGCGTGATTGGGGTTCATGACGCCCATGCGTTCCCACAGTGCGACCTTCTCCAGCATGTCGGCCTCGAAGGTATCGCCCTTGGGCGGTGTGCTGAGGATCTGGCCGAGCGGGGTGTTCAACTCGACGTTGCCGAAGGTCGTGGCGATGAAGCCGACGTTCATGTTGCCGACCGCCTGGGTGAGCAGGATGTCGCCGGGGGCCGAGGCGTTGATCTCGTTGCTCTGCGTCACCAGCGGCTGGCTGGCCGAACCGATGGTGCTGGCCGAGGCCGAGTGCAGGTTGAGCACGTCGCCGTCGATCGATGCGCCGACCGCAGCACTGTGCTGGTAAATGCCACCTTCGGCGTGAATGGTGATGTCACCCGGCGTGACGATGCGTTTGGCGTAGAGATCGCCCTGCACGGCGAGGTGGATGTCGCCCTGGCTGGCAGCGCTGACCGAAGCGCCGGCCGTGCGCGAATCGATCAGATTGAGGGCTGCGCCGGCGCTACCGATGCCGGCGCTGGCATTGAGGTCGAGATGCTGGGCCAGCAGACTGCCGCCGGCCTGCAGCAGGCCGCCGTTGCTGACGTCGATGCTGGTGGTGCCGATGCTGTTGCGGACTTCGCCGCCGATCAGTACATCGGCGTTGGAGTCGACCTGGATGTTTGCCGCCGACTGGCCGACGAAGCGGATCGGGATGGCGTGGTCGGCCTTGACGCTGTTGGTGATCTCGACCCGGGCGCCGGTCGCGACGCTGAATTCGGTGCCGACACCATATCCGCCCCAGCCACCGGGACCGCTGGTTACAGTGGCCGTCGTGTAATCGACGTCTGCCGTGGCCCATTGCATCAGGGCCTGGCTGTTGCCGGTCGGCGCCCGGACGACGACGTCGCCTTCGCTGACCAGATAGTTCCTGCCGTCGGCGGTTTCGATGTTCGATGTCCACGCGCCGACCTCGCCAGGCATCTCGCCGGCGTCGCTGGCCACCGATGTTCCCCCGGTGTAGCTGCGGCTGACGTCATAGCTGTAGGTCCACTCGTAGCGCGCGCCGGCCCTCGGGTTGTAGGCGAAGCTGCGGCCGGTGGTGCTGTCCAGGGCCGCTGTTTCCAGGCTGCTGGCGCCATTGGAATTGTTGTAGGCGCTGACGCTGTCCTGGCCGGCCTGGTTGACGTACCACCAGGTCTGGACGCCGCCGGCGTTGGCGCCGGTGCTCCAGGTCTTGAGCGTGTCGGTGATCTTGACCACGCTCTGGCTGGCGCCGCCGACGTCCATGTCCTGCAGCAGGACGGCGTGTCCGCTGCTGTTGTTGATGGCAATGTCGCCCAGACCCGAATTGATGGTGATGCGACCCAGGGTGTTGGTGTTGATGATGTTGCCGGTCAGCGAGACCGAGCCACCGCCGGCGGCATCGATCCTGCCGACCTGGATGCGCTGGTTGGCGGCATCCCAATAGACCGAGGGGAGGGCGTCGGCGCCATCGCTTGCGTCGTTGCCGTCGGCGATGGCGAAGACGCTGTTCAACTGGTGGAAGCCCGTACTCGCGCCGATCCCGGCAATCTCGGCTGCCGTGCTGCCGTTCAGGTTGAGCGACCAGTCGGTCTTGGTGCCGACCTCGATGCCGGCGTTGATGTTGATGTTCTTCGCGTTGATGGCCAGGCTGCCGCCGACGGTCAGTGCCGACTGGCTCGAACCGCTGGTGTCCGCCGCGCCGAGTGCTGCGGTGTTGCGCGTCTGCATGCTGCGCACCTTCGGGTACCACCAGTGCCAGAGGCCGGTATCGCCAGTAAGCCAGTGGTGATCGTCGGCACTGACGTTACCGGTCAGGCTGATTTTCTGCTCCTCGACCAGCAGCCAGTTGGCGTTGTCGTCGGCGGAGGTCTCGCGGTAATCCCGTTCGCCGAAACCGATGAAAAGTTTGGGCTTGCTGCCCGTGCCGCCGGCTGCGCCGCCGTTGTCGCGCAGCAGGTGGACGGAGAAATCGGTGCTGTCGCCGAATTTCAGGCTGCCGTCCGGGTTGGTGTTGAACAGCAGGTTGGCTGCGTATTCGGCGACGCTGTCGGGAACGGTCCGGCCCCAGGTGCCGGTGTAGGCGTCGGGAATCCAGTTGCTGATCACGCCGGCCCATTCGGATTGCACCGATGCCAGGTTCCAGCTGCGGCCGGGCAGGTTGATGAAGAGGTCGCCGTTGGGCACCTCCATGGTCACCTGCTTGCTCTCGATCCGGGCGAACTGGGAGACGTTGCCCGACTCGTTGCGCAGCGTGGTGCTGCCCTTCAGGTTTTCGATGTCGCCGAGGACCAGCATGCCCGGTGCCGGCGAATTGTTGCCCGGCAGGTCGGTGTCGTAGCTATTGACGATCATGATCGACGGTTGCGTTGGCCGCTGGTCGGTATCGTAGTAGGTCGATTGCGACTGGCCGACTTCGCTCAGCGTGGCACCGCTGCTGGCAACCTTGGCTGCGCCGGTGGACACGATCTTGCCGCTGCCCGGCGCGGAGACCAGGATGCGGTCGGTGACCAGGTAGTCGTCCGAGCTGTTGTGGATGATCACACTGGGGGCGCCGTAGGCGGTGAGGGCTGCGCCCGACTGGCTGATCTCGTCGGCGCCGATCTTGATGTCGCCGGCACCGGCAATGATGTCGCCGATGACCAGGGTGTCGACCGAAGTATTCGCGTTGGCGCCCATGCCCAGCGCCTGGGCGGTGCTCAGGCGCATCTGGGTGTATAGGTCGAGTTCGGCGGTCAGTTGGGTATGGGCTTGGCTGCCGGGCGTCAATGATGCCAGCGTGGCAGTGACTTCGGCCAGGCGGGCATCGATTTCGGCCAGCGGTTTGAAGGCATTGGTGCTGCCGGCCGGGACGAACGCGGCGCTGAGGTCGCCCAGTACCGAAACGGTACTCAGGGTGCTGCCGTCCCAATAAATTTCCTGGCGATTGGCGACACCGGCGACGATCTGCGCATTGTTCAGCAGCAGTTTGGCTCGTCGTTCGGTTGCTGAGGAGCCTTCGACGCGCTCCGACGAAAACAGCGACAGGTAAGGGTTCTTTTCGACGCCCTTGCCGCGCGCTTCCAGTTCGCCGTTGGTGGCCAGCAGGTCGACATTGCGTACCGAGCGGATTCTGGAACCGCTGCCCAGTGCCAGGTCGTTGAAGCTGCGGGCGACGGCACTCGCGTCGAGCGCAGCCGTGACCGGAATCAGCGTGTTGTTGAGTACCGTGGTGTTGGCATTGGCTTTGATCCTGTTCGATTCGATGCCGTTGGCGCTTTGTCCGGCACGCAAGGCGACATTGCCGTAGCCGAGCAGGTCGGTGTTGGTCCCGAGGGTGACCTTCTGGACTGCGTTCAGGTCGATCTCGCTGTCACCGCCACCGGCGCCGGCCAGGCCGAAGATATCGACTTCGGCATTGGTGGCGGCGGTCGACTGGCTGTAGGCGCCGGCCCGCAACAGGCCGCTGCTGGTTAACTGGCTGTTGTCACCGACGATCACTTCATTGCGCAGGTCGACATCCATCTCGGTGCCGGCGTACGGTGCGGCGATCACGCCGCCGACGGTGAGCCGGCCGGTGTCGCTGACGGCCAGGGTATTGTGGGCGTTGATCGTCAAGTGAGCCGGTTGCTCGAGCAAGGGATCGCCGATGGTCGCCAGCCGGGTGCCGTTGCCGAGCACGACGCGGCTGGTGTCCTCGATCCGGTTGTCGATCAGGATGGCGCTGCCGCTGAAGACGCCGCCGGAGCCGGAGAAGGCGTCGGCCCGGCCGCGGGTGATGCTGTGCGCGTCGAGGTCGATGCCGTCATGGGCGCGCAGGCGGGCGTTGCTGCCGGTCAGGATTTCGGTGGTGGCCTTGAAGCCGAGATCGATGAAGGTGCCGCTGGCACCGACCAGCGACGCCTGGATCGAGTTGCTGTCCACCGCGTAGTCGACCGAGTGTTCGGCATCGACCTGGACGCGTCCGGCGAGGATGTCGGCGTTGTCTTCGATCCTGGCGCGGGTGGTGCTGACGGCATCGACGTTCAGTGCCGATGCATGGCCGGCAATCAGGCCGCCGCTGCCGGCCACGGCGCTGCCCGAAATGGCGTTGCTGCCTTTGGCCTCGACGGTCAGCAGACCGCCGACGACACCGCTGCCGCCGAGAACGGCGGTTTGCCGGGCGGTCACGTCGACATTGGCGATGTTGGCGCCAACCGCCAGTGCCCCGGCAGCCACGCCGGTCGCATGGACATGCGCGTCGGCTGCGTCGCGGGTCTTGATCAGTGCGTCGCCGCTGATCTGCAGGCTGGAGCCGCTGCCGACCTGGGCCAGCACATCGGTTTCGATGCTGGCGTTGCCGGTGGTTGCATTCGCCCCCATCAGCACGCCGCCGGTGGCGCCGATGGCCTTGGCCTCGGCACTGTGGCTGCGGGTCTTACGGACTTCGGCGCTGACCTCCAGGCTGTCGCCGCTCAGTTCGACGGCGCCGGTGCCGGCTTCGACGGTGGTGTCCACCTGGGTGACGGCCACTGTAGCACCAACACCCACCGCGCCGACGCTTGCTCCGACCGCCAGTACCTTGGCGAAAGGATCGGTGGCGGCGCGTAGCGCGATCTGGCCGTTGCTGGCGGAAACACTGGCGTCGTCGGCGATCCAGGCGCGTGCCAGGGTGCTGTCGTCAGCCGTGCCGACGACCGCCGAGGCGGCCAGCGCGCCGCCGCTTGCGCCGACGGCGAGTACCTCGTTGCTCGAGCGGGCGACGGCGTTGACGTCGACCGAGGCACCCTGTACCCGGGCGTTCTGGCCGACCAGTGCCTGCGCCTCGCCGGACGTCGATGCGCTTGCGATCGACGCCCCGACGGCAACACCGCCGACGGCAACGCCGATTGTTTCGGATTCGAGCGCGTGGTCGAGTCCGGCGGAGATTTCGATGCTGCCGGCTGCCGTGAGCTGGGCACCATCAAGCAGGCGGGCGGTCGTCGTGCTGCGCTTGTCGCTGACCGCGACCGCCGCCCCGATCCCGACCGCACCGCCGCCGCCGGCCTGGGCTTCGGCCCGGGTCAGGCCATCCTGGCCGTCCTCGGCGCTGATCCGGACATTGCGTCCGGCAGTGGCCGTGCCGCCGAGCGACGCGAGGCTGCGATCGCCGACATCGATGACGGCAACGCCGGCGCCGGCGCCAACCAAGCCAGCGGCTGCGCCGACGCCCTGGTTGGCGGCATCGGTCTTGTTGCTGGCGCCGATGTCGATGTCGCGTCCGGCATTCAAGGTACTGCCGCCGGCGACCATGGCGGCAGCCGAATAGGCACCGGCATCCGCCGCGCTGGTATAGCTGTCATTCGGGCTGACCGTGGCCTGGCGGGCCTGGATGCCGGACTGGAGATTGTCGGCACCGGCGTATTGATCGCCCATCTGACCGTTCAGGCCGCTGTTGCGGGCTGTCGTCTGGGCACTGGCCAGGCTTCCTTCCAGGCTGTCGGTGGCGGTGCCGGAGGCACCGGCGGCGACGCTGACAACCGAGACGCCTGCCGCGGCACCGACGAAACCGCCACCACCGGCGGCGATCGCCTTGGAATCGACGTCGCGCTCGTTCTGCGCGGTGACCTTGATGTCGCGGTCGGCATTGATGCTGCTGCCGCTACCGATCTCGGCGATGGCGCCGCTGCGGAT
>Ga0209207_1000347_pt1 | contig 30413 bp, 24 predicted proteins | sample SaghotsprinmetaG_FD_184140 | JGI IMG/M metagenome (GOLD analysis project Ga0209207, IMG submission 184140) | Hot spring microbial communities from South Africa to study Microbial Dark Matter (Phase II) - Sagole hot spring metaG (SPAdes) (version 3) | ecosystem: Environmental > Aquatic > Thermal...
GTGCGTGCTCTATCTTTTTTAAATCTTCTTTTCTCATTCGTATTGCCGGTTCATACATTAAAAAATGACTTAAGTCTAAGAATTAAGCCATCTTTCTATTTTCCGGATTTAACTTTAAGAATTCAAGATCTTCTTTTCTCATTCGTATTGCCGGTTCATACATTAAAAAATGACTTAAGTCTAAGAATTAAGCCATCTTTCTATTTTCCGGATTTAACTTTAAGAATTCAAGATTAATAATCTAACTAGAAACGATTTACAAATTAAACTTTATGACTCTTTTTTAATTGATAAAAACATAGGATATTCAGATAATTTGACTTGTCCAAATCTTACATCTATCACATCATTGGTCAAATGATCATGGTACTCACCCTCAGGTAAATCCAAACGAATCAACCCTTTGTGATGTGATACATTACAGATTGCGATGAATCGTTCATGTTCATTCTCATATTCGAAATGTAAAATATCTACTGGATGATTAACGAGCTTATATCCATAATCTTGAGCCATTATCTCTCTCTTCTTAAGTTTTGATAGAGATTTTATCCAATAAACAAGTTCATTGTCGATCTTACTAAAGTCCACTGGATCTTTTTCAAATAGATAATCCATATGATCACTTAAAGTCTCAACCCCAAAATGTAAGAATGCAATTCCTTTTGCCATAAATACATAGGCTAACCAGTTAATTGTTTTTAACTTATTATGAGTATATGCATGAATACGTGGATTATCATGATTCTCCACATTACGCGCTTTTACATAATTGATTGGATAGATTCTTTCTTGTCTACGATGAGCTTCGATATAGTCTTTAAATGATTTCTCTTTATGAAGGTAGCCGATGAAATTAACTTGATTATCATAATCATAGAGAATATTAAAATACTGATAGAGTTCCGCATCACTTAAACACGTATGATTATGATATCTTAAATAATCCACAAAATTTGAATCAACACTCTCAGCTAAATAAATGGTGTTTGGATTTAACTTATTTACTTTTGGAAAAGCATATTCGTAAAACTCTTTCGGAATCATCGATGCGACATCGAAACGATATCCATCTACTCCAAGTTTTGTCCAATAGAGTAATACATCCGTTAACTTCTCAATAAGTTCAGGATTATGGTCAAACTCGAAATCTGCGATGTCAGACCAATCACCTACTTTATTCGCTAACTTCCCTTTTTTGTACACATAGAAGGAAGGATGTTCCTTAACCCAAACATGATCAGGTGCTGTATGATGAAACACGATATCAATCATAACTTTGAAATTTAATTCATGCGCTTGGTGAAGTAGTTCTTTAAAATCGTCCAGAGTTCCTAAATCAGAACTAATACCATAATAATCCTTAATCGCATAAGGACTCCCCATAGTCCCTTTTCGATTGAGTTCTCCAATGGGATGAATTGGCATTAAATATAAGATATCTGTTCCTAATTCTTTGATTCGACTGAGATCTTTGGTTAATGCATTGAATGTTCCTTCTTGTGAATAATTACGAACAAATACTTGATAAATCATTTGGTTTCTTAGTGAATTCATATTTCCCTCTCTTAAAAAACCCGATGACTCGGGTTAGTATAATGCTTTAGTTGTATCCTTATCAAAGAAGTGCAGTTTTGCGACATCCATTGATAACTTAATAGTTTGATGAGCTCTCACATCTACACGAGACGCTACTTTTGCCAATAACTTTTGACCACCGAATTGTCCATGAAGGATAAATTCATGTCCTAATAATTCAGATACTTCTACATTGAAATCAAATGGTGTATCTGGGAATGTTTCTGCCACAATTCCTTCATAGTGAATATCTTCAGGTCGAATACCTAACACGACTTCTTTACCTTCATAGTTTTTCAATTTATCATGGAACATTTTTGGAACCATAAATGATTTACCATCAACTTCAAATCGACCACCCACATATTTACCATGGATAAAGTTCATCGCAGGTGCTCCAACGAAGTTTGCCACAAACATATTTGCAGGTGTATTATAAATTTCTTTTGGAGTACCGATTTGTTGGATATATCCGTCTTTCATAACGACAATGCGACTTGCCATCGTCATCGCTTCAGTTTGGTCATGTGTTACATAGATGGTAGTCGCATTCAAACGCTCATGTAGTTTAATAATTTCAGAACGCATTTGGACACGTAATTTCGCATCCAAATTACTGAGTGGTTCATCCATCAAGAAGACTTGCGCATTACGAACGATTGCACGTCCTAACGCAACACGTTGACGTTGTCCACCGGATAGTGCTTTAGGTTTACGATCGAGATATTGTTCAATTTCAAGAATTTTAGCACTTTCATGAACACGACGATCGATTTCTTCTTTTGGAAGTTTCTTTAAACGTAATCCAAATGCCATATTTTCATAAACAGACATATGTGGATAAAGTGCATAGGATTGGAAAACCATCGCAATATCACGATCCTTAGGTGCTTTATCATTCGCAAGTGAGTCATTGATATAAAGCTCTCCGGAACTGATATCTTCTAATCCTGCAATCATACGTAATGTCGTAGACTTACCACAACCGGAAGGTCCGACTAATACAATGAATTCTTTATCACTGATTTCTAGGTTAAAATCAAAAACAGCTTGTACATTATTATCATAAATCTTATTAATATTCTTTAATTGTAGTGTTGCCATAGTAACCTCTCTAATTTGAGTATATCATAGACATAAACTATTTATATGTGCACAGTGCACAAATCATAATATGCGATCAATAAGGGTAAAATACTGATACAAGAATTGTGCAATATGTGCATTCTTCACATCCATTTGTGTACGATCAATGAACTTATTCAAACGATAATTAAAGGTATTACGATGTAGATATAAGAGATCAGCCGCTAATGCCGCATTATTTCCTGTATTGAAATACATCTTTAATGTATCAATAATTTCAGGTGATACACCCTTTAACTTTTCATTAAGTGCTTCTATTAAGTTTGTATTATTGTTATAGACACAAATTAACATTAAATCACTTAAGTCGACCATTTTACCCATTGCAAATCGATACGCACAATCAATCGCAACATTCATCAAGGCATCATCTTTAATTCCACATACCGCGCATACATTAGATCCTAAATCAGATTCAAAAGACGATAAACTTAGTTTATATTGAATGCGATGATTCTCACTCACATCCAAGCGATAAACATCATCACTAATCCACTTACCTTCTTCTCCAAAAGAATCACAGAACTCTTGTACACTCTGTCTATGTTTCTCATTTAATACTTTTGTATAAATTGTACTAATCATTGTTTAACTCAATCATAAGTGCTTCAAATGGTTTTAACTCATGACCAATTGAAGACTTTCTTTCATAATTTGAATAAACAATTTTCCCTTCAGGTTGATCAAAATGAACAGAGTAAGGTCTAAAATTTGCGATAACACGAATTTTCTTATGATCATTCATTCGATCATATGCAAATACATCTTCATTGTCTGGTTCGATTAATTTGAATTTACCAAACACAAGTAAATCTGAGTATTCACTGAATCGTCTTAAATGGATTAATTTTTGATATGATTTCAAAATCGAATGTTCATCTAATAACTGATTCTTAACATTAATTTGAATATAATTTGATATTACTTTTTGAATTGGATTCGATATAGAAAATCCTGCATACTTTTCATCAGACCATTGCATTGGTGTTCTAGCATTATCTCTTGATGTTCTTCTTAAACGATCTAACACATTCTCCATAGAATCATGTTCAAGTAATTTCTTCACATTATTCTTAACCCATACATCATTAAAGTCATTTACATCTGTATAGTCTACATTTGTCATCCCAATCTCTTCCCCATTATAGATAAATGGAGTACCCGGTAATGTAAGTAAAATCATCCCTAACATTGAACCAGATTCTCGATGAAAATGAACTGGATCTCCATACTGATTTATAACACGTGGATGATCATGATTCAACCAATACTGTGGTAACCATCCTTTATCATTCATACCTTCAATCCAATAATTAAATATCTCTTTTAAATGTTTAACATTCGTCACATTCTTCATCTTTTGTGATATTGGATCTAATACTTGACTTGTTTCCCAACAATGATCAAAGTTAAATGCCATATTAAACGCATGTGCATCATAAGCCGCATAACCTAATCCAGCTTCAATCTTAGCTCCACCGCCTACTTCACCAACCGTCATACAATCGTATTGGCTTAAGACCTTATCATGAAACTCATTAATATAGGTGAATAACTCTGGACGGTTTGAGAACTTACTCCAATCTGGCGCAACGCCATGGATGTTTAGAGGTAATTTACTATCTTCGAAGGATAAATCGCGAGCTAGATGCGCAATCGCATCGACTCTAAATCCATCGACTCCAAGATCCAACCAATAACGCGCAACACGAACCATTTCTTCTCTTAGTTTAGGATTATCCCAGTTTAAATCAGGCATCTTATTAGAGAAGATTTTCATATAAAATTCATTGGTTATCTCATCATAATTCCAAGCAGATCCTTCAAAGAAACTACCCCAATTGTTTGGTGGGACAATTCTACCTTCTTCATCAACTTTCCCTTTTTGCCAGATATAATAGTCTCGTTTAGGATTATCTAAACTGGAACGTGATTCCATAAACCAATTATGTTCATCTGATGTATGATTTAAGACTAAATCCAACACAACCTTAATATCTCTTTTGTGTGCTTCTGATAACAACTCTCGCGCATCCTCTAATGTCCCAAAAACAGGATCCACATCAAAAAAATCACTCACATCGTATCCATTATCATCCATAGGAGATTTATAGAATGGTCCAATCCAAATTAGATTAATCCCTAAATCATGAATATAATCTAACTTTTGAATAATCCCTTTTAGATCTCCAATACCATCATTATTACTATCAAAGAATGTTCTTGGATATATTTGATACCCAACTGCACTCATCCACCATTTACGTTCCATTGTACATCCTTTCAATATTTATTGGTTCTTGTCCTTGATACACCATACAAACTCATACGGACTTAACTCAATTGTTTCATCGTTAAGATTAAATTTTCTTCCTTGTATTAAGTCGATCGCAATAACCCCATTAAACAATTGTCTTAAGTGATCGGTTTTAACCCATTGTGTATGTTCACTAAAATTAAACAAGGCAAAGAATGTTTGTGTTTTTATCTGACGAATCAATCCTAAAACACTCATATTATTTAGATCTAAAGCATATTGATTCGCTTGACCTTGTAAGAACGATAATTTCTTACGAATTTCAATCAACTTCTTTAAATTCTGATAAACCTCATATTCAACTGTTCCCATCATACCCTTATTCTTCGACCGTTTCCAATCAAAGAATGGACGATGAACCCAACGACCTTCACGCATCTTATCAGGATCTAATTTATAGGATTGATCATTTAAACTCGCAATTTCATCTCCAGAGTAAATAAGAGGAAATCCGCGATACGTTAAAATTAAGGCATGCGCAAGATTGATTCTACGAATGGACTCAAATCGACGATACTCTTGTTTATATTCAATAGCCTTTTCCAATCCAAGTAAACTAGCCAAGGTACCATTAGTTCGCGCATCTCGAGTTAATGGATTAAATTGGTACATTTCACCTTTTGAAAAAGACCCAGGATGTTCATCACCATAGAATTTAATTAAAAATTGTTTATGTAAATAAGAATCAAATCCAAATGATTTAATCGCTTGTTCATTAAATCCCCAACCAATATCATCATGGCATCTAACATAATTCATCCAAGTGCCTCGATGTGGAATTTGGAAACGATTCGCATCGATAGTGATTAAACGTACATCCCGACTCGCAAACGCATTGTATATATCAACCATTAGATTCGCATTATACATGACTTCACATTCTGGTTCAGACTCATTACCAAAATACTTCACAATTTCTTGAGGTTCAACAATCGCTTCACCTAATAGTGCAAGCGATGGACAAACATCCTCTTTTATTAGATTAAACATTCTCAATAAATCATGAATTGGTTCTAGATTACGACAGCTTGTATCAACTTGTTTCCACATAAATGGAATCGCATCTAAACGAATCATATTAACACCTAAGTTAGCTAAATAAAGAAGATTATCTGTCATTCCATTAAACACATATGGATTTTGAAAATTTAAATCCCATTGGAAATCACTAAAAGACGTGAATACATACTTCTTAATTTCTGGATAATAAGTAAAATTACCCGGGCATTTATCGGGTAGAACCTCAGGAACAGTTCGATTAAATCGATTAGGCATTTCATCTGTATCATACATGATGAAATAATCCTGTTTTAACTTATCATGATTAAGCGCTTCTTTTGCCCAAATATGTTCCTTTGCGACATGATTGATAACATAATCAATACACACTTTTATATCATGTTTACGTAAATCTTTAAGTAGTTTTGTAAAATCATCAATCGATCCTAATCGTGGATCAATACTACGATAATCTTCAACCGCATACCCACCATCATTTTCACCATCTCTTGGTTTTAATAATGGCATTAAATGTAAGAATGTAATTCCCAAGTCACTAAAGTAATCAATTTTCTGATTAAGTTTCTTAATATTACCTGCAAACAAATCTGTATAAAGTGTCATCCCAACAATATCTTGACCAAAATACCAGTTCTTTTGGTTTTTATCCATTAATAATAAATCTTTTGAACGTAAACTTTTATATGAATCCATACACTCAAATAACTCATTGAGAGCAGATTCATTATGATAGAGTTTCATGTAAAGCTCACGTATCTTAGTTCGATTACTCATTTACTCACCTAACATTTTCTTAATGTCTTCAGGATACGCTAATGACCCAATTGCGCCTTTTTGGGTTGTCGCAAATGCACCACAAGCATTCGCATATCGACAAATCTCATTCAATGGTTCTAAATCTAATTGATCGATATCAATTTCTTTATCCATCAATTGCGCTAACACAGACCCAAAAAAGCCATCTCCTGCTCCAGTTGTATCCACTGAATGGACATGAAAAGATGGGATATGCTTGTAAGTATCTTTGTATAAATAGGCACAACCATTTGAGCCAAAGGTGATTAGCAACAATTTAAATGGATATTGTGTCGATAATAATCGGCTTGCGACTTCATAATCATCAGAACCCGTTAAAAACGTAAGTTCTTCCTCACTCAGTTTAACGATATCCGCATATTCTAACCCCTTTAAAATCATTGTTTTTGCGATATCTAAATCATCCCATAATAGTTTTCTTAGATTTGGATCATAGCTAATAACTTTATTCAAAGATTTAGCATAATTCAAACAATCAAAACTTGTTTGACGACACGGTTCATCTGTCATACTAACACTTCCAATATGAAAGATATCCGCTTCATCAATCTTGTGTTTAAATAAGTCATTGAATTCCACCATCACATCCGCATTGTTTTTTCGATAGAAACTAAAACTTCGTTCTCCATTATCCCCAATACTGACAATTGCCAAGGATGTTGGATATTTAGAACTTAACAATAATCCTTCTGTATCAACTTGTTTACTATCTAATGTATCTTTGAGAAATAACCCAAAATGATCTTTCCCAACTTGTCCAATAAAAGATGCTTCTTGACCTAAATTGCGAACCGCCACAGTCACATTTGCTGGAGCCCCACCAGGATTAAATTCATAAATAGGAAACTTTCGATCTGACACTCCATAAGGAGCTACATCAATCAGTAACTCACCAAACGCACATAGTTTCATATGAACACCTATTTAACTGACCCTTCAACCATACCCTTAATGATATGTTTTTGAGCCATTAAGAAGAACACGATAATTGGAACTAAAGCCATAAGAATTGCGGTCATCATCAAATCCCATGAAACCAGGAACGCTCCTGCAAAGTTATTAACCGCTAATGGAAGTGTTTGAACTGGGGTTCCTTTCCCCAAAACTAACATTGGTAATAAGAAGTCATTCCAAATCCAGATACCATTTAGAATTAGAATAGTTACATAGATTGGCTTTAAGATTGGTAATACAATTAGGAAGAATGTCTTAAACTTCCCACAACCATCCATATACGCTGCTTCTTCAATCTCATGAGGAATAGATTTCATAAATCCATGAAACATAAATATAGATAGAGAACTACCAAAACCAATATATGCAATAATAATCCCTGTATAACTTCTTAACATTTGAATTCCAGTAAAAGATTGGAAGATACCAAACCATTTTACTAAAGGAAACATTACAACTTGAAATGGAATAACCATAGCGGCAACAAATAACATAAATATTGCCATTGAAGTTTTAGTCTTTGTACGTAATAGAACCCAAGCAGCCATTGCTGAGAAGATGGTAATCCCTAATAATGAAAATACTGTTATAACTGTTGAATTAACCAAAGCTTGGCTATATCTTAAATTAGGATTTGACCAAATATTCGTAATATTCTTCCATAAAATACTCCAGTCGGTCGGTAAACTTAATGGAGTTTGAATAATTTCATTATTCGTTTTAGCCGCATTAATTAATACTAGGAACAATGGAACCAAGAATAATACAACTAAGCCAATTGTTAACATCTCCGCAATATTTTTTAGAATAATGCGATTATTAATATTTTTAAACATTATAGTTCAACCTCCCGTTTCTTCGATATATACACTTGAATGAGTGAGAAAGTAACTAATACTAAGAAGAATATAATCGCTTTAGCCTGTGCTTGAGCTGTGTTCAATGAAATCGTTGAGGTATCACTAATATTCATCGCAAGTAAAGTTGTACCTTTAATAGCCCTACCCATAAACATGGTACTTGGTCCCCCATTTGTTAAAGATACGTTCACATCAAACTGCTTAAATGAATTAACAAGAGTTAAGAACAATGTTACAGTGAACGCTTGAGATACCATAGGCACTGTAATATTTCTAAATCTCTGCCATGCATTAGCACCATCTATCTGAGCCGCTTCAATAAGATCTCTAGGCACATTCTGTAAAGCCGCAACATATATCATCATAATATAGCCAGCAGATTGCCAAGTACTTACAATAACCATCGCAAGAATTGCAGTGTTACTATTTCCAAGCATAAGATTTTCGGCTAAGTAAGTAAAGCCTGCCATAGCGGCAATTCTAGGCACAAAATAATTAAAGATAAACTGCCAAATATAACCCAAGATGATTCCACCAATAATGTTGGGCAAGAAGAAACCAGCTCGATATATATTTCGACCCTTCAATTGTGATGTGACTAGAAGCGCCAAGGAAAATGCGATTACATTTACTAACATAATATTCAGGATTGTATAAACTGAAGTAATAATGGTCGCATAAAGGAACGCAGGATCTTGAAATGCATCAAAATAATTTTTTAGTCCTACAAAATCAATTGAGAATTGCGCTGTAGCAGACCAATTTGTAAAGGAATAATAGATCCCAATTGCAAAAGGTATAATCTGTACCATCGCAAATGAAAATAAAGAAGGAAACAAGAACAACCAGAAAACAATTTTTTGGTTTCGTTTATCTTGATTCAAACTATCATTACCCATTTTCTTAAACGTTTCAATGAATTTCGACATACTGTCCTCCTTTTATAAAAATAAGGAGCAGGAACAACCCTGCTCCTTAAGTATTAACTGATTATTTTGCGTTATCAGTTAGAGCTGTTTTAAACAATTCAACAAATTTATCTACAGAAACTGCACCTTGAGCTAATTGGTCATAGATAGGTCCTAAGACGTTATCTCTGAATTCACCAGCAAATAAATATTGGTTCCAAGAATAAACTTTGCCATCAGCTGTCCAAGATTGAACAGACTGTGATAGTTTACCTTTAGGTTTTAACTCAATATTAACGAATGCAGGAATCATACCAGCATCTTCAACCATGTATTTTTGGCCAAGTTCTGTATAAACTAAGTTATTCAAGAAATCTAGAGCTGCTTGATAGTTCTTTGAATCTTTATTAACAACATACCATGCAGGTGCACTTACGAAGATACCATCTGTTACAGCAGTTGATGATCCATGAGGAGCAAATGCCATATCAAATGTAGCTGCTGTTAAGTTTCCATCAACCCAGTTACCTTGGTGTAGGAATACAGCTTTTTGATTTAAGAACGCGCCAACTTGAGAATCATAGTTACCTGTAGTTAGAACAGTCTTATCAGCGTATTTGAACAATAAGCTTACCCAGTTTGCATAATCATTTAAACGAGTTTGATCAATATTACCAGCTAAGAATTTGTTCGCAACACTTAAGTCACCGTAAGAAACGCCATTGGATAACAAGCTATTGAAATTATGGTGAGCTGTAACCCAATACATACCAGGACCAGCAGCCATAGATACGACAGAGTCAATACCTAGTTCTGCTTTCATGCCATCTAATTTAACAAATGCATCGACGTATGCTTGATAATTGTTTAATGTGCTAGGATCAATACCAGCCTTTTTTAGTAGATCTGCATTGTATGCCATACCCCAACCTTCAACTGCGACTGGGAACCCAACAACTTTACCATCTACTACGTATTCAACTGAAGTATCACTAACCCATTTTTCTCCACTTAGATCTGCAATGATTGCTTCCCATTGTTTATAGCTATCTGGCCCATCAATTGGGAAGATATCAGGCATTTCACCAGCAGCGTAATCAGCCTTTAACATATCTCCTAATGTACAACTTCCACCACCACAAGAAACAACATTAACCTTAACACCAGTAGCTTCTTCATAAGCTGCTGCATAAGCTTGTAGAGCCTCATCAATTTCAGGTTTATTTTGTTTAAAAGTGATGACGACTTGTTCTTCCTGTTTCGGTGCGCAAGCCGTTAATGATAAAACAACTAATAGCATAGAAATTATTGTAAGAATTTTCTTCATTTTGTCCTCCTTTTTCTATGTAAGTCCATTATAGTTCACTAAAACACAAAAAAATTTGTAATCGTTTACATTTTTATAAATATTATGATTTAATGCTTATTTATACGAATAAAGCCTATGTTATAATGTATTTAACATGAGTACCATCCAACAAGTCGCATCTTTAGCGAAAGTCAGTGTCGCAACCGTATCCAGAGTTATCAATAATAGTGCAGGTGTTTCAGAAAGAACACGTTTAAAAGTCGAACAAGCTATTGAACGCCTAAAATACCAGCCCAATGCGATGGGTACTTTTTTACGCAAAGACAAAACGAACATGATTTTAGTCTTAGTTCATAGTGTAGATAATCCATTTTTCTCAATGATTATTCAAGGAATCGAGAACATTGCTCATCACAATAACTACAATGTATTAATATGTACAACTTATGGTGATCGTGCCCGTGAACAACACTATGTAAAAATGTTAAAAAATCATTATGTTGACGGAATGATTTTAATATCCAATACGTTAACATTAGAAGAGATTAATGATTTAAATGTTAATTATCCTTTGGTTCAAGTTATTGAATACCTTCCTGAATCAAAAGCGCCTTATTATAGCGTTGATTTCTATCAAGCTAGCTATGATTTAATGGAACACCTTATTTTATGTGGATGTAAGAATATATGTTATGTCCATACAGGTTCAACGCAAATTATTTCACATCTTGAGAAATATCGAGCTTATGTCGATGTGTTAACCAAACACAATCTTCCTATTCTGTCTAAAACAAACGAAGAGTATAATTTTGGCTTTATTTCCGCTAAGTCTGTAGCGGCACTTCTTTTAGATGAGAACCCACAAATAGATGGATTCTTCGCAACATCTGATCTTATTGCCATTGGAATTATAGACGAAATTCAAAATCGTAAGAAGCGTATTCCTGAAGATATTAAAGTCGTTGGATTCGATAACACCATATTTTCATCTATCTATAACCCAGCTATCACAACGGTTGAGTTAAATACCTATGAGTTAGGTTGTAAGAGTATGGAATTGCTTTTAAACAAAATAGAAAAACTTGAAAAAGATATCAAAAAAGACCACGTACTTCCTTATCAAATCATTGTGAAGGACTCAAGTTCAAAATAAAAAGCGAAGAAAATTCGCTTTTATACTGCCCCAAACACAACTAATGTATAAGGATTAATGGTCGCATTTTGTACCAATACTCCATCAATTAAACCTGCCTCATTCGCAATAATTTTTACAAATGAATTGAAACTTTCATAGTATATCTGATTTGTAGGATTGATATAAATCCAGATTTCTGAATATGGAGTTGCCTTTTGACACTTATAATTCAAAATTAACATCCCATCAAATTCTCTAAACTTCACATGAGACTCAATTAACTCAGATTGAGTTAATCTTAGAATCGGAAACATCTTTCTAAGTTTAATCATATCTTTTGTATACTTAAATACTTCTAGATAACGATCTTTACGTGTCCAATCAATTTGATTCACTGTATCAGGACTGCGATAGGTATTATGTAACCCATTCTTTGTACGACAGAACTCTTGGCCACTATGAATGAATGGAATTCCTTGAGCCAAAAGTAAAGCCCCTAACATCAATTTCTGACGTTTAATACGTACATCACGATTATCTTCTTTATTACTCTCTTTAAGCTTATCCCAAACGGTATGGTTATCATGACACTCAATATAGTTAATTGATTGTGTTGGTTGATTAAATAAACGAACATAGTTATTCACAGATGTGCCAATCATACATGCTTTCATCGCATCTATATAACTGGTATCTCCAGCACAATAACCCTTAACATTCACTTCTTCGTGAGATGTTCTACCTTTAACATGTTCTCTAAAGAAATCATTAAAATGTCCTATGTTAGGCATTAAGTGTTGATTGTATCGATTTGCTTTAATGTTCTCAGGGAGCGAAGTCGGCATATTCCATCCTTCACCATAAACCAGAGAATCCTTCTTAAGACTGCGACATAAAGCTTCAACTTGATTCATTGTGTCCACATCTAATACACCCATTAAATCAAATCTAAATCCATCCACATCATATACACTCATCCAATGCTTAACACTATCAAGAATATACTTACGTCCCATCAATCGATTCGAATCAAAATCATTTCCACAAAATGATCCATTCGACAGAGCCCCTGTATTTGATCGTCTAAAATAGTAATATGGGACAACTTTCTCGAAGGAACTTGCCTCCATATCATAAACATGGTTATACACAACATCCATCACAACTCGGATATCATTCTTGTGAAATGTTTCAACCATTCTACGCGCTTCTTCAATTCGAGTTAGCGGATTATCAGGATCCGTACTGTAACTTCCTTCTGGTACATTGTACTGAACTGGATCATATCCCCAGTTATAGAAAAGGGATACATTGTGTTCATCCACTGTCGCAAAATCATACAGTGGCATGATTTGTACATGAGTAACACCTAGCTCTTTGATATGTGCTAAACCAGTCGATACCCCCCCTAAGGTTCTCGTATTGTCTTCCGTTAATCCTAAAAATTGACCTCTATGTTTAATATTTGATTCAGCTTGCATTGTAAAATCACGAACGCTAAGTTCGTATATTATCGAATCAGTTGAATGTTTTAATACACTAAGCTTATGTGATTCAATTGACTTTAATTGGTTAAAATCAATAATAACCGATCTTTGATTATTAACCATGGAACCAACCCCTGTTGGATCAATCGAGGTATTCCACATACCATTGACATAAATATGATAGAGATAACTTAATCCATGACCATTATAATTAACATGTCGTCTAAAAACACCTTTTTCACTGCGCTTCAACTCAAGCACTTCAGGACCATTATCTTTAAATATTTCTACTACGATACGATTTGCAGTAGGTGCCCAAATCGCAAAATCACATGATTCTTTAGTACATTTAACCCCTAAATCATTCCCATCATAATAGAAATCTAGATCAAACTTTAGAGACTTAGTGATTAAACTATATTGAAGAGGTACAGTTAGCCCATGTTCCTCTAACACATCATAATTATCTCCAATCAACAAATCCGGATCACAACCTAATGTATATTTAAAATAATCATTCCCACTTTGTTCATAACTATAAATCGAACACTTCTTCAAAGTGCCTTTATGATCACGCACATAAAAAACATCACTTCTACCTGAATAAAACTCTTTAGAGAGATACGCGGTAATTATTCCATAATCATCTAAATGTGCTTCGAAACGATTGACTTTACGCATATGTTAATTATACTCAATTTTTATCATCTTACAATTTATACTCATCGACTAATTTAAAAGTTTTCTTGATTACAAAAAATCCTGATAAAGAAGAAATGAACACAATTGCGATTAAAAGTCTAAACCCAAACATTTGATATAAGATTGGATTAATAAAACTCGCGGATAATGCAGTCATAGACATGGTTAAACTAATTAGTGCCGTTAAACTAGCACTGTTTTTAACTGGAAGAGAAGATGCAACAGGAAAAAGAACACCTAAAACTAAATCGAATGATAAAGCAAACGCAAACCCAGCTGGTATGATTAACCATGAGCTTAATGTAAACATAAATGGAATCGAAATCAAAATCCCTAATATTCCAAACTTAAGTAAATCTCTAAACTTGAATCGATGCCCCAAAAAGATGATCACAAAACCAGACCCAATCGTGCCTAATCCAATGATTGTATAAACCAAGGAAATATACTCCTGAGCTTCACCAATCGAATTAAGATAAATACTTAGAAAACTAAAAATAGTATTTGGTGCAATAGACAAAAAGAAAGCACCAAACAATAACCATTTAACAAAGCTAATTCTAAAAAGTGACTTAAAATCGTTCAATGTGATAGGTACTGTATGAACATTCTTAATATCTGGAATACGAGTAATCAGCAATGCAAACAAAAGTGAAAGGCCAAAAGAAAGTAAATAGAATGACTGAAAACTAAAGTATTTGACTGTAATCGCCCCAGCAATTGGCGCCATAAAAATACCAGCAGCGAAGGCTAGCTTAAAATATCCTGATACCTTGACTAATATTTTAGGATCAACCAATCGTGCATAATATACAGCAACTAATGCAAAGAAAACGTTATGGCCTACACCAATCATCATTCTCGTTAAGAAATAAACGAATGAAGTTGATGCGAATGAAGTTAGTAGTGCACCCATTGAAAAGATAAAAGTACCTAAGACCAGCATATTTTTAAGACCTTTTTGATCCGCAAAATACCCAAATAATGGAACTAACATACCAGACGCAATAAATCCTATATTTAAATATGGGACCATCGCAACTGGGATATTGAAGAACTCAGCTAGAGCTGGTTGAACAGATAATATAAATGACATTGTCATAGTGGTAGTAAATTGAAATGCCATTAAAACTAAGATTGTAACTAAAATCGACATAGATTTCCCTTCTAATAAAGACAGGTAGCATTCGCTACCTAGTCATTAATTGGTTTAATTTTCCAAATATCGTTCGCATACTCTTGAATCGTACGATCCGAAGAGAAGAACCCAGATTGAGCAATATTAACTAAACACATTCTTGCCCAATACTCTTTATCCTCATATCTTCTTTCAACTTCTCTTTGAGCTTCAATATACGCTTCAAAGTCAGCTAATAAGAAATACTCATCATTTCTAAACATGAGTTCATCATAGATTGTCTTAAATTCTTCAATACTTGTACTAAAGGTACCATCCGTAAAGGAATTAACGACTGCTTTTAGTTCGGGGTCTTTATTAACATACTCCCAAGCATCATATCCCTTTGCCTTCAATTCTTCAATTTCTTCAACTTTTAATCCAAATATAACGTCATATTCAGCTCCAACATGTTCATGGATTTCCACATTTGCACCATCTAAAGTACCCAATGTGATTGCGCCATTCATCATAAACTTCATATTACCTGTACCAGAAGCCTCTTTACCTGCAGTGGAGATTTGTTCAGATACATCTGCCGCATTCATAAGGATTTCCGCAATGGATACATTGTAATTAGGAATAAACACAACTTTCATAAATTTAGATACATATGGATCATTATTAACTTTATCCCCAACAGAATGGATTAACTTAATAACTTTCTTCGCAAAATAATAAGCAGGAGCAGCTTTAGCCGCAAAGATGAAACTACGTGGATGCATTTTAAAGTTAGGATCTGATTTTAACTTTTGATATAAATAAATAATATGCATTACATTGAGTAATTGACGTTTATACGCATGTAAACGTTTTGCCTGTACATCGAAAATTGAGTTCGTATCTAATTCAACACCCGTAACTTTTTGGATATACGCTGCTAATATTTCCTTACGCTCTTGTTTAACCTTTAAGAACTCCTTTTGAAGTCTCTTCTTTTTAACGTGAGGCATTAAGTTCAATAAATGATCTGGTTTGTAAACATAATCATCCCCAATCGTCTTATCCAATAATTCACGCAATTGTGGATTGGAATAAACCAACCATCTGCGATGTGTAATACCATTGGTCTTATTATTAAACTTCGTACTAAAAATTCGATAGAAATCCTTCATAACATCATTAATCAATATCTCAGTATGAAGCTTCGCAACACCATTAACTGACATACTAGCGACGATAGCTAAGTTCGCCATATGAATTTGACCATCTTTAATAATCGAAACACGTTTAACTAAATCGTCTTCGTAAGGGAATTGTGACTTCACATTTTCCACAAAACGACGATTGATTTCTTCGATAATCATATATACTCTTGGCAATAAAAGTTGTACAAAATGAATTGGCCACTTCTCTAACGCTTCTGCCATTACAGTATGATTCGTATACGCAACACACTTAGTCACAATATCCCAAGCGTTATCCCATGTATAACCATATTCATCCATAAGTAAACGCATCAATTCAGGAATTGCTAAAACTGGATGTGTATCATTTAATTGGAACACAACCTTTTCATGTAGATTATCCAAACTTGGATAGACTCTTAAATGTGCCTTTAAGTATGAAATGATACCAGCTGACACAAAGAAGTACTGTTGCTTAAGACGTAAGTAACGACCATGTTCAGTTGAATCATCTGGATAAACGTTCTGACATATTTCACGTACTTCTGTAATATACTGTCTAAAATCTTTATTGGCAGGAAGGATATCACTCGCTTCCGCGCTCCATAAACGTAATGTATTCGTTGTATCAGTAGACTTACCCACAACAGGCATATCATAAGGAACAGCTAAAACATGTTCACAATCAACCTGATTGAACACAATACGTCCGTCATCCGTTTTACCCATTTCAATACGACCCCAAAACTTCACATCAACCGCATGTTTAGGTTTACGCACTTCCCATACATTCCCTAGTCTTAACCATTGATCCGGAACCTCAACTTGAGCTCCATCCACAATCTTTTGTCTAAATAACCCATATTCATAACGAATACAGTTACCATGACCAGGTAATGACATCGATGCAAGTGAATCAAGGAAACAAGCCGCTAAACGACCTAAACCACCATTTCCTAAACCAGCATCTGATTCTAAATCTTCTAATTCATTGATATCAATATCTAATTCATTTAATCCATCACGGACGATATCATAGATTCCTAAGTTCATTAAATTGTTCGTCATTAAACGACCAATTAAAAATTCCATTGAGAAATAAAACATTTGTTTTGCCTCAAGCTGTGCAATTGTTTCCTTGTTTTGTTTCCAATGAATAGACGCATAGTCTCTAACCATTTCGCCTAATACAATGTATCGTTCTGTTCTATGTGATTGTTCAACTGAGCGACCATATAACTCAACAACTCGTTGTGTAAAGTCGCGTTTGAATTCAAATTTATCTTTAAACATAAAAGCCTCCTAAATGACCCTTAACATAATAGCACTAATTAAGCGATTGGTCATTATTTTTTATACTCAAAATAAATTCCCGCAAAAGGTGCAATTCTTACTAGAATACTTTGATGAAAGCGGTGACATTGAACTTTTTCAGTCTTGAGTGGGAAAAAGTTACACATATTACATCCATCATAAATATCTTTCTCTGTATTTAAAATCTCAGTATACTCACCTTCATACGGAACACCAAAACGATAAGATTCGTACGAAACAGGCGTCATATTGAAGATACATACTATGACAGATTGAGGATCTTCACGATAAAACGAATAGATAGACTGAGCTGTATTATCCGCATCAATCCACTTAAACCCATTATGCTTAAAGTCATTGAAACTCAATGCATTATGATACTTATAAATATGAGATAAATCACGAATATAACGATTAAATGTATTGTGTGAATAATAACCTAATAGAAACCAATCCGTCTCAACATTCTCATCAAATTCTCTAAAATGGGCTAACTCATTTCCCATAAAATTAAGTTTCTTACCAGGATGTGCATACATATAAGCATATAGATTACGAGCTTGCGCAAACTTTTGCTTGTATTCTCCCCACATTTTATTAATGATGGTTCCTTTACCATGCACAACTTCATCATGAGATAAAGGTAAAATAAAGTTCTCTGAATAGAAATAAGCCATTGAGAAGGTTAATTGATGATGATGAAACTGACGATAAACTGGATCTAAACTATAATATTTCAATGTATCATTCATCCAACCCAAATCCCATTTATAATCAAAGCCTAACCCCATCTCAGTTGTTGGATGAGTTACTTTAGGAAAATCAGAAGAATCTTCTGCCATCATTAGAATACCAGGATAACGAACATTAAGATAATAATTCAAACGACGAACAAATGCGGTTGCCCCATCATTAATGCCATTCTGTTTATTTCCATGCCAGAAGATAATATTTGAAACCGCATCAATTCTTAAACCATCCACATGATACATCTCAATCCAGAAACTAGCGGAAGACATCAAGAAACTACGTACTTCTTCTTTCCACAAATCGAAGTTCAAGGTATCCCATTGACTGTTCGCATCCGTTGAATTTGGATATTCATAAAGTGGTGATCCATCAAATTGACGTAATCCATAAGCATCCTTTACAAAATGAACAGGCACAAAATCCAATATTACTCCAATATCATTAAGATGACATTCATCCACAAACGTCATAAATTGTTTAGGTGTACCATAACGACTGGTTAATGAGAAATAACCATGAGCTTGATATCCCCATGATCCATCAAAAGGATATTCCGTTAATGGCATGATTTCGATATGGGTATATCCCATGTCTTTAACATAAGGGATTAATTTATGGGCAATCTCTTCATAATTAAGCCATTCATGTGCATCACGTTTCATCCAACTGCCTAAGTGAAACTCGTAGATATTAATCGGTTTATCAAATCCTTTATCTCTACGATTAACCCACATCGCATCACGCCATGGGAAATTATTAAGATTAACCACTAAGTTAGCACTCTTAGGTCTTAGCTCAGACGCAAATGCATACGGATCACTCTTCTCAACCCATTCACCATTTGCTTGTTCAATACGATATTTATACAATGTCCATTCTGCGACATCTGGCACAAACACGGTCCATGATCCATTTTCAAGTCGAGTTAAATCAACAGGGTTACTCCAATAATTAAAAGAACCCAACAATTGAACATGCCGAGCATGTGGTGCATAGACTGTAAATCTTACACCTGGCGCATTGTCATAATCGAAATGTGCACCAAACACTTTATGTGCATCTAAACAATGTCCTTCATGAAAAGATTCAACAATTTTCTGTTTATACATATGGACCCCCTATTCCTTGATTATTCAAGGTGTGTCTTCAATGCTTGATTGATTAAATTAAATTTCTCTTTCACTTCAATTTCATCCTTACCTAAAACACAGAAATAAAACTTACATTTAGGTTCTGTTCCTGAAGGACGAATCGCAAGCCATGTTCCATCTTCTAGGTAATATTTAATGACATCTGAAGGAGGAAAATCTAATTTTGATTTAATACCATCTTTAGTCTTTTCACCTAAAAGATAATCTTCTTTACCGACTACTTTTAATCCCGCAAAATCAGAAATAAGGCTTGTTCTAAAATGATTTAGAATTGATTTTATTTTTTGAGATCCTTCACTCCCTTTAAGCGTTAGTGAAACTTGATCCTCATGATGATATCCAAATCGTTGATATAAATCATTTAAAACATCTACCAATGTAAGTCCTTCATGCTTGTAATAACTCATACATTCCGCAATAAGTAAACATGCTTGAATCGCATCTTTATCACGCACAAATGGTTCAACTAAGTAACCATAACTTTCTTCATAACCAAATACAAAATTCTTTTCATGTGTAACTTCATACTTCGCAATCTTTTCACCTATAAATTTAAATCCAGTTAAAGTTTTCTCAACTTCAACACCATAATGATTCGCAATTTTTTCACCTAAATCAGATGTCACAACTGTATTAAAGATAATAGGATTCTTTGGTAACGTATTTAACTGAGTTTTTGTTTTTAATAAGTATTCAATCAAAATAGAACCTGTTTGATTCCCAGTTAGTAAAATATAATCATTCTTATGTTTGACTACAATCCCAACACGATCCGCATCAGGATCCGTACTTAAAACACCATCCGCATTGACTTTACGTGCAAGCTCTATCGCTTTCTCATACGCAACTTTTTCTTCAGGATTCGGTGATTTAGTATTCGGGAATTCAGGATCAAAGGAACATTGTTCATCCACAAGTATATATGGATATCCCGCTTTATTAAACACATCTGTAACAGGAATTAATGCAGTACCATGTTGAGGTGTGAAAACAAGATTAAGATTCGATTTATCCATCTCAGGACGATTTTGAATGGATAAAACACGTTTGATATAGATTTCATCTATTTCGTGATCAATCCAATGGATTAGTTCTCTTTGTTTATCTGAAAGATTCACTTCAATAGCTAGTTCATCTTCAATCTTATTTATTTCACTGATTACTTGATCAATTAATTCAGGAATTAATTGACAACCTTTATTATCATAAATTTTATACCCATTGTATTCTTTTGGATTATGAGATGCGGTTATTACGATACCACCTTCACACCCTAACTCGCGAACCGCAAACGACAGTTCTGGTGTAGGTCTTAGGGTTGTAAAAACATAGGAAGGAATATTGAAACTCGCTAAAACATTCGCGGACTCTTGAGCAAACTCTTTTGACATATATCGATTATCATACGCAATCGCAACCCCTGTCTTATTTACATTAGGATATTGACTTAAGTAACGAGCAAAAGCGACATTTGCTTTTCTAATCGTATGTACATTTAATCGATTACATCCAACACCTAAAAGACCACGCATACCCGCAGTCCCAAATTCTAGGTTCGTATAAAACGCATCTTTTAACTCACTTTCAGATAATCGATTTAATTCTTCTCTAAGCTTAGGATCTAAATTAGGATGATTCTTCCAATGATTGATTGTTTTTTCCATAGTTCACCTTATAAAAAGAAGATGAGATCATCTTCATTTTACGCATTCTTTATTGAATGACCTTTTGAGTTCTTAATACATCTTCAATCGTCTTGATTGCTTCTTCTTCGTCTTCACCTTCACAAGAAATCATGACTTCTGATTGAGTTGGAATACCCAATGACATAACACCCATAATTGACTTCATGTTAACTGAACGACCTTTAAACGCAACCTTGACTTCACATTTGAAACGGCTAGCAGCACTAACAGCTACTGTTGCTGGACGTGCATGCAATCCAACTGGATCAATGACTAAAACATTAATTTGCTTCACACAAATACCCTCCTACTTGTTGTTTCTATTTTAGCTTATAAATGCATTAAATACAACAAAAAAGGGCTTTCAATCAAAGTCCCTTTTAAAATATATGTAAGCGTTTTCTTATTTGTGATAATTTTGATTATTTAGAATTCGATATGATCGATAGATTTGTTCTAGTACTAGCATACGTACAATACCATGTGGAAATGTATTATTTGATAGTTTCCATACTGCATTTGCGCGTTTTAACACATTATCATCTACACCTAATGATCCACCTACTATAAACACAATATTTTTGGAACCATAGATACTTGCTTGATCAATGAGCTGACTTATTTCTATAGATGAGTAATATTTACCTCTTAGATCTAATAAAATAACATAATCATCCTTTGAAATCTTGTCTAATATTGACTTTGACTCTTTCTCAATACATAAGCGATTACTTGCTTCATCATCATAATTGGGATAATCTTTCAATTCATCAACACTAATCTTAGTGTAAGGATTTATTCGGCTTAAATAATCATCCACCAATATATTTAACGCTTTTTCTTTTAATTTCCCTATACAAATTATCTTAATCATTGAAGTTTTACATCTACTGTTGTGCTCTTACCATTTCTTTCATAACTAACTGACACAACATCTCCAACTTTCTTAGAATAAAGCAATTTTCTAAACTCTTTGAAACTTGTAATATTTACACTATCAAATGTTGTGATAACATCGCCTTCTTTAATCCCCGCAAGTTGAGCAGGACTTCCATCCATAACACTCATAACATATAACCCGGTATTTAAATCTAAACGAATGCCATAGTAACTTTTTTGATACACAGCTAATTCGTCTAAACTAACAGCTGAAATCCCAACAACAGGGCGGATAACTTTACCATTTTCTTTTATTTGTTGAATAATCGGCATTACTTCATTAATTGGTATTGCAAATCCCATACCTTCAACTGAACTATCTGCGATTTTCATTGAAGTAATTCCAATAAGTTCTCCAGCTAGATTTATGAGGGGTCCTCCACTGTTTCCTGGATTAATAGCCGCATCTGTTTGAAGCACGATACTATCCCAATCATCTACACCATTATTATCTAAATCAACAGGTAATACTCGGTCTTTCCCAGAAATAATCCCCATAGTTACTGACCCTTGGAACGTTAATCCAAGTGGGCTTCCAATCGCGAGCACATTCTCTCCAACTTTGACTATGGATGAATCTCCAAATTTAAATGAGTTGACTTCAAAGTTAACTTCAACCTCAAGCAATGCAAGATCAGTAAACACATCTGAACCCATAAGTTTTGCGTCGATTTCTTCTCCATTCGCAAAAATTACTCTTATTTTAGATGCATTCTCTACTACATGATTATTCGTTACTATATGAACAAGTCCATTTTTACTATCAAAAATTGCACCACTTCCACTTGAATATACTTCATCAAACTGGATTGCTTGTATCCCAACGACTTTCTCGATTGAGTTTTCCACAACTCGTGTTACATCCGTATCAAACTCCGTCACAACTGTTTGCACAACTGTTCCATCAGGATTTACAGTTGTGTCAGCTGGTCGATTGAAAAACACCTCATAGGTTAGAACACTATTCCAAATGAGCAATGCTAAGATTAGGCTCGTAGTTAGTAATTTCTTCATAATCTAATCCTCCTTGTAGAATCTCCATTTGATAAGCACATCGTATTCTATATTTGCTTGATAGAATCCCTTCTTTTTCAAGTGCTTCATAAACACATTTTAATGCAATAGATGGTAAATTTGCTTCAAGTGATAAATGTGCAAGAACAATTTCTTTTGTCCTGTCTGTAACAAGTTGAGAAATTATGTATGAGCTATCCTCGTTGCTTAAGTGACCTGTGTCGGATAATATTCTTTGTTTTGTCGGATAAGGTCTACTTGACTTCATCAACAAGTCAACATCATGATTGCTTTCTATAATATAATAATCTGCATCTCTTAATAGATTAAAGTCTTTTGACTTAATATATCCAGTATCTGTAATATATACAAGTTTCTCACCGTCATGTTGAATAATATATCCATAAATCATATCGCAATCATGTGATAAAACAATTGGCATTACCTCAACATCATTTATTCTATGATTTACATAGGGCATCCAAACTTCAATATCCTCTCTTAACTCAAGCATTACTGGAGAGACGACCTTCCTAACTTCTTTAAATACTTTTATTTGTGCAATATGATCACTATGATCATGTGTTACTAACAAAGCATCTATCTCATCTAAGTTTACATTAATATGGTGAAAAGATTGTGTCAAATATCTTTTTGTCATGCCACAATCAATAACAAGCTGGGTTGAACCAGCTTGTATGTACGTACAATTCCCTTTTGAACCACTCGCTAATATACTAAATTTCATATTAACATCCATCTAGGTAATTACATGGATTCTTCGCAACACCATCGACATAGACACCGAAATGTAAATGTGCACCAGTAGAACGTCCAGTATTTCCAACATTACCAATAAAATCACCTTTTTCTATACGTTCACCCAACTTAACAGGAGGATATCGAACCATATGTGCATAAAGTGTCTTCATTCCATTATTATGATCAATATAAACATGATATCCATTCCGCCAATCATACCCAACACGAGATACAACACCTCTATCAGCTGCATAAATTGGACCATTCTTATTAAAGTTATAAACGAGATCTAAGCCTTGATGCCCTGCATAACAGTACCATCGGCAAGATACTTTGGAGTCTCCACCCAATGGCCAACGGAATGAACCTGAACCAATACCTGGCACAACCTTAGTCCCAATTCGAACAACTTCTCGAACAGGTTGCTTAATGATTGTTGATGTTACTAAAACACTATCCGAGATAACACCATTTATAAATGTTTCTTTATATAACACATCTTTATAACCTAATTCTTCTTTTGTTTGTACCGCACTAAATCCTTCTTGCATGGTGCTATCTTTGATATATAAAGTAGACTGTGGATAAACTGTTTCCTTCGCCAATCTTTCTTTTTGAACAACGACATTAATTGGAGAATTGAAATAAGTAACATTTAACTGCGATCCAACTTCAAGAATTTGATTCACAGATTTTATTGATTCTGAATTAATTGTCACAACTTGTTGAGGTGCTAATCCGGATTTATAAGCAATCCCCTCAACTGTGTCATACTCAACAACTTTATATAACTCTATCTCTGTGTTATATCCATAACTCAAGAAATATACGATTTCAGATATTGATTTTAATATGTCTGTTGCTGGCGCTAATCCTCTTTGATAATTTGCTTTTTCAACAATACTAAATCCAATTTCTCTTGTGCCATAGGTAGATAATGGATTTGGTAATTTATTAACTCGGATTAAATCTATCGCATTTTTTGAGATAAAATTTTCTAAATATAAATCTTTCGCTTGTTCAAATAATTCAATACTCTTTACATAAATAAAAGCACCATTTGAAAACTGTACTTTATCAGCTTCAACAGAAAATAAATCTTGATTAGCTAAATAATTAAAAATAGCTTGATCTTGATTCTCATAGATAAAATTAGTTTCAACCTCCGAAATAAAAATATCTTCCCCAAATCCTAATTTAGTATTTGGGAAATCACTTTGATATCGATCTAAATATACTCCATCTAAAAAAGCTGAAGTATTCGCATCATCACTTAAAACACCAATAAGCTGCTCTTTCTGATATACTTTTTTAACTTTTGTATAAGTTGTATTAATAGATAAAATCGATTGAGGAATTATAGAATCTTCTTGAACAACTTCAAGATTAAGATTAGCATATGTATTATATTTAACTGTCTCATTCAATGAAACAATCCCAATTGCGACAATTATAGAGAATAGAATAGGTAAAATTTTACGCATTACGATCCTCCTTGAGTAGTACTTTCGGAGAAATTATAGAATGCGTTAATATTAGCTTCAAACGCTAACTCGACTTGGCCAATAGGACCATTACGATGTTTAGAAATTAATACTTCTGTTTTCTCTGTTGATGGCCTTTCTTCATCTTTTTCATAGTAAGCATGACGGTATAAGAAAATAACCAAGTCCGCATCCTGCTCAAGTGCACCAGACTCACGCAAGTCTGAAAGTTGAGGACGCTTATCCGCACGTTGTTCAACACTACGAGATAATTGTGATAATGCGATTACTGGAACATTAAGTTCACGCGCTAACGCTTTTAATCCACGAGAAATCTCAGATACTTCTTGTTGTCTGTTTTCACCACTACTTTTTGAACTACTCGCAATCAATTGAATATAGTCAATAACAATCAGTCCAAGTGGATGTTCAGTCTGTAGTTTTCGGCACTTTGAAAAAATCTCCGCAACTCGAATGGTAGGCGTATCATCGATATATATCTTTGTTTGACGTAAATCAGCAGCGGCTTCATTCAAAGCATTCCATTCATTATTCGAATTCAATTGACCTGTTCTAAGAATAGAACCTGTAATCCTCGATTTAACCGATAACATACGTGTAATTAATTGTTCAGCAGGCATTTCTAATGAAAAAATAGCAACAGCTTGTTTCGTTATCTGCGCTGCATTTAGACCAATGTTTAACGCAAACGCTGTCTTTCCCATCGAAGGTCGAGCTGCTAAGATAATTAGATCTCCTCGTTGGAAGCCATTTGTCATACGATCCAACGCTCTAAAACCGCTTGTTGTACCTGTTACACTACTGTGTTGTGTACTCATTTTTTGAATATTATCTAAAACATCCTTAACTACGTCACGTGCAACACGAAATTCAGAAGTACGACGTGTTCGCGTCACATTTAAGAGCTGCTTCTCAGCCTTATCCATAACATCATCTAAACTAACTGATGTATCATATCCATCCTGAGCAATTTGTTGCGCTGTGATGATTAAGTTTCGTAAATAAGCTTTATCTTGTATTAATTCTACATAATATTTTGTATTCGCAGAAGAAACAGATGTATCTGAAAGTTCTAAGATAAAACTCATACCACCAACTGCATTTAACATTTTTAAATCGTTTAATTTACCAATTAAAGAAGGTGTATCAATCGGTTTACCTTCTTCAAACATCATCATCATTACCCCATAAATACGCTTATGAGCTTCCACGTAAAAATCATCGGCATGTAAACCGAGCTCAATTGCAGTCTGTACGCTATTCGGATACGACAACATACTAGAAATAAGGGCTTGTTCAGCTTCTGTGCTATTAGGTAATGTTTGATTCATAAGTTTATTGTGCTTTAAGTTGAATTTTAATCGTAGCGATTACTTGCTTGTGAAGTTCGATTTTTACATTGTAGAATCCAACTGTATTAAACGGCCCTTCATCTAAAATTTTACGTTTATCGATCGTTAGGTTATGTTTCTTTAATAGTTCTTCCCCAATTTGTTTAGAACTTACTGAACCAAACACTTTTCCATTCTCGCCTGTCTTTACAGGAAATACTAAGGTTAATTCTGCTAATTTAAGCTTTAATGCTTCCGCATTGCGAATATCTTCTTTTTCTTGTTCGATTTTTTGTTGTTTCTGTTGTTCTAGGATTAATTTACTTTGATCAGTAGCCGCAACCGCTAATTTATTACGAATCAAGAAATTACGTGCATATCCATCCGCTACTTCTAGAATATTCCCCTTTTTTCCAACATTCTTAACATCTTCTAGTAATATGACCTTCATTGTTCATCCTCTTGTGCTAACCATTGTTCTATGACAAGTTCTAATTCTTCAAGTACTTGCTCGACACTGGTATTATCTCTTTGTAATGCAGCAGCGGTAAAGTGACCGCCACCACTCATTTTTTCCATTATAACATGAACGTTAATATTTCCGTTCGAACGAGCAGAAATACCCACCGTTTTTTCACTAATTTTTGATACAACAAACGATGCTTCAATATCTTTAATTACAAGTAAACTATTCGCAACTTGTGAAATTAAAGCGCGATCTAGGATTGTATCATCTTGCATTGACGCAACCACAATACCCTTTTTATATCTTCTTAGACTTTGCATCAATTTCGTCTTAAGAATAAATTCTTGATAATTATCTTTTAAGTAATTATCACAAACACTTGGGTCTGCTCCAAACTGCTTTAATAAAGCAGAAACTTCAAATGTTCGACTACCCGTACGAGTCCGGAATCGATTAGTATCAATCAATATACCAGTTAATGCAAAATTCGATTCATTTTCGGTTAACTCAATACTATTTTGTTGATAAGGTATTAATTCGGTTGCCATTTCCGTCGTACTTGAAGCAGCGGTTTCCATATAAACCAAGATTGGATTAAAGCTAAAATCTTGATTTCTACGATGATGATCAATAACAACAATCTTTTTAACCTTCTCTAAAATCTGAGGTAAAGAAGACTGAGATGCTAAATGATGATCTACCATTATTAATAATGTTCGATCATTAATCAGAGCATACGTCTCATGCTCTTTGATAAAATGATGATCTTTATCAAATTTTTCTCTTTCATTCGCATACGCCATTGAGAGTTTGTTCTCAAGGGCTCCATGCATAATAATAGAGACCGGCACATGGTAGGAACTCACAATTTTGCTTAATACTAAAGCAGAACCAAAACAGTCAAAATCCATATCTTTATGGCCAAGAATAATAACATTCCCAGCATTTACAATAAGTTCTTTTAAGGTTTGAGCGATAACTCTTGCACGAACTTTACTTCGTTTCTCTACAGCTTCACTACTTCCACCCATATACACAACATCTTCTCCATAGGTCTTTATTGCGACTTGATCACCACCTCGACTTTGTGCAAGTGCAAGTGCTCCATTAACCATTTCCTCTAATTCAGGAAATTCAAGAGAACCTCTCGCAAAAGCCATGGATAATGTTATCGCAACGTCCAACTCACTAGACGCCTCTCGAATATTCTTTAATATTGAAAATTGCTCATCCATCATTTGTTTAAATAACATTTCATTTAGAACCAGTAACATACGATTGTTTCTAAGTCGTTTAATAAAAATCCCACGTTCATTTGCCCAGTTATAAACTGCTTGACGAATCTTACTATCAATTAGCGAAATTCTTTGTTCTTCTTCGTATTGTGTCGTTTCATCATAATTATCAAAGTGAATTAATCCTAATACAATTTGTTTGTCTTCACTTGCAATCTTAGTAATCACTAAATCAGTCACATCTTTAAAGAACAATGTCTGACCATTCTCTTTTCTTCGAATTTGATAAATATGATCATTGATAGTTACTTGAACCATATCCGCTTCATTGTTAAACAGTAATTTTGTTTCAGGCAACCAATTCATTATCTTTTGACCAATAACATCATACATACGTTTATGTAATAATTCACTTATCCATGTAATCTCATAGTTATGGTCAATCGTTAATAAGCCCAGTTCACCAAAGATAAAAGCTTCTTGAGAGTCTTTGCCAAGTATCTTTGATATAGTCAAAATTCGCTCATTATGATATTCCTCAGAGTATTCCATAAACACGATAAGTAATACAATATTTACTATTATAAAAAAGCCGTCCACAACAGAAAAAGGCAGTCTAAATAAAGTATGACTGGTAATTAAAGCGATAACTTCTATGATTAAAACTAACCATACAAGACGTTTTACCTTTTTATATTGATTAAGCATAATTTTATAGTGTAATTAATTCAATTCTTTTACGAATATCCGTAAAACAATCCAATAGTCCTAAACCAATAAAACCATAGATTAGTACAGTTGGCAAGAGTATTAGTGCTAACATCGCAAAAGTTGGAAGATATTTACGATTCGTTCTTTTCCCATAGATTGCGATTAAAATAAACGCATCCGCAATTATAATCAATGCAGATACAAATAACATAAGTGACGCAACGATTTGAAGATTTCCATCATTAGATTGGTATAAAAAAGTACTACTAAATAAACCAAGTAATGCGATAACCCCTAACCATTTTGGTAATTGAATATGTTGTAAAGGCTTCATTTTACGAACTACAATATTTAATCGTTTTAATAGTGTTACCGATAATAGGTGAGTAATAAGCGCTTGTAAGAAACCTGTTAGCAGGAGAATTATTGGAGTAATTGCTAGTACTTGAGCTAAAAAGTTATCCGGTAAGACCAATCCTTCTATACCATTAAGCGATTCTATAAGCGCCTCAGTATCCTTGAATAAATCATATCCAATAAATGCCGCAAGTACATATGTTTCTAAAAGCAAACTAATCGCATTAATAAATGTAGATACAAACAATAACCAATCATTACTCTTATTAGAATTAACTCCATAACCATAAACTAATCCAACAAGTAATCCTCCACCAATATAAAATAAAGTAATAATATTACCCAACATAATTGATAAGAAAATAGCCCCAAAGCTAACAATTAAACCATTCTTAAATCCATATCGTATGGTATAAATAAGAATCGGTAGTGGAATAAAGATAATAAAATAGGTCTGCAAGATACCTGCAAACTGTAAATTTAAAAATAAGAATAATCCAATGATGGCTAACATCATAGATCCTTCGGTAATTGTTCGTACTTGTTTTTTCATATATAAAGATAAACCTCCACCGACAGTGTGGAGGTTATAGTTTTTAGTCGGCTACGTAAGGTAGTAAAGCCATTTGACGTGCACGTTTAACTGCAGTTGCTAAT
>Ga0209207_1000349_pt1 | contig 30161 bp, 32 predicted proteins | sample SaghotsprinmetaG_FD_184140 | JGI IMG/M metagenome (GOLD analysis project Ga0209207, IMG submission 184140) | Hot spring microbial communities from South Africa to study Microbial Dark Matter (Phase II) - Sagole hot spring metaG (SPAdes) (version 3) | ecosystem: Environmental > Aquatic > Thermal...
ACCCCTGAACTCCGTGACCCCTGAACTCCGTGAAACGTGAGTGACCGCGACATGACCGCCAAGTTGTTCGAAGCCGCCCTAGGCATTTACCTCACCGTGGTACATCAACGGGGTCGAGTTCGACGTAGCGAAGAAGACGCTGACCATCGCCGTGGACTTCATCGCCGGCAGCCGCTTTGCCGTGCCCGGTATCGAGGGCGCGCACGCGGCGCACGACACCGTGACCAAGCGCTATCGGCACCTGAATTTCTTTCAGCACGAGTGCCATCTGGAGGTTTGCGTCCCGCGTGTGCGTCTGCCCGATGGTGGCATCCGGCAGGTCGAACCTGAGTGGGCCGGGAGGCTTGCTGGCTTTACGCTGCTGTTCGAGGCGCTGATCATGGCGATGTGCCGGGAAATGACCTTCGCGGCGGTGTCCCGGCTGGTGGGCTTGTCCTGGCATCGGGTGGTGGCGATCTGCAAGCGGTACGTCGAACTGGGGTTGGAACAGGCCGACTTCTCCGAGGTTAGGCGCCTGGCCGCCGATGAGACCTCCAAGGCCCGTGGGCATGACTACATCACGCTGGTTGCCGATGCCGATCAGCGCCGGGTGCTGTTCGTCACCGAAGGGCGCGATGCCGACACGATCAAGGCATTCGCCGCGGACTTCACGACCCATGGCGGCGATCCGAAGGCCGTCGAATCCATCTCCATCGACATGTCGCCCGCCTTCATCAAGGGGGTGACCCAGCACCTGCCCAACGCCCGGATTAGTTTCGACAAGTTCCATGTCATCGCCCACGCCAGCACCGCCGTCGACAAGACCCGGCGCATCGAACAGAAGACCGATCCGAGCCTGAAGGGTTTGCGCTGGAAGCTGCTGCGGGATCGCGCCAGCCTGACGCCCGATGCCCGTGCCGATCTGGATGCGCTCATTGCGCAAGTGACCACCAAACGCACGGCCCGCGCCTGGCTCTACAAGGAACAGCTGCGCGAGATTCTGGAGCGCAAGCAGATCAACGTCGTGCGCGACATGCTCACGCAATGGGCTACCAATGTGATGCGCTCCAAGGTCGAACCGATGAAGGACGTCGCCAAACTGATCCGCAGCCATCTCGACGGCATCGTCGCCTGGACCCAGACACGCCAAACCAACGGCTTCCTCGAAGCCATCAACGGCCTGTTTCAGGCCGCCAAGCGCAAGGCGCGCGGTTATGGCAATTTCTCCACGATTCGTACCGTCGTCCTCCTCGCCGGAAAGCTCGATTTCAGCAAGATCAACCCCCATGCCGCTTAACCCAGTCGAAATTCAAAAGACCCGAAAAACTACTGCGGTGGGCCATCGGCTGTGTTGCGCGGTGTGGGCTCCGGCCGCTTCGCTTCACATCGGTTGCGCCGATGTGAGCCTTCGCCAAACGAAGTTTTAGCGCAAGCTAAAACTGGCCATCCTCGCGACGTTTTTCAACGGCCTGCTAAAGGGGCCCCTGCTCCGCTCTTCGCGGTCGCCCTGCGGGCGAGCTGCGCCAGACACCCGTTTGGCCGCCCTTTGGGCGTATTCAACTGCGGTTTTTAGGATAAAAAGATGGATCGCGCTGAGTGGGGATCCAACTGAAACGACTGCAGCCGCTCAGGGGCGGCCGCGGTCGGGGGCGTGCGTCGGGAATTACTTGGTGCGATAGCGATCGTGGCAGGCCTTGCAGGCGTCGCCCACGCGTTTGAACTGGGCGGCGACGGCGGTTGGGTTGCCGCTGGCGGCGACCTTGGCGAGTTCGTTGGCCTGTGCGTTGAAGTTCATGGCGATTTCGCGCACGCGCTCGGGTTCCTGGAAGAACTCCGGTTTCAGGCGGGTTTTCTGGTCGCCATGGTCGAGGTCCGTGCCGGGGAGGTAGAGCGCGCCCATGCCGGAATTGGCGACCGCGGCGATGGCTTGGGCGGAGCGCAGGACTTCGTCACGGTTGAAGGTGCCCTCGACGCTGGTCTTGATCTTGCCCATGTTCCAGGACATGAAGTTGTAGCCGGCCTTGCGGAACTTGATCGCGTCTTCCGGCTTGAGATCGCTGGCGAGCGTGGCGCCGCTCAGGCCGAGACCGAATGTGGCGACAAGCGCCAAGGCGATGGAGCGAATGTGGAAGGTATGCATGCTTGACCTCGCTGGATGCGTGGATGACAGGAAGCGGGCCTTGACCCGGATCAATAGTGTACTTGCTCGAGGATTGGCGTGTGTGACGTTGCGGTTACTTCCGGGGTGCTCGCCAGAGCAGGAACACGCAGGGATGGCGGTCGAGTTCCGGGCAATGCCCGTTCCAGTCGGCGATGCGGCGGATGTTCACTCGTTCCGTGCTCAGGGTGAGGTCACAACTCAGACTGAGCCAGGTGTCGGGGTGGCACGCAGCCAGGATGGATTCGAACAGCGCCCGGTTGCGGTAGGGCGTTTCGATGAATGCCTGGGCGGCATCCTCGCGTTCGGCACGGCGTTCGAGCTGGTGCAGGGCCTGGATGCGTTCATGGGGTTTGGCGGGCAGATAGCCATGGAAGGCGAACCGTTGCGCGGTGAGTCCTGAGCCCATCAGCGCCAGCAGGATGGAGGAGGGGCCGACCAAAGGACGCACGGGAATGCCGCGCTCATGGGCACGCCGGACCAGGTTTGCGCCCGGGTCGGCGATGGCCGGGCAACCGGCTTCGGAGAGTAGCCCCACATCCATCCCGGCGAGCAATGGGGCGAGGAGTCCGTCGATCGCATTGGCGGGCGTGTGTTCGTTCAGTTCGGTAAGATTGAGTTGCTGCAGCGGTGTTTCCGTGCCGACCTGCTTGAGGAAGGCGCGCGCGGTCTTGGCGTGTTCGACGACGAAATGGCTCAGCCGGGCCGTGATGCGGCGGGTTTCCTCGGGCAGGACGCGATCGAGCGGGGTGTCGCCGAGCGGGGTGGGAATCAGGTACAGTGTGCCCGGCGGGGCGTGCCCCTCATGCTTCACGACTCAGCCCTCTGCGGGGTAAGTCAGCACGTCCAGTCCTTCGTGGGCGAGCATCTCGGTGAGCCGGATGAGGGGCAGACCAACCAGTGCATTGGGGTCTTCGGTCTCGAAACGGGCGATGAGTGCGATGCCGAGTGATTCGCTCCGTGCGCTGCCGCAGCAGTTGTAGGGCTGATCTTTGCGCAGGTAGGCCTCGATCTGTGCGTCGCTGTAGTCGCGCATGGCGAGGCGCACCGGAACATTGGCCGTCTGCACATGGCCCGTTCTTGCATTCAGCAGGGTGAGCGCGGTGTGGAATTCCAGGGTCTTGCCGCGCATGGCTTTCAGTTGCTCCACCGCGTTGTCGTGCGAGCCGGGCTTGCCGAGCTGGCGGCCATCGAGCAGTGCGACCTGGTCGGAACCGATGATCAATGCATCGGGATGCTTCTTTGCCACCGCACGCGCCTTGAGTACGGAAAGACGCTGTGCGGTCTCGTCCGGTGCTTCGCCCGGCAGCGGACTTTCGTCGACCTCGGGCGCGGCGACCTCGAACGGCACCCCCAGCCGGGCGAGCAATTCGCGGCGGTAGGGCGATGTCGATGCCAGCACCAGTTTCATGGTCTACGCGCCCCCGCCGCACGCCCATCACTCGGGCTGGATTTCCACCAGTACCTGATCCGGGGTGACGGCATCCCCCTTGGCCACGAACACGGCGATGACGGTGCCGGAGACCGCGGCCTGGACTTCGTTTTCCATCTTCATGGCCTCGATCACCAGCACACCGTCACCGGCCTTGACCTTGTCGCCGGCCTTGACCTTGACCTCGACGATGGTGCCGGGCATGGCGGTGGTGACATGACCGGGGTGGCTGGGGCGCGGGCGCGGCTTGCCGGCGCCCGCGCTTTCCGGTCGATGGGCGCGGGTCGCGGCTACTGTGCCGCCCGCGACTGCAATCTCGCCCAAGGTCTCCACCAGCACTTCTTCGGCGACGCCATCGACGTGGACGTAAAAGGGCCGTTCGTGCTCGCCGTGGCCGGCACCGGTGACCTTGATGTGATAGGTCTCGCCGTGCAGGGTGACCTTGAATTCGTTGGGGGCATAACGCTGTGCGTCGGGGCTTGCGTTTTTCGCCTCGGGCGGCAGCAGGGGTTCGGGGCTGAGGCTCCCGGCGGCGCGTTCCTGCAGGAAGGTGCGGCCAAGGTCGGGGAACATGGCGTAGGTGAGCACGTCTTCGTCGCACTGGGCAAGTCCTTCGGTCTCGATGCGCAGCTTGTCCATCTCGTCCGGGATGAGGTCGGCGGGACGGCATGAAATCACTTCCTGGTCACCCACGGCGAGTTTCCTGACTTCCTCGTTGATGGGGCCCGGGGCGGCACCGTAGCGGCCGAGCAGATAGTTCTTGACCTCGTTGGTGACCGATTTGTAGCGGCTGCCGGTGAGCACGTTGAGCACCGCCTGGGTGCCGACGATCTGCGAGGTGGGGGTGACCAGCGGCGGATAGCCGAGATCCTGGCGCACACGCGGGATCTCGCGCATGACGTCGTCCATGCGCTCCAGCGCGCCCTGTTCCTTGAGCTGGTTGGCGAGGTTAGAAAGCATGCCGCCGGGCACCTGGGAGAGCAGGATGCGGGTGTCGACGAAGTTGCTGTCCATCTCGAACTGCCAGTATTTCTTGCGTACTTCACGGAAATAGGCGGCAATTTCCTGCAACAGCGGCAGATCGAGGCCGGTGTCGTATTCCGTGCCCTGCAATGCGGCGACCAGGCTTTCGGTGGTGGCGTGACTGGGCCCTTCCGAAAACGCCGAGTTGCAGGTGTCGATGATGTCTGCGCCGGCTTCGACCGCCTTCAGATGCACCATCGCCGACAGGCCGGCGGTGGCATGACTGTGGGTGTTGACCGGCAGGCCGGTGGCGGCCTTGATGGCCTTGACCAGCTCGAACGCGGTGTACGGGGTGAGCAGGCCGGCCATGTCCTTGATGGCGATCGAGTCGACCCCCATCGCCGCGAGTTCGCGCGCCATGGCGACGAAATAGTCGAGGTTGTGCACCGGACTGACGGTGTAGGAGAGGGTGCCTTGGGCGTGCTTGCCGGATTTTTTCACCGCTTCGAGCGCCACCCGCATGTTGCGCAGGTCGTTCATGGCATCGAATACGCGGAACACGTCGACGCCGTTGTCGGCCGCCTTCTGCACGAATGCGCGCACCACGTCGTCGGCGTAATGGCGGTAGCCGAGCAGGTTCTGGCCACGCAGCAGCATGTTGATGCGGGTGTTGGGCAGGGCGCGGCGCAACTTTTTCAGGCGTTCCCAAGGGTCTTCCTTGAGAAAGCGCACGCAGGCGTCGAAGGTGGCGCCGCCCCAAGCCTCGAGCGACCAGAATCCGGCCTGATCGAGCTTGGGACAGATGGGCAGCATGTCCTCGGTCCGCAGGCGGGTGGCGATGAGGGATTGGTGGCCGTCGCGCAGGACGAGGTCTGTGACGTGTACTTTTGCCATGAAATTCGCTCTCGGTTACATGCCGAAGTGTGCGGCCAGGGCTGCGGAGATCGCCGCCGCGGTGAGTTCGGGCGGACGACGCAGCGCGTAGCGGGTGAGTTCCGGGTGGGCCTCGACGAAGCCGGTGTTGAAGCGCCCGGTGCGGAATTCGGGGTTTTTCAGAATTTCCTTGTAATAGGGCAGGGTGGTCTTGACACCGTAGACCACCATGTCGTCGAGCGCGCGCAGGCCACGTTCCACGGCGCCCTCCCAGGTGCGGTTCCAGGCGATCAGCTTGGCGCACATGGAATCGTAATAGGGCGGGATGACGTAGCCGCTGTACATGGCGGCGTCGATGCGCACCCCGGGACCCCCCGGGGCGTAATAGCGGGTGATGCGGCCGAAACTGGGCAAAAAGCCGTTCTGGGGGTCCTCGGCATTGATCCGGAACTCAATGGCGAAGCCGTTGTGGCTGACGTCCTCCTGGCGATACTGGAGGGGCAGTCCGTCGGCGACGCGGATCTGCTCCTGAACGATGTCGATGCCGGTGATCTGCTCGGTGATGCAGTGTTCGACCTGGAGACGGGTGTTCATCTCCATGAAGTAGAACTGGTTGTCCGAATCGAGCAGGAATTCGACCGTGCCCGCATTGACGTAGCCCACCGCGCGGGCGGCGCGCACGCCGAGCTTGCCGATGTATTCGCGCTGGGCCTCGCTAAGCTGGGGGGAGGGCGCGATCTCGATCAGTTTCTGGTTGCGACGCTGGATGGAACAGTCGCGTTCATACAGGTGGATGACGTTGCCATGGGTGTCGCCGAGGACCTGCACCTCGATGTGCCTGGGATTGACCACGCACTTCTCGATGAACACCTCCGGCTTGCCGAATGCCTTGCTGGCCTCTGAAACCACACGTTCGTAACTCCGGAGCAGTTCGTCCTCGGAGTCGCAACGCCGGATGCCGCGACCGCCCCCGCCATTGGTGGCCTTGAGCATGACTGGATAGCCGATCCCCACGGCCAGGGCGCGTGCCTCTTCGACGCTTTCCAGGTTGTGGTCCGAACCGGGAACCACCGGGATGCCAGCCTTGATCATGGCCTGGCGGGCCTGGATCTTGTCGCCCATCTGGCGAATCACCTTGGGGGATGGGCCGATGAACTTGATTCCGCGCCGGCCGCACACTTCCGCCAACACCGGGTTCTCGGACAGGAAACCGTAGCCGGGGTGGAGCGCGTCGCAGCCGCAGGCCACCGCCAGGTTGACGATGATGTGTGCGTTCAGATAGCCGAGCACTGGGTCGGAGCCGATGTTGTAGGCCTCATCCGCCTTCTTGACATGCAGGGCATGGCGATCGGCGTCGGTATAGATCGCTACCGAGCGGAGACCCAGCTCCTTGCAGGCGCGAATGATGCGGACGGCGATTTCGCCCCGGTTGGCAATCAGGATCTTCTTGATCACGTCGAGGATTGTTCTTTGACAAGTCGAGCCCCTGAGCATATCATTGATCGCTTATGTCCGCAGCTGTCGAGATTGATCCACTGCGCTTCGCGCGTGCCGGCGAGCGCCTCGAGGGCGAGTGCGCCGTGGCCGCTCTGGAGCGGCTTTCCGATCTGCTCGCCAGCGACCGGGGCGGGGTGCGTTATCGCCTGAGCGGTGGCGTCGAGTCTGGCCGGCCGACCCTGGTGGTGTGGGTGGAAGCCGAGCTCGACATGGTCTGCCAACGTTGCCTCGGCGCGTGCGGCTTGCGTGTGGAGAGTGAAAGTCGTCTTCCGCTGGCGCGCGACGAGGACGAGATGCGGCGCTGGGAACGTGATGATCCCATGCTCGACGTGGTACTGGCCGAGCCGGTGATGAACGTTCTGGTCCTGGTCGAGGACGAGTTGCTGCTGGGGTTGCCGTTGGCGCCACGGCATGCCGATGGCGAATGCGGGCGCTGCCGAACTGACTGATTGCGAAACCAACCGATTTCGATCCGCCGATCGATACCTCAAGGAGTATGACAACATGGCCGTTCAACAGAACAAGAAATCGCCCTCCAAGCGTGGCATGCACCGTGCCCATGATTTCCTGACCCATCCGCCCACCGCAGTAGAGCCCACCACCGGCGAGATGCATCTGCGTCACCACATCAGCCCGAGTGGCTACTACCGTGGCCGCAAGGTGGTCAGCGGCAAGGACGACAACGCCTGAGTATTGCGCTGACCGTGCCCTCCGCCGCCGGAGGGCCTGGCCATCATGCGTGAGGTCACCATCGCCATCGACGCCATGGGCGGCGACCATGGCCCCCATGTCACCGTCAAGGCGGCGTTGAACGTCGTCGAGCGTGCCGAGGGCGTCAACATCGTCCTGGTCGGTCTCCAGGATGCCATCGAGGCTGAGCTGCGCGTGCACCATGCCGCGCCGGGGCCGCGCCTGCGCATCCACCCCGCCACCGAGGTGGTGACCATGGATGATCCGCCGGCGCAGGCGCTGCGCGCCAAGAAGGACTCGTCGATGCGTGTCACCGCCGAACTGGTCAAGCGCGGCGAGGCCGACGCCGGGATCTCTGCCGGAAACACCGGCGCCCTCATGGCGATCTCCCGCTTCGTGCTCAAGACCCTGCCCGGAATCGACCGGCCGGCCATTGCCACCGCGCTGCCCACCGCACGCGGCCGTACTTATGTGCTGGATCTGGGGGCCAACGTCGATTGCAGCCCCGATCACCTGCTTCAGTTCGCCATCATGGGCTCTGCCCTGGCCGGCGTCGCGGAGCATAAGGAGCGCCCCAGTCTGGGGCTGCTTAACATCGGTGAGGAGGCGATCAAGGGCAACGACATCGTCAAGCAGGCCGGCGAGCTGCTCAAGGCCAGCGCGCTCAATTTCCACGGCAACGTCGAAGCCGACGACATCTTCAAGGGCACGGTCGACGTGGTGGTGTGCGACGGCTTCGTCGGCAACGTCGCGCTGAAGTCGGCGGAAGGGGCGGCTCGCCTGATCGCCAGTGAATTGCGCCAAGGCTTCGGCCGCAACCTGTTCACCCGACTGGCGGGCCTGTTCGCGATGCCGGTGCTGCGCGGATTCAAACGCAGGATGGACCCCAGCCGCTACAACGGCGCCAGCCTGCTCGGCCTCAACGGCATCATCATCAAGAGCCATGGCTCGGCGGACATCCTCGGCTTCGAGCATGCCGTGCTGCGCGCTATCGAAGAGGTGCGCGGCGGCCTGCTGCGGCGCATCGCCGAGCAGGTCGAGGACTACAAGCGCGGCCTGCGTGCAGGCTCCGTCGCCAACCTTTCATGATCCGGATTCTTCCGGACCCATGCCAGCCATGATCCATTACGCCCGAATCGCCGGCACCGGCAGCTATCTTCCCGCGCGCGTGCTGACCAATGCCGACCTGGAACGGATGATCGACACCAGCGATGCCTGGATCGTCGAGCGCACCGGCATCCGCGAGCGGCATCAGGCCGAGGAGGGCGAGCTGACCAGCGACCTGGCCACCCGGGCTGCCGAGCGCGCCCTGGAGGCGGCCGGTCTCGATGCCGCCGAGGTCGATCTGATCGTGGTCGCCACCACCACGCCCGACCGGGTGTTTCCCAGCACCGCCTGCATCGTCCAGGCCAAGCTGGGGATTGGCAACGGCTGTCCGGCCTTCGATGTGCAGGCGGTATGCAGTGGTTTTGTCTATGCGCTCTCGGTCGCCAACAATTTCATCCGTGCCGGACAGGCCCGGCGTGTTCTGGTGATCGGGGCTGAAACCCTGTCCAGGATCACCGACTGGACCGATCGCGGCAACTGCATCCTGTGGGGCGATGGCGCCGGCGCCGTGGTTCTGGAGGCTTCTGAAACACCCGGCATCATCGCCACCCATCTGCATGCCGACGGCCGCTATCAGGACCTGCTGTTCGTCGATGGTGGCGTATCGCTGAAGAAGGATGGCGAGTGCTACATGCGCATGTCGGGCAATGCGGTGTTCAAGATGGCGGTCAACACCCTCGACGCCATCGTCGACGAGACACTTGCCGCCAACGGTCTGGCCAAATCCGACATCGACTGGCTGGTGCCGCACCAGGCCAACATCCGCATCATCCAGGCCACGGCCAGGAAGCTCGGCATGGGCATGGACCATGTGGTGGTGACAGTGGACTGGCACGGCAACACCTCCGCCGCATCCATCCCGCTGGCATTCGACACCGCCGTGCGCGATGGCCGCATCCAGCGCGGTGAAACCATCCTCATGGAGGCTTTTGGCGGCGGCTTCACCTGGGGTTCGGTTCTGCTGAAATACTGATTCGTTCGGGCGTCCCCATCCGGGGCGCATGGAGGAGCATGCAATGACGATGGCTTTCGTATTCCCGGGCCAGGGCTCGCAGTCGGTCGGCATGATGGCGGCCTACGGTGATGCGACCGTGGTGCGTGACACATTCGCCGAAGCCTCGGCCGAGCTCGGTTTCGACCTGTGGGCCATGGTGGCCGAGGGGTCGGCCGAGGCACTCAACCAGACCGTGAATACCCAGCCGGCGATGCTGGCCGCCGGGGTGGCGGTCTTCCGCTTGTGGCAATCGCTGGGCGGTTCGCCCCCCGCGTATATGGCCGGCCACAGCCTGGGCGAGTACACCGCCTTGTGCTGTGCCGGGGCGATCGCGTTTGCTGATGCAGTGCGCCTCGTGCGTCTGCGCGCCGAGGCCATGCAGGCGGCGGTTCCCGAGGGCGCGGGCGCCATGGCGGCGCTGCTAGGCTTGGACGACAATGCGGTGCGCGCGGTGTGCAGCGACGCCGCCCGGGGGGAGATTCTGGCGGCGGTGAACTACAATGCCCCCGGCCAGGTGGTGATCGCCGGGCATAAGGCCGCGGTGGAGCGGGCCTGCGCCCTGGCCAAGGAGAGGGGCGCCAAGCGCGCACTGCCCTTGCCGGTGTCGGTGCCTTCGCATTGCGAACTGATGCGTCCGGCGGCGGCGCGCTTGCGCGCTGCGCTCGCCGCGACCGCGATCCATGCGCCAGTCGTGCCGGTGCTGCACAATGCCGACGTGATGAGCCATTCCGAACCGGAGGCCATTCGCGACGCCCTGGCGCGCCAGCTCTACAGCCCGGTGCGTTGGGTGGAGTCGATGCAGGCTCTGGCGGAGCGCGGGGTGACCCGAATCGCCGAATGTGGTCCCGGCAAGGTGCTGGCAGGGCTGAACAAGCGCATCCTGGACAATGTGCCGTGCGTGGCGCTGGCCGATGCCGCCGCCATCGCGGCAGCGATGGGGGAATGAAGGCGTGGCGAGTGACCGGTGACAAGTGACGGCTTGCGTCATGTGGCTGCGCCACCTTGTTTGTCACTCAGTCACCTTGTCACTGAACTCAGGAGATGGAGATGGAAGGGAAAATCGCACTCGTCACCGGCGCCAGCCGAGGTATCGGCCAGGCCATCTTGCATGAGCTCGCGCGCCGGGGGGCGTATGCCATCGGCACGGCCACCCGCGAGGCGGGGGCCGCCGCCATCGGTGAGGCGCTGGCCAAGGCCGGCCTCAAGGGCGAAGGGCTGAAGCTGGACGTCACCGATGCCGCCGAGGTCGATGCCGTGGTCGAAGGCATTCTCGCCCGTCACGGCAGCCTGGCCATCCTGGTCAACAACGCCGGCGTCACTCGCGACAACCTGTTGATGCGGATGAAGGATGCCGAGTGGGACGACATCTTGGCCACCAACCTCAGTTCGGTCTTCCGCCTTTCCCGCGCCGTGCTGCGGCCGATGATGAAGGCGCGCTACGGCCGCATCGTCAGCATCGCCTCGGTGGTCGGCGCAATGGGCAACGCCGGTCAGACCAATTACGCCGCCGCCAAGGCCGGCATGGTCGGCTTTTCCAAGTCGCTGGCGCGCGAGGTGGGCAGCCGCGGCATCACCGTCAACTGTGTCGCGCCGGGCTTCATCGACACCGACATGACCCGCGCCCTGCCGGAGGCCCAGCGCCAGGCGCTGATCGAGCATGTTCCTCTTGGCCGCCTAGGCTCGGTACAGGACATCGCTGCCGCGACCGCCTTCCTAGCCTCCGATGCAGCCGCTTACATTACCGGCGCGACCTTGCACGTCAACGGTGGCATGTACATGGATTGATGCGCGGCTTCGACAGCATTGGCGCCAATTTTCCGCGCGGGGCGGACTTTGATAGAATGCGCCCCGTTTCTTTGACCCTGTAGGGAGTACTACCGAAATGAGCGATATCGAGCAACGTGTCAAGAAGATCGTGGCCGAGCAGCTGGGCGTGAACGAGGCTGACGTCAAGATCGAGTCCTCCTTCGTCGAAGACCTCGGCGCCGATTCACTCGACACGGTCGAGCTGGTGATGGCCCTCGAGGAAGAGTTCGAGTGCGAGATTCCCGACGAGGAGGCCGAGAAGATCACCACTGTGCAACAGGCTGTGGATTACATCAACGCCAACCTTAGCAAGTAAGTTCCTCCCCGGGCGGGCGCCGGATTCCAGGCGCCAGGGGGTGCGTGCCACAGCGTTGACCGCCACCCCGCCAATCCATTTCCGCAAGGAGCCCCTTTGTCCAAGCGCAGAGTTGTCGTGACGGGCCTGGGCATCATCTCGCCGGTGGGCAACTCCGTCGACGAGGCCTGGGCCAATCTGGTCGCTGGCCGTTCCGGCATCAGTCGCATCACTCGTTTCGATCCTGCCCCGTTCGCCGCCCAGATCGCCGGCGAGGTGAGGGGCTTCGATGTCGCCCGCTACCTTTCGCCGAAGGATGCGCGCCGCATGGATACATTCATCCAGTACGGCCTTGCCGCCGGCATCGATGCATTGCGTGATTCCGGCATCGAGGTCAGCGACGCCAACCGAGAGCGCATCGGCGTCAACATCGGCTCCGGCATCGGCGGCCTGCCTCTGATCGAGCATACCCATGCGGTGTATCAGGCCGATGGGCCGCGCAAGATCTCGCCATTCTTTGTGCCGGGCTCGATCATCAACATGATCTCCGGCCACCTGTCCATCCTGTATGGCCTGCAGGGTCCCAATCTCGCCGTGGTGACCGCATGCACCACCGGCACCCACGCCATCGGCGAGTCGGCGCGCATGATCGAGTATGGCGATGCCGACGTGATGATCGCCGGGGGGGCCGAATCGGCGGTGTGTCCCCTTGCCGTGGGCGGCTTCGGCTCGGCCAAGGCGCTCTCCACCCGCAATGACGATCCGCTCGCCGCGAGTCGCCCCTGGGACAAGGACCGCGACGGTTTCGTCCTGGGCGAGGGCGCCGGGGTGCTGGTCCTCGAGGAGTATGAACACGCCCGGGCGCGTGGCGCTCGCATCTATTGCGAACTGGCTGGCTACGGCAAAGGTGCGGACGCCTATCACATGACCGCGCCCACCGAGGACGGCTCGGGGGCCGCGCGTTGCATGCGCAATGCATTGAAGAGTGCCGGGCTCAACCCGGACGAGATCGATTACATCAATGCCCACGGCACGTCCACGCCGCTGGGCGATCTCGCCGAGACCCGCGCCGTCAAGCTGGCGCTGGGCGATCACGCCGGCCGGGTGATGGTGAGCTCGACCAAGTCGATGACCGGCCATCTGCTCGGTGCCGCGGGTGGGGTCGAGGCGGTGTTTTCGGCCTTGGCCGTGGCGAACCAGGTGGCGCCGCCTACCATCAACCTGTTCGAGCCGGGCGAGGGCTGCGACCTCGACTATGTGCCGAATGTTGCGCGCGAGGCGCGCATCGAAGCGGCCATGTCGAACTCGTTCGGTTTCGGCGGCACCAATGGCACCGTGGTGTTCCGGCGCGTCTGAGACAGGGATGTCGTTCAACCCGCCCGCCCGGCGATGACATCGTCCGAACCTTCCATCCCGCTCGGTCCCAGGATGGATGCGCAGGTGGTATCCGAACCCGGGAATGCGCTGGCGCGGGTCGACGGTGAGTGGGCGGGATCCTGTGTCGTCAATGATCGCGGCCTGATGTATGGCGATGGGGTGTTCCGCACCTTGCGGCTGCGCTCCGGGCGGCCCGTCTGGATCGAGGATCAGCTCGAACGGCTAGCCGCCGATGCCCGCAGACTGGGCATCGATCCACCCCGGGATGCCCTCTGGCAGGCCGATCTCGCCGCACTGGCGGAACGGATGCCGGACGCGGCGGTTCGCCTCAGCCTGACGCGCGGCGTATCGGCGCGCGGCTATCTGCCTGCCGCCGATGCATTGCCCCGGCGCATCGCAGTGGCCTCGCCCTTGCCGGACGAGTCGGCTGGAGTCGACGCGCATGGTATCCGCATGCGGGTGTGCGAACTGCGCCTGGGCTGGCAGCCGGCCCTGGCCGGGATCAAGCACCTCAATCGCCTGGAGAACGTGCTCGCCCGCATGGAGTGGCGCGATCCGGCCATCCATGAAGGCGTTCTGCTCGATACGGCCGGGCACGTGGTGAGCGCGGTGAGCGGCAACCTGTTCATCCTGCGCGCGGGCGAACTCGTGACTCCCATACTGGACCGCTGTGGCGTGGCCGGGGTGGCGCGCGCGCGCCTGATGCGGATCGCCCCGACCTTGGGGTATCCGGTGCGCGAGGCCCGGTTCAGTCTGGAGGAATTGCTCGCCGCCGATGCTGTCCTGGTGAGCAACAGCCTGATTCGCCTGCGCTGGGTGGCGGCCTGTGGCGAGCGGCGCTGGTCGCGTCCGCCCGCATTCGATGCATGGCTGGAGGAAATGGGTGTTTAGGAAGCTGCTCGTCGTCCTGCTGCTGCTTGCCGGCCTCGGGCTCGGGCTGGCGGCGCATTTCGCCCTGACCCCGATTACACCCCGTGAACTGCCGCATGAGTTCCACATCGCGCCCGGCTCCAGTCTCAAGGCCGTGGCACGCCAGTTCGAACGGGAAGGCGTGCTTGACACGCCAGGCCCATTCGAGTGGCTCGCGCGCGCCCTGGGACGGGCCGGAGACATCAAGGCCGGAAGCTATCTCATCGAAGCGCCGCTGAGTCCGCTCGAACTCATCGATAAGATCACCCTCGGCGACACCCTGCAAGGCCGCATCACCCTGGTCGAAGGCTGGAACTTCCGCCAGATTCGCCAGGCCATCGCCGCCCAGCCCCGCTTGCGCCAGGACAGCCGGGAGATGTCGGACGCCGAAATTCTTGCCGCCATCGGCGCGACCGAGACCCATCCGGAAGGTTTGTTTTTCCCGGATACCTATTATTTCGACTACGGTTCGAGCGATCTCAAGCTGTTCGCGCGCGCCTACCATGCCATGCGCGCCAGGCTCGACGCCGCTTGGGCGGAGCGGGTTCCGGGCCTGCCCTATCGGACCCCGTATGAGGCGCTGATCATGGCTTCGATCATCGAAAAGGAGACCGGCGTGCCCGACGAGCGCCGTCTCGTCGCTTCGGTGTTCGTCAACCGCCTGCGCATCGGCATGCGCCTGCAGACCGACCCGAGCGTGATTTACGGGCTGGGCGAGCGTTTCGACGGCAATCTGCGCCGGGTCGACCTCACCACCGACACGCCTTACAACACCTACACCCGCGCCGGCCTGCCGCCCACGCCCATCGCCATGCCGAGCGAGGCCTCGATCCGGGCCGCACTCGACCCTGAACGGAGCCGCATGCTTTATTTCGTCGCCAAGGGCGGCGGACGGCATCATTTTTCGGCCACACTGGAAGAACACAACCGGGCGGTCAATCGTTTCATTCGGGGGAGCCCCTGATGTCCGGTCTGTTCATCACCCTGGAAGGCGTGGATGGCGCCGGCAAGAGCAGCCATCTCGACTGGCTGGCCGAGACCCTGCGCCGGCGTGGCCAGACGGTGCGCCTGACGCGCGAGCCGGGCGGCACGCCCCTGGGCGAGGAACTGCGCGTGCTGCTGCTCAACGAGTCCATGCATCCCGATACCGAAGCCCTGCTGATGTTCGCCGCCCGGCGCGAGCACATCGAGACAGTGATCCAGCCGGCCCTGGCCGCCGGTGAAGTGGTGCTCTCCGACCGCTTCACTGATGCGAGCTATGCCTACCAATGCGGCGGCCGGGGGCTTGACCCGAAGCGTCTGGCGATTCTGGAGGAGTGGGTGCATGGTGGCCTGCAGCCGGACCTGACCCTGCTGTTCGACGTGCCGACCGAGGTGGCCGGGACGCGGCTTGCGCAGGCGCGCAGTCCGGACCGCTTCGAGCGCGAGGCGGCCGCATTCCATGCCCGGGTGCGGGCGGCTTATCTCGACCGTGCCCGCCGCGAACCGCAACGGATTCGGGTCATCGATGGCACGGGCGACATCGATTCGGTGCGCGCCCAGCTGGAAAAGGTGTTGGACGGGCTATGAACTCGGGCGTGCATCCCTGGAACCGGTCGCGTTGGGAGGCGCTCACCGGCGAGCGCGAGCGTCTGCCGCATGCATTGCTTCTGCATGGCCCGGCCGGGGTGGGCAAGCGCCGCTTTGCCTTGGAGCTGGCGCGCTGGTTGCTGTGCGCGGCGCCGACCGCGGACGCTGCGTGTAGCCAGTGTCCCTCCTGTCACTGGTTCGAGCAGGGGCATCATCCGGATTTTCGCCTGCTCGAACCGGAGGAGCGCAGGACACCGTCGGGAGAGTCCGATGCGTCGGCCGTCCAGACCGATGCGGGTGAGGATGGCGAGACCTCTCCAACCTCCGCGAAAAAGGCGAGCAAGTACATCCGCATCGAAGACGTACGCGCGGTGGGTGAGTTTCTGTCCCTGGTTGCGCATCAGCATGGCTGGAGGGTGGTCATCCTCGAACCGGCCGAACGTATGAATGCAAACGCCGCCAATGCATTGCTCAAGACCCTGGAAGAACCGCCGCCGCGGGTGATGCTGATCCTGGTGTCGCACCAGATGCGCCGCCTGCCGGCCACCGTGTTGTCGCGCTGTCGCAAGCTCGCATTTGAACGCCCGGAGCGCACTGCTGCGCTTGCCTGGCTGCAAGGCGAGGGACTCGATGCCAGCGCGCTCGACGAGGCCGGCGGCGCGCCACTCCTGGCACTGGAGTACGCCGACCCGGAGCGCATGCTGCGGCGAGAGCGGTTTCTGGCGGGCTTGGAGCGCGCTGGTGTGGATGCCGGTTTTGAACTGGCGGAGGAGCACAAGAATCGCCTCGACGAGGCCTGGGGCTGGATGAGTCGCTGGCTGTGCGACCTCCTCCAGGTGCGTGCGGGGGGACGCCCTCGCTATTTTCCCGAGCATCGGGCCCGCATTGAAGCCCTGGCGCGGCAGGCCTCGCACGCCGGGCTGTGGCGCCTGCAACAGGAACTGACCCTAGGCGCGCGTTGGTTGCAGCATTCGCTCAATGGCCAGATCTTGCTAGAATCATGGTTCATCCGCTATGCGGAATGCATGGAGAGCAGCGATGGAGGATAACCTGAGCGGTCCGATCAGTCTGCCCGGAACCGCCATTTCGGATCCAGCGCAAGTCGCACAGGCCGCCACAGCCCCGGCGGCACCCTCTATTCAGGCCGCTTCCGCTGGCGCGGCGACCGGTCGTACCGGCATGCTCTCGCTCAGCATCAAGGAGCGCACCGCCCTATTTGCCGCCTACATGCCCTTTCTCAAGAATGGCGGCCTGTTCATTCCCACGAGTCGGCCGCATCGCATGGGCGATCAGGTCTACATGATCCTGTCTTTGATGGATGATCCCACCCGCATGCCCCTTTCCGGCCAAGTGGTGTGGATCACCCCCTCGGGGGCCCAGGCCAGCCGACAACAGGGCATCGGCGTGCACTTCGACGACAACGAGGCCACCCGCGACGCCCGTACAAAGATCGAGGGCATCCTCGGCAACGCGCTCAAATCCACTCGCCAGACCCACACCATGTAACCGGCAATGGGGTGCTTCTGCGCTCCCAATGGCCGTTTCCTTCCCGTCGCATGCTCATCGATTCACACTGTCATATCGACTTTCCCGATTACGAGGAAGGCATCGAACCCGTTCTCGCCAACATGCGGGAAAACGGCGTGGGGCATGCACTTTGCGTTTCGGTAAGCCTGGAGCGCTTTCCGGCCATGCTCGCCCTGGTCGAAGGGCGCCTGAATCTGTTCGCCTCGGTGGGCGTGCATCCCGACCATGAGGACGCGCGCGAACCCGACGTCGAAACGCTGGTTGATCTGGCCGCACATGCCAGGGTCATCGCCATCGGCGAGACTGGCCTGGACTATTACCGCCAGCCGCGCGAGGCGGTGGACTGGCAGCGCGAGCGCTTCCGGGTCCACATCCGCGCCGCCCGCGCCGCCGGAAAGCCGCTCATCATCCACACCCGCAATGCCGCCGAGGACACCCTGACCCTCATGCGTGAAGAAGGCGCCGATGCGGTCGGCGGGGTGATGCACTGCTTTACTGAAAGCTGGGAGGTGGCGCGTGCGGCCCTCGATCTCGGCTTGTACATCTCATTTTCCGGCATCGTCACCTTCAAGAATGCCGCAAGCCTGCGCGAAGTCGCGCGCCAGGTGCCGCTCGATCGCCTGCTGGTGGAAACCGACGCGCCCTATCTCGCACCAGTGCCGCACCGCGGCAAGCGCAACGAGCCGGCCTATGTGCGTCATGTCGCCGAACACATCGCTGAACTTAAGGGCGTGTCGCTCGACATTCTCAGCACAGCAACCACGGACAACTTCAAGCGCCTGTTCAAAACCTGAGCCGGCGCACGATTTGGGAGCGCTGTGGCCTGCCTTGCAGCCAGCTAAGCCACCAATTCATTCTTGAGCGACTCCGCCCGTTGTCGCCGTGCGTTCAGTTGCGTGGCTTCTGTGGCGGCGTCCCAGTCGGGGTTCAGCCAGCCTTGCAGCTGGCGCTGGCAGATGTCGGCGAGTGCGTTGACCCAGCTGGGGTGGCTGTTGAGTGCCGGGATGTAGCGGTATTCGCCACCGCCGGCGCTGAGGAAGGTGGTTTTGCCTTCCATGGCGATCTCTTCAAGGGTTTCCAGGCAGTCTGCGACGAATCCAGGGCAGATTACGTCCAGCCGGCGCAGCTTTTTCTGTCCCAATTCTTCGAGCGTCGCGGCAGTGTAGGGGTTGAGCCATTCGGCGCGACCGAAGCGGGACTGGAACGTGATGCGGTATTCGCCGGGGGCGAGCGACAGGGCCTCGGCGAGCAGGCGGCCGGTCTTGTGGCATTCGCAGTGGTAGGGGTCGCCCTGGTCCAGGGTGGCGCGGGGCACGCCATGGAAGCTCATCAGCAGCAGGTCGGCGCGGCCATGCTCGGCCCAGTGGCGCTCCACGCTTTGTTTCAATGCGGCGATGTAGCCGGGATCGTCGTGGAAATGGCGCACGGTGCGCAGTTCGGGTGGGTTGCGGGTGACGAGCAGGCTGCGGTAGACCGCGTCTAGGGCGGTTCCGGAGCTGCTGCCCGCGTATTGCGGGTAAAGCGGTACGACCAGCAGCCGGTCGCAGCCTTGCGCGCGCATCTGGCCGATCACGTCGGCCACGGCGGGCTGGCCATAGCGCATGGCGTATTCGATCAGGACCGGTTCGGCGATGCGGGCGGAGAGTTCCTCGCGCAGCCGCGCGGTGAGGTTTTCGGTATGAATCTTCAGGGGCGAGCCGCCCGGCAGCCAGATGCTGGCGTATTTTTCCGCCGACTTGCGCGGCCGGGTGTTGAGGATGATGCCGTGGAGGATGGGCCACCAGAGCATGGCCGGGAGTTCGACCACCCGCCGGTCGGAGAGGAATTCGCGCAAATAGGGGCGCAAGGCTGCGGCGGTGGGGGCCTCCGGGGTACCCAAGTTGATGAGCAGGATGCCGCTACGGGCGGGGCGGTCGTGACGGTAGGGCGGTTCGGGCTGGAAGGCGGACATGGGCGGATGGGCGCTGAGGCAATCCCGACAGCCTACACGCCGGCGCGCTGGCTTGTCACCCGGGGACGGGGCTCACTGGTGCGAGATTGCGTTGGAGAGCAGTCGGGCGGTGATGTCGACGATGGGAATCACACGTTCGTAGGCCATGCGGGTGGGGCCGATCACGGCCAGGGTGCCGACCACCTCGCCGTTGGCTTCGTAGGGGGCAGTGATGACACTGCATTCATCGAGCGGGCTGACCCCCGATTCGGCGCCGATGTAGAGCTGCACACCGCTGGCTTGCTGCCCCATGTCGAGCAACTGGATGAGGTCGGTCTTGCGTTCGAACAGGGTAAAGAGCTCGCGCAGACGGTTCATGTTGGTGGCGAGGTCCGGGGTACGCAGCAGGTTGGCTTCGCCGGACAGGATGTATTCCTGGCCAGGGTGTTCGAAGGCCTCGCTGCCAGCCTCCACGGCCGCTTCCATGAGCTGGCTGATGTCGCTTTGAAGTTCGCGCAGTTCGCGCAGAAGACGCGGGCGCAGCTCCTCGAACGACAGGCCGCTGTAATGGTGGTTGAAGAAGTTGGCCGCCTCGGTGAGCTGGCTTTGCGTGTAGGCCCGTTCGGTGAGCAGGATGCGGTTCTGCACCTCGCCATCGGCGGTGACGACGATCAGCAACAGGCGTTTGTCCGCCAAACGCAGAAACTCGATCTGCCGGAAGGTGTGGTTGCGTCGGCGTGGCACCGCCACCACGCCAGCAAAATGGGTGAGTTCGGAGAGCAGGTGGGATGCGGTGTTGAACAGGCGTTGCGGATCGTCGGGGACCAGGGCGGTCTCGATCTGGTTCAGTTCGGCGGTGTTCAGGGGCTTGACCGTGAGCAGGCTGTCGACGAACACCCGGTAGCCGCGCGGCGTGGGCACCCGGCCGGCGGAGGTGTGCGGGCTGACGATGAGGCCGTGTTCCTCGAGGTCGGCCATGACGTTGCGGATGCTGGCCGGCGACAGGTTCAGCGCCGCCTGTTTGGACAGGGTGCGCGAGCCGACCGGCTGGCCATCCTCGATGTAGCGTTCGACGAGGGTTTTGAGCAGGATGCGGGCGCGATCGTTCAACATGGCGTGCAAGGTCGACGGGCCATTGGCAGGGTTGAGGTCATCGTCATCGTATAATTCCGGTCATGTCGCAAATTTTCAACAAGATTGCCCTGGTCGGCAAACACAACCTCACCAGTCTCAGCAAACCCATGCTGAAGCTGGCCGAATTCCTGCTCCGGCGCGGCCATGATGTGGTGGTGACCCCTCATACCGCCGAGTTTTGCCATCTCACCGATCTGCCTTGCGCGCCGCTTTCCGAGATCGCCGGCGAGATCGATCTGGCCATCGTCATGGGGGGCGACGGCACCATGCTCAATATCGCCCGCACTCTGGTCGATCATCGCGTGCCGCTGATCGGGGTGAACCAGGGGCGGGTCGGCTTCTTGGCCGATGTGCCGGTGAACGCGATGCTGCCAATGCTGGAGGCCATGCTGTCCGGCGAATATGTGACCGAGGAACGGGTGATGCTGGACAGCGCCCTGGAACGGCGCGGCGACCTGCAGTTTCACGCCTATGCCTTCAACGACGTGGTGGTGAGCAAGGGCAATACCGGCCGCCTGATCGAGTTCGAGGTGTACATCGACAACCAGTTCGTATACAGCCAGCGCGCCGACGGGCTGGTGGTGGCCTCGCCCACCGGTTCGACCGCCTACGCGCTGTCCACGGGCGGCCCCATCCTGCATCCCACCCTGGAGGCCTTCGTGCTGGCGCCGATCTGCCCGCACACCCTGTCGGCGCGGCCGATCGCGGTCAACAGCCGCTCCGAGATCGAGATCAACGTCATCCATGCCGACGATGCGCGCGCCCATTTCGACGGCCAGTGCCATCAGGATCTGCACATCGGCGACCGTGTGATCGTGCAGCGCGCCAAGAACACCGTCCGCCTGCTGCAGCCGGTCGGCCACAATTATTACGACACCCTGCGCCAGAAGCTGCACTGGGGCGCCAAACTCTGAGCCCCGTACGCCACGCATGCTGCTCTCCCTTTCCATCCGTGATTTCGTCCTGGTCGACCGGGTCGAGCTCGAATTCGGCCCCGGATTTGCAGCGCTCACCGGCGAGACCGGGGCCGGCAAGTCGATCCTGCTCGACGCGCTGGGCCTGGCGCTGGGCGAGCGTGCCGAGAACGGGGTGGTGCGGGAGGGCGCGGAGCGCGCCGAGATCGCCGCCGCTTTCGTACTGGATGACGCACCCGAGGCCGGGGCCTGGTTACGCGACAACGGCCTGGACGAGGAGGCCGGTCCATGCCTGTTGCGGCGGTTGATCGATGCCGGCGGCCGTTCGCGCGCATTCATCAACGGCCGGCCCGCCACCCTCGGCCAGTTGCGCGAACTGGGCGAATGCCTCATCGACATCCACGGCCAGCATGCCCATTACGCCCTGTTGCGGCCCGGAGTGCAGCGCCAGTGGCTCGATGCATACGCCGGCTGCACCGCGCTGGCTCGGGAGGTGGCGCAGGCTTGGCAGGACTGGCAAGCGGCGCGCAAGACGCTGGAGGAGGCATTGCGCGCCGATGCGGCATCGGGCGCCGAGCGGGAGCGCCTGCAATGGCAGGTCGATGAACTTACACGCCTGGCATTCGACCCCGACGACTGGCTGCGCTTGCAGGAAGAGCATCGGCGGCTGGCGCATGCCGCCGAGCTGATCCAGGGGGCGCAGGCTGTGGTGGCGGCCCTGGATGGCGACGAACAAGGGGTGCTGCCGCGCCTGTCCGATCTCCATGGCCGCATAAACGATCTGGCCGGGCTGGATGCCAGCCTCGCCGAGCCGGCCGCACTGCTCGATGCGAGCCTGTTGCAGGCCCGCGAGGCGGCGCGCGAGCTGGCGCGTTACGCGGATCGCCTCGAACTCGACCCGGAGGCCCTGGCGCTGGCCGAGGCGCGCATCGCCGAGATCAATGCCGCCGCGCGCAAATACCGTGTGTCGGTCGATGCGTTGCCGGCCCGGCTGGCCGAGGCTGAGGCCGGACTGGCCGCGCTCGACCGGCTGGCGGATCCCGAATCCTTGCGCATGGAGGCCGAGCGGACCGAGGCCGAATACCGTCGGCTCGCCCAGCTCCTGAGCCGTCAGCGCGGGGATGCTGCGACCCGGCTCGGCGCGGCGGTAAGCGAGGCGATGCAGCGCCTGTCGATGAAAGGCGGCCGCTTCGCCGCGCGCCTGGAAGCTTGCGCCGCAGAGGCCGGTGGCCTAGAAAACGTCGATTTTCAGGTGGCGCCGCATGCCGGCCAGACATTGCGCTCGCTGGCCCGTACCGCCTCCGGTGGCGAGCTGTCGCGCATCGGGCTCGCATTGCAGACCCTCCTGTCGCGGGTGTCGGGGGCCGCCACACTCATCTTCGACGAAGTGGATGCCGGCATCGGCGGCGGTGTTGCGGAGATCGTCGGCCGCATGCTGGCCGAGCTGGGTCAAACCCGGCAGGTTCTGTGCGTCACCCATCTGCCCCAGGTCGCCGCCCATGCCGGCCGACACTGGCGAATCCGCAAGGAGAGCGAATCCGGGCGCGCCGCGACCCGGGTTGAACGGCTCGATGACCCGCAACGAGTGGAGGAGGTCGCGCGCATGCTGGGTGGCGTCGAACTCACCGAAACCACGCGCCAGCACGCCCGGGAAATGCTGATCCAGGCCGGAACCCTTGCAGCGGTTACCGCAAACAAAAAACGATCCTAAAAATTTGCAGACTGTTGAATCCGGATTTTCCATTAGCAGGCTGTTGAAAAACGTCGCGAGGATGGCCCGATGCGAGGCGCACGGAGCGCAGCGACCGAGAAAACGAGCGAAGCGAGTTTCAGCGAAGGCCAACCCTCAGGTCATGCCGGAGATCCATCTCAAATCGATCGGCGAGGGCGCGCAAACGAAGTTTTAGCTTGCGCTGAAACTTCGTTTGGCGAAGGCTCACATCGGCGCAGCCGATGTGAAGTGAAGCGGCCGGAGCCCACACCGCGCAACACAGCCGATGGCCCACCGCAGTCGTTTTTCAACAGCCTGTTAGACCGGCCCATGCCTTCGGTCACTTTATGCCAGAGGACGATAGAAGTGCTTGCAGATGCGGCTTCGCGGCCTAAGCGGGCCTCGCTCGCCCCGGATCGGCCAGCTTGCGCGTGACTTCTCGGCGAGGTGTTCAACCTCGCCGAGAAGTCGCGCGCGAGAGGGCCTGTATGCGGCTCAGTCGGGTTCTACCGCCAGGCCGGCGGTGCTGTTGAAGCCGGCATCGACATAGGTGATTTCGCCGGTGATGCCGGAGGCGAGGTCGGAGAGCAGGAATGCGGCGGTGTTGCCGACCTCGTCGATGGTCACGTTGCGGCGCAGCGGCGAGTGCTTTTCCCCCCAGGCCAGCAGCTTATTGAAATCGGCGATGCCGGATGCGGCCAGGGTCTTGATGGGGCCGGCGGAGATCGCGTTGGCGCGGATGCCGCGCGGGCCGAGGCTGGCGGCGAGGTAATACACGCTCGATTCGAGGCTGGCCTTGGCCAGGCCCATGACGTTGTAGTGCGGCACCGAACGTACCGCGCCGAGATAGGTCATGGCGAGCAGGGCGGCGTTGCGGCCTTGCATCATCGGAAGACCGGCCTTGGCCAGGGCGGTGAACGAGTAGCTGGAGATGTCGTGGGCGATCCTGAAGTTCTCGCGCGTGGTGTTTTCGATGTAGTCGCCCGCCAGGGCCTGCTTGGGCACGAAGGCGATGGAGTGGACGATGCCATCGAGTCCATCCCACTGCTGGCCGAGTTCGCTGAACATGCGTTCGATCTGCTCGTCGTAGGCGACGTCACAGTCGAAGGTCAGCCCGGAGCCGAACTCGCGCGCGAATTCGACCACCCGGTCGCGGGCACGCTCGCCCTGGTAGCTGAATGCCAGCTCGGCGCCCTCGCGCCGGCATGCGCGGGCAACGCCGTAGGCGATCGAGCGGTTGCTGATCAGTCCGGTAATCAGGATCTTCTTGCCTGCGAGAAAGCCCACGTTGATTTCCCTTCGCGCTGTGTGGTTCAAACGAGCGCGGATTATAACCGTATGTTTCCGTGCATCGTTCAAGCGCTGCCCGATCGTGGCATCGCCGACGCGCTATAGTAGTAGCTTTTGTGCGTCGCTTGCAGGCAATGGATTCGATGAGCGTTCCCGATGCGGACGCGGATGTCCGCTTCATGCGTGAGGCCCTGGCCCTGGCCGACCTGGCCGCGCGCGAGGGCGAGGTGCCGGTGGGCGCGGTGGTGGTGTGCGAGGGCCGCGTCGTCGGACGCGGCTACAACCATCCCATCGCCGCCCACGATCCAAGCGCCCACGCCGAGGTCATGGCCTTGCGCGACGCCGCCCGGGCGTTGGGCAACTATCGCCTGCCGGGCTGCACCCTGTATGTCACCCTCGAACCCTGCTGCATGTGTGCCGGCGCGATCTTCCATGCCCGAGTGGCGCGGGTGGTCTATGGCGCGCGCGAGCCGAAGACGGGTGCGGCAGGCAGCGTGCTCGACCTGTTCGCCGAGACGCGACTGAATCATCACGCCGAGATCCGCGGCGGGGTGCTGGCCGATGCATGCGCGCAACGGGTGTCGGATTTTTTTGCGGCGCGCCGGGCCGCGCGTCGCAATGGAGATCCAAAGGGCGAGGAGGGCGAATGCGGGTCGTGATCCATTTGCCCAGCCAGAGCCTCGAGCTGTTCGACGAGGACGGCAGGCTGGCCGCGACCTGGCCGGTGTCGAGCGCGGCGGCGGGTGCGGGGGAGGAGGCAGGCAGTTACCGCACGCCACGCGGTCGGCACATCATCCGTGCCAAGATCGGCGCCGGCCTGGCGCCGGGCAGCGTGCTGGTGGCGCGCCGACCGACCGGGGAAATCTACACCCCGGAGCTGGGCGCGCGCGAGCCGGAACGGGACTGGATACTGAGTCGCATCCTGTGGTTGTCCGGCCGCGAGCCCGGGTTCAATCGTCTCGGCACACGCGACACCATGCGGCGCTATATCTACATCCACGGCACTCCGGACGAGGGGTTTGAAGCGCGACCGTGCTCGCACGGTTGCATCCGCATGCGCAATGCCGACGTGATCGAGCTGTTCGAGCGGGTGCCGGTGTATACGGCGGTGGATATTCTGGAAAAATGAGGGGGTGCCCGGGGCCAGCCCCCGGGCGAGGTTTACTTGACGCGGTTGCGGTATTCGCCGGTGGCGGTGTCGATCTCGATCTTGTCGCCGATCTCGACGAATGCGGGCACCGAGATTTCAAAGCCGGTGGGCTTGATGCGGGCCGGCTTCATCACCTTGCCGGAGGTGTCGCCCTTGACGGCGGGTTCGGTGTATTCGACTTCGCGCACCACCGAGCCGGGCATTTCCACCGAGATGGCCTTGCCTTCGTAGAACACCACCTCGCAAGGCATGCCGTCCTCGATATAGTTGAGCATGTCGCCCAAATTGTCGGCCTCGACCTCGTACTGGTTGTATTCGGCGTCCATGAACACGTACATGGGGTCGGCGAAATAGGAGTAGGTGCATTCCTTGCGCTCGAGCAGGACCACCTCGAACTTCTCGTCGGCCTTGTACACGGTTTCTGAACCGGCGCCGGTGAGCAGGTTCTTGAGCTTCATCTTGACGACCGAGGCGTTGCGGCCGGATTTGGAGAATTCGGCCTTCTGTACTACCAGGGGGTCCTTGCCCACCATGATGACGTTGCCGACGCGGAGTTCCTGTGCGGTTTTCATGTCTGGTCCTGCGATATGAACGGAAAACTTTAGATTATATCGGTTCTGGATGAAGTTCTAACGCTTTTTCATGTGCTCTGCGGCGAGGCGAGTCGTCGGGTACAGAAATCCACCAGGCGGCTGGCCAGATCGCTCGACGCCAGCTTGCGTGTGGCCCAGTCGCGGGCGTGGCAGGCGATCGCCGGGCGTTGCGCGCGCCACCCCATCCAGGCCGATGCAAGCCGGCCGGCTGGAGGCGGGGTGTGCGGGGGAGCGTTCCAGGCCGACCAGAGCGCGGCCAGCGCGTGGGCGGCGGGGTCGGGCATGCCGGCCAGGTACAGGCCTTCGAAGGCCGCCAGCTTGGCCTGGTGCGCGTCCTCGTCTTGGCGGTAGGCCTGCCAGACGAACGGGACGCCAGCGAACTGGGCGCGCACCATGGAGTCCTCGCCGCGCACGAAATTGCAGTCGGATTGCCAGAGCAGGCGGTCGTACTCGTCCTGTGCCAGCATGGGCAGGATATGGACGCGCAGCGCGCCGCGGAAAAAGCTTCGGATCGGCCCTCCGGTCGCATGGGGGGCGCCGAACCAGGCGGCCACCGCGGGGGCGATCCGTCCCTGCGGCACGATGAGTTCGATCTGATCCGGGCCGTTCGCCCATTGTTCGAGCAGCTCGCTAACTGCCGGGGTTTCATAGGCGAACAGGGTGATCCGCCAATCCATCTTGGGCGTGTCTTCGAGGCCGATGCGGCGGCGGAATGCGGCCTGCTCGACGGGGTCGGCCTGGAATGCGTCGCGGGCACGGGCGAGATCTCGCTCGCGCAGCAGGCCGCCGCTCGCCTCGTCATAGCCGGGATAGAAGAAATGCTGGGTGAGCGGCAGGCGCGGATGCGGCGAGGGCAGGCCGTGGCAGCCGCGCGCCCAATCCTCGGCGGTGAGGTATTCGAGGTTGATCCAGGCCGGCGTCGCCGGGGACTTCGCCATCGCCGCAAGATAATTCTCCGGCAGGCGACAGCCGAAGGCCTCGATCACCACTTCGGCCACGTGGCAGGCCGGGAAGTCGGGGCGCCAGGCGCGCACCTCGACATGTTCCACCCGCTGCGCCTCGGTCTCGATGTCGATCGCCGGCCAGAGCGCGGCGAAGCTTGCCAGGTCATCGACCCACAGCCGCACTTCGAGGCCATGCTCGTTCGCCAGTTGGCGGGCCAGGCGCCAGGCGATGCCGATGTCTCCATAGTTGTCGACGACGGAACAGAAGATGTCCCAGCGCATGGCGTGGCGGATTCGGCGGAGGGTTGGATTTGTGGATCGGGCGGGCTTGTAGGATGATCCGGTAGTGTGTGATTGGCAAGCCCGCCCGGCCCGGACGGGTAGAGACTCATCGAGGTGATGCATGCAAATCGGTCCGCGCGAGATCGTGACCCCGTTTCGTCCCATTCCCCTGGAAGTGCCGGAGGGAATGAAGCCAAACGAGTTCTTCAATAGCACGGAGAATCTGAACGATCTAATTCATAACAATGGTTTACTTGTGAATCATGAGAATCTACTTTTATATCGAAAGGCGCTCGGACACAGCCTGGAGTTCGACACATCCATCATCTACAACACCTCCCAGACCATCCTCAATCCGCTCGGCCGACCCGTGCGCCGTACCCAGGTGCCGGAGCCGGTGAAGCACGTGTGGAACCGGATGAACCAGATCCTGATCGAGTACATGCTGGAGAAATATCCTGATCCCGAAGCGCATCTGGTGCTGGCGGGGGAGGCGAGCCTCGACGCCACCTGGCCGCTCACCTCGCCGGGGGTGCCCAGCATCCGCATGCTGCACAACCATTTCATCGTATTTCCGATGGATGAGCTGCGCGCCGCGCCGCTGACCGATCCGGCCAACCCGAACCTCACCGACGGCGGCCAGCATTCGCTGTTCGAGGCGCACATGCATCATGTGTACCGGGCGTTTTTCGAGCGTGCGCTGGATCTGGAGATTCTCCGTCCGGCCAGTCCGGATGCATCTCACATCCGCCTCACGGGCTACCCCCAGGGCTTGCCGTGCTGGGAGATCCAGGGCGGTGTAGCGGCATTGCGCGACATCCGTTTCTGGAAGGAATATGACCTGGTCCTGAAGGGCTTCATCGATTTCTATCGCGCATTTTTCGCGCAGGTCTCGACCCGCAACGCGCCGATGCCTGAGGGAACCTACTTTCCCGAGGCGGTCGAGAGCGTGCTGCTGTTCGACAACGATTTCCTCGCCACCGCCAAGAAGGTGCGCGACCGTTGCATCGTCGATCCGGCCTATGCCAACGCCATCCGCTGGCAGCCTGCATTCAAGCAGCTCATCTATCGCAACGATGCCGGCCAGATCATGGTCACCATCAGCCAGAACTCGATCGGCAACGCCATCACCGAGCTGTTGGGCGTGGTGGTCAAGCGCCAGCCCGATGCCGAGGCCTATGGCCGAGCCGAACCGGCCTTGATCGATAAATTACTGGAGGTGCGCCGGCGTCTGATCGAGGCCGATCTGGGGCACGGGCTGGCCACTTCGTACTGGTCGGCCTGAGCCAAGCCGCCGGAGGCGCGCCGATGCGCATCGAATCACCGCCGCACTCCATGCCGCAGCCCTGTCTGGCCGTGTTGCTGCGTGGCCGGATCGCGCGGCTGATTGCCGGGGGACCGTTCAGCGTGATCGCCAAGCAAGCGGCCCAGGTTCGCCTCGACCTCGGTCGGCTTGGCCTGGAAAGGGACCCGCAGGCCGACCTGGATCATCATGGCGGTGTGGACAAGGCCTTGCATCACTATCCGGCCGAGCACTGCCACGCCTAGCGGCGCGAGCTGCCGGAGCTGGCGGAACGTTTCGTGGCCGGTGGTTTTGGCGAAAACCTGTCTACCGAGGGGATCGCCGAGGCAGATGTCTGCCTTGGCGATCGCTTCAGGCTCGGCAGCGCCCGTATCGAGGTTTCCCAGGGCCGGCAGCCATGCGCCAAGCTCAACTTGCGTTTCGGGGTGGCGGACATGGCGCGGCGTGTGTCCGCCAGTGGCCGGTGCGGCTGGCATTACCGCGTGTTGGACGAGGGCGAGGCCGGACCCGGCGACAGGTTGCGGATCGAGGCCCGTCCCTGTCCCGATTGGTCGCTTACCCGCCTATGGCAGGTACTGTTCGGCGAGGTGACCGGTCGCGCAGGAGCGGCTCAGCGTCCGCTGGCGGGAACAGGCCCGGCAACGCATGCAGGCATGACGCCCCGTCACGGGGAGGCGTCATCGGGCCCGGTGCGCCACGTTTTGCCGGGCAAGCAGATCGTCGCGTGCGATCCGGACCAGATGGCCGATCCCGCCCGGCATGTTGGCCAGCAGGCGCTCCAGGTCGATCGAATCGAGCAGGTTTTTTACCGCCAGGCCGAGATTGGTATCGCCTTCGATGCGCAAGCGACGGTTGAAGAACAGGGTGTCGGGATCTTCCAGGCGTAGGGCGAGGCGGGCAAGGTCGGCGGCGCAGGCGGCGAAGGTCACTTCCGCCGTTCCTGCCGGCACGGCCCGGAAACCGTTCGGCGTTACGGTCAGGTCCAGGCGCAGGCCGAGGTCGCTTACCTGGATGGCAAAGTGGCGGCCCACAGCCACCGACCAGTCGAGTTCGCCCAGTGTGCGCCAGGCCAGTCGGTTGACGGCCTGCGCCAGCAGCCATGAGGGCGGCTGGCTGGGTAGTGTGGCGACCCATCGGACGAGTCCGGTGGGCGGTCCTGGAAGCTGCGGCAGACTGGGGAAATGCGGCAACGGCAGGTTCATCGGGGACTCTCCAGCGGGTCGGGGTGGTAGGCCATGCCCGCTTCGCCAATCCAGTATCCGTCACAAGGCTGGTCTGGCATCAGCCGGGCCAGTTTCGCGCCGGCCTCGGCGGGAGCCAGGGCTTCGCGGCGCAGGGCGTCGAATATGCCGACCACCCGGTCCATGTGGCGTGCTTGCGGTGACAGGCGCAGGGCTTCGATGCGCAGGCGGGTCAGTTCGGGGAAGCGATGCGCCAGGCTCATCACACGCGCCGATTGGGTCTGAATACCGTTGATGACCAGGAATGCCTCACCCTCGCGGGTCGCCAGGGGCAGGCCATCGGGGTGGTCGAGACAGCGGAATTGGCAGTCATCCTTTTGCAGGTTGTGGTGGCGGGCGGTGAAGCAACGGGCGGAATAGGCCAGCGGCAGCCGGCCGTAGGCGAAGAGTTCGGTCTGCATCCCCGCCGGCACGGTCATGGCCGCGAGCATGTCGCGGCCCATCTCCAGCGGCGGCACCCAGCGCACGGCACCCGATTCGCGCAGCAGGGCCA
>Ga0209207_1000351_pt1 | contig 29947 bp, 29 predicted proteins | sample SaghotsprinmetaG_FD_184140 | JGI IMG/M metagenome (GOLD analysis project Ga0209207, IMG submission 184140) | Hot spring microbial communities from South Africa to study Microbial Dark Matter (Phase II) - Sagole hot spring metaG (SPAdes) (version 3) | ecosystem: Environmental > Aquatic > Thermal...
CCATCTCAAGAAAATCTGCGATTTCAATCAACTTCAATTTCTTAGATAACATACTCGCAATTAATTTCCGTTGATTCTCATTTAAATGTTTCCAATGCGACATAAAATTATTCTCCTTTCTTCTACAGGAAACACTTTAATCGTATCACTTTAAATTTCTCGCACTAAATTCTGTTAATTTTTTAAAACAGAATTAACTTTAATAATTCGGTATTTATTTTAAATAATTATTGACATTTGATTAAGTAAGTATTAATATACAACTGAACAATGTTCAAAACGATGTTCAGTTTGAAGGAAAGTATGAATAAAACATTACCTATTTATTTAATTTCAGGAATTATTGGTTTAATATCATTGTATGCAGGGTTGACTGGTCAAAAGATATTATTTGTTAATAATCCCAGAACTGCATTAATTACGCTTGCGATTGTTGGTTTTATGATGTGTTCAACTGGAGCTCTTGCGCCATTTATTACCAATGCGCCAGCTCATCCCTTATCTTTATTGGGATATACTCTAGGTATAATAGCTATGATTATCGCATTAAACCAGATATTTAATTGGGGTATTCCTTATATCAGTGATCCGAAAAATGGATTAATTGTATTATCTGTACTGATTGTTGTTAAAATAGTAATAGCGAGATTTGGATTTATTTTCAAATAGAGAGATAAAATGAAACAAAATAAACAGGACGCAAAAAAACAAATTATAGACTCTACAATTCAACTTATTAGAGATCATGGAGATATTTCTAAAGTTACCATTAGAGACATATGTGAAAGATCGAATGTTGGGGTTGGATTAGTTAATTATCATTTTCAATCAAAGGATAACTTAATTCGTGTTTGTGTCCAAAAAATTATTGGAAACATTATAAATGGGTTTGATGATTTACAAAAAAGTATAAATTTAAAACCTATTGATAAGTTGAAACTACTTTTAAGAATTAATTTGAAATTTCTTATTGAGAATCCAGGAATATCAAAAGTATCTATTATTAGTGATTTAATTAATGGTGATTCTAATGATAATAGTATTCAAACAAGAAATGCGTATCTTGGCTTATTAAAAGAAATATATGGGAACTCGAAAACTGAAGATGAATTAAAGGTTATTCTTCATATACTTGTTTCGACTTTACAGGTTATATTTTTAAGGAAAGATATTATTAAAACAACTGATAAAATAGATTTTGATAATGAGATTCAAAGAGATGAGTTTATAAATAATATTGTGGATAGAATATTCTTTGATATTCAATAGATATAGTTGTTAAATATGTTAAGAGAAATGATAATTCATCATCTGTCTTAGCATTTTTATTTATAAAGTCTTATAATACGAATAATGGGAGTATTACTATGAACCGAATTAATATCATATGTTTAGGGGTAAAGAATATGTCTCAATCCATCCACTTTTACCGTGATCAATTAGGATTTAAGACAGATGAGAAAAGTGATAATCCGCCTGTTATATTCTTTGATACACCTGGAACTAAGTTTGAATTATTTCCAATCGATCAACTTGTGTTAGATATATCTGATACTAATCCACCTCACATAAAATCAGGATTTAGTGGAATAACACTTGCATATAATGTTGAGAATAAAGAAGATGTCACTAAAGTAATAGAATGCGTAAGGCAAGCAGGTGGTACGATTGTGAAAGAACCTCAAGATGTATTTTGGGGTGGCTATCATGCTTATTTTATGGATTTAGATGGTTATTATTGGGAAGTCGCTTGGGGACCACAGTTTAAATACGATGAGAATGGAATGTTGGTTTTTTAAATATATTAAATAGATAAAAAGGATCGTGTCATGATAAAGTGGATTATTAAACAAAGAATAAAGGAAGACCTTAATTCAACCAAAGGTCGAGAACAATTAATCGGATTATCAGGTGTAATAGGTATTTTATGCAATACACTGATTTTTACATTCAAATTAGGACTAGGGTTATGGGTGAACAGTATCGCAATTATCTCGGATGCGTTTAATAATCTATCGGATATTGGGTCTTCACTCGTTTCGATTATTACAGCTAAATTATCCAATCTTCCTCCCGATGAGGAACATCCTCATGGACATGGTCGATATGAATATATCGGTTCTCTAGTCGTAGCGTTTATCATCGGAACAGTGGGGTTTGAACTCCTCAAACAATCGTACAATAAGATTATGAATCCTACTCCAGTATTGTTTAGTTTATGGGTATTTGTCATATTAAGTGTTAATATTCTAATCAAATTATGGATGTATAGTTATAACATATATATCTATAAAACAATTAACTCTAATATTAATAAAGCCACCGCATTCGATAGTTTAAATGATATTGTAGGAACAAGCATTATTATGATTGCCATGATATTCGGATTATATACTGATTTACCAATTGATGGATTTATGGGGATTATCATTGCAGGCTTAATTATGTTAACTGGATACAATATTGCAAAAGAAACGGTCAGTATGTTAATTGGGTCAATCCCTGATTTAGATGTTCAACAACGTATTCAAACGATTGTGAACGAAGGGGATTATGTAATTCAATCACATGACTTAAAAATTCATGATTATGGGCCTGGACGAGTTAATGCGTCCATTCATGTGGAGGTTCCTGATTTCGTGAATATTGTGGATGCGCATACTTCAATTGATCAATTAGAGAAGAAGATTAAGGATGAAACGAATGTGGATATTACCATTCATATTGATCCAATTTCAACCAATAAGGAAAAAACAGATTATACACATGATCAAGTTCTAAGCGTATTAAATGAAATAGATGACATGTACTATACTCGAAATTTTAGATTAGCAGAAACACAATATAAATTGATTGTCATATTTGATTTGATTGTGCCTAGTCATATTAATCCTCATGATTATAGTGTCATTAAACATCTTGTGGAAGATAAGCTAGGAGACATATATCCTGAATATGATGTTGTTATTGATGATGTTTTAGCAGAAGAGAGAAAATAATCTCTCTTTTTTCTTGACTTATATCGGTGAACGATATAATATAACGGTAGGCGATATAACGGGAGACAATATATGAGTGATCTAACAAGTGGTGCATTAACAGAAGCTGTATATTATATCCTACTATCCTTGATTGAACCATGTCATGGGTATGGGATTATGCAACATGTCGAGAAGTTATCCAATGGAAGAGTACGATTAGCTGCAGGAACACTTTATGGCGCAATCAATAGTTTGTTGGAAAAGAACTGGGTTAAGGCATTGGATAATCCTTCTGATAGTCGTAAGAAAGATTATCAAATCACTGATTTAGGGTATCGGGCATTAAATAGTGAAATTAATCGATTAAAAGAACTTTACAATAATGGTTTATCGATTATAAAGGAGAATAAGTATGAAGAAAACAATTTATAAACTCTACTGGGCTTGGCAATTCGACAAAGAAGAAAAGTGGCTCAATGAATGTTCCGCTAAAGGCTTACATCTATGTGATGTTGGTGTATTCCGATATACTTTTGAAGAAGGGAATCCAGGTGCTTATTCACACAAGTTAGAATTATTAGAGAATTGGCCAAGTCATCCAGAAAGTGTAGCCTATATTCGTTTTCTTGAAGATACAGGGGTTGAGATGGTCGGGAGTATCTTGCGTTGGGTTTATTTTAGAAAGAAAACAGTGGATGGTCAATTTGATCTATTCTCTGATATAGATTCTAGAATCAAGCATCTGAATCGAATATTAATGTTATTTATACCATTAATGATAGTAGAATTCGTGATAGGGACGATCAATGTATTTTTCTCTCGAACGTTGAATCAATCTGTTGGGACAATAAATATATTACTCGGTTTTGTATTTGTGTATGGAATATATGTAATCAATAAGAAAAAACAAAAACTTAAAAAAGAACGAATGATTTACGAATAAGAGCATTGCTCTTATTTGTTTATTTGTGGAATATTTGATAAAATGCGAGTGAAAGTGAATGTGATAAGATGAAGACGATTTCTTGTTAAACAAATAAATAGAATTGAAGAAGATCTTTTCTTCATGTTTAATAGGAGAACATATGTCACATATAACCATACATAATTTTACGTTTACTCACGAAATGGCGAGTGAGCCACTCTTTAATCATGTCAATTTTCAGATTGATAGTGATTGGAAACTAGGGTTCATTGGTCGTAATGGAAGAGGTAAAACAAGTTTTTTAGAATGCTTAATGCATAAACACGATTACTCTGGATCAATCTCACATACTGTTGAGTTTGAGTATTTTCCCTATGAAATAAATGACAAAGATAAGAATACACGAGAGATTCTTAGTAAGCATTTAAGTGGAATAGAAGATTGGAAGATTGAGAGAGAATTGAATCTATTAGAAGTGAATGAATCTGTCTATGATCGATCATTTAATACCTTAAGTGATGGGGAGAAGACCAAGATATTACTTGCGATACTTTTCTTAAAAGAAAATAAATTTCTTTTGATCGATGAACCGACGAATCATTTAGATCAGAATGCTCGAAGAAGTATTATGAACTATCTCAAACAGAAGAAGAGTTTTATACTCGTCTCACATGATCGTGAGATTCTTAATGAATGTGTCGATCATATATTAGTCATAAATAAAACAAATATTGAAGTACAGAAGGGTAACTTTGAATCTTGGTGGCTAAATAAACAAAGAGAAGACCAGTTTGAACTGAATAAAAATGAGAAACTTAAAAAAGAAACCAAACGATTAAAAGAAGCTGCACTTCGAACCAGTCAATGGTCAGATGAAGTTGAGAAGTCAAAGTTACTACGAAACAATCCTATTTCAACTAAAGGTGGGATGATTGATCGTGGGTACATTGGTCATAAAGCGGCGAAGATGATGAAACGATCAAAATCAATTGAACAAAGACAACAAGATGCGATTGAAGAAAAATCGAAGTTGCTTAAAAATGTTGAAGAGAATGAACCCTTAAAGATTCATCCGATTCAGTACCGTCAGAATCAAATCTGTGTTATCGAACATGGTGTTATAAAATATGATGATTTATTGGTTTGTGATGATATCAATTTAAGTGTTAATCAAAAAGATAGAGTGGCTTTAGTGGGTAAGAATGGTTCAGGTAAGTCAAGTATCTTGAAGATTATCAAACAAGAAAAAGAACTATCCTCTGGATTATTTCAAATGAATAAAGATGTGATCATATCAGTTATTGAACAAGATACATCATTTTTAAAAGGAACATTGAATGACTTCATTAGAGATAATCAATGTGATGAAACGCTCTTCAAAGCGATATTGCGAAAACTAGATTTTGAACGTGAACAGTTCTCTATACTGTGTGAAAATTACAGTGAAGGTCAAAAGAAAAAAGTGCTTATTGCGAAATCTTTATCACAAACAGCACATTGTTATGTGTGGGATGAACCATTAAACTTTATTGATGTATTATCACGTATACAGATTGAGAATCTTATATTAGAGTATGAACCGACGATGATATTTGTTGAACATGATACATCGTTTGTGGATAAGATAGCCACAAAGATCATAAATCTAGATTCTACCTTGAATCTTTAACCAATCAATCGTATCACTTAAACTTTCTATGAGTGGTCTTGGCTGATAATTTAGATCTATACTTGCTTTCGCATGACTAAAGTTAGAATTAGAATTGAGTGTATAAATTGAATAAGGTGTGAAGAGTGGTGGTTTCTTCATAAGCTTATACGCATATTCCGCAAAGATTGAAGTATATTTCATAAGATGGTAAGGAAGATAAACTTTTACCTTCTTTTTTTGAGTTAAATCAAACAAGGTATCAAGGATTGTCTTAACACTATAATACTCATTGGATAAGATATAACATTCTCCAGGCTTACCTTTTTCAATGCAAGAGAGAATACCGTTAGATACATCTCTTACATCCACAAAATCATAGCCACCCTCAGTTCCTATTCTAAGATGATTATTCATATAATCAATGACTAAACTGGTTAGATTACCTCTACCATAATCAAACGGTCCACAGATTCCAGATGGATGAATAATATTGGCATTCAATCCATGATGAATCGCATCAATAACATAAGCACTTGCTTCTGATTTTGTTTTTGCATAATAACCAACCACTGCTTTTGGATCAAACTCATCAATCTCACACATACAGTCATTGTTAATCTTTTCAGGTAGTGCATGAACAGAGCTTACATAGATTAATTTCTTAACAGAATAATCCCTACAACAATCCACAATATTCTTGGTCCCAAGTACATTAACGTTATAAACCATTTGATTATACTTAGTTGTAATAGATACGATCCCTGCACAATGAATAACAATAATACTTGTATCATCATCTTTTTGAAAGAAAGGAATTAAACTATCTTTATTTGTTACATCACCATAAAAAAGTTCAAGATTACCTTGTGGAATATTCTTCTCACTCGGTAAAACTAAGATTCGTATTTTCTTATTCTGGAGTAATAGATCTTGTACAATGGTACGACCTAAATGACCGGCTGCACCTGTAACACAAAAGATTTCTTGCATAGGGTGACCTCTTAAGCAAAGTATAACAGAAACCTTTACATGTATTTACATTAAAAGAAGATAAGGTTAGACTAAAGGAAAGACATGAGGATAATCTATGATAAAAATAGAGCATTTAACAAAAAAGTACTCAAGTGGTAAAGGAATTTTTGATGTATCGTTTGAAATAGAAAAAGGAGAAGTATTTGGATTTCTTGGTCCGAATGGCTCGGGTAAAACTACAACCATCAGACAATTATTAGGTTTTACCAACGCGGATGAAGGAGTCTGTACGATCAATGGTCTAGATAGTCGATTAGAATGTAAAGAAATTCATAAAACATTAGGATATCTTCCAGGTGAGATTTCATTCTTTGATGATATGACTGGAAATGAGTTTATGAACTTTATGCAAAACCTGCGTAATAACAAGGATAAGACAATTCGTAATCAGCTTATTAATCGATTTGAACTTGAGTCTGATCGAAAGATACAAAAGATGTCTAAAGGAATGAAACAAAAAGTTGCGCTTATCTCTGCTTTTATGCATAATCCAGATATTCTAATACTTGATGAACCTACAAGTGGTCTTGATCCATTGATGCAAAAACGATTCATTGAGTTTATTCTTGAACAAAAAGCATTAGGTAAAACGATATTAATGTCGAGTCATATGTTTGAAGAGGTTGAAAGGACATGTGAAAGAGTTGCGATTATTAAAGAGGGTAGAATCGTTGCGATTGAAAAAATCAGTGATTTGAAAGAAAAAGTCAGTAAACAATATTTAGTAAGCTTAAAGGATAATGAATCTATCCATAAAGTATTGAATTCATCGCTTGATACTAGGTCAATAAACTCCCATCAAGTTGAAATTACTTTGCATAATAATGCGAATGAAATGTTAAGTGTATTAAGTGGTGTGAATGTGGATAGCATTGATTCAATCAACCAATCACTTGAGCAAATTTTCATTTCATATTATGGAAAGGAGGATACGAAATGATTTGGCCACTTTTTAAATATAATATAAAGAATAATAAAACCCTATGGCTAATATTGGTTATGGTTATGTTAATGTATTACATCATTATTATGTCCATGTTCGACCCTGAAAATATTGAAGCACTGAATAATATGTTGGCATTATTTCCAGAAGAATTAATAAAGGCGATGGGATTCAATAATTTAGGGACAACACTTCTTACTTTTATATCAGGGTATATTTACGGTTTTCTAATATTCTTATTTCCTATGATTATTACTGTTGTGGTTAATCATAAGTTAGTTGCTTCTTTAGTGGATAAAGGAAGTATGGCATATTTAGTATCGGGTCCATATTCAAGAATTGAAATTATAATAACACAAGTTCTTACGAGTATTTTCTCGATCGTATTGTTCTTTACTGTTACAACACTCGTAACAACATTAACTAGTGAATTAATGTTTCCAAATGAGTTGGACATAGGAATGTATATCTATCTTAATTTCTATACCATCATTTTATATCTAGCGATTAGTTCAATAGCTTTCTTTGCGTCTGCCTTTGCCAATGATGCAAAACTAAGCATAAGCATTGGTGTTGGAGTACCTGTAACTTTTCTAGTTATACAAATGTTATCTGGTGTGGGTGATAGTTTAAAATGGCTAGAAAATCTCACAATGTATAGTTTATTTAATCCTGAATTACTAATTCAAGGAGATCGTTTTGTGCTAGTGGGAATGTTTAGCTTGGCTACTATTTCTCTTGTTTTATATTCACTTGGAGTCTATATATTTAATAAAAAGAATCTTTATATTTAGTTATGAAAATATTTCACATAAATTTCACGTTCTTTACATTGTATTTTCATAGAAACAATTTATACTATTCTCATAACAAGGGAAGCGATAAACAAAACTTCATTTCATTGTTCCCCCTAAAATATAAAAAAGAACCTTGTTTATTAAAATCGTACTGGCAGCGTACGATTTTTAATTGGTTGGCGTATAATAAAAACAGAGGAATTTAATATGAAACCCTATTTAATTCGATTAAAACCAAATCAAGACATTAAACAAGAACTCATCCAATTTTCGATTAAGTACAATATTAGAGTTGGATCAATTGTGTCTGCTGTTGGAAGTGTATCTGAAATGAAAGTGCGTATTGCGGATGGGAAGACGGTTGTTCATGATCAAGAGAGTCGAGAAGTATTTGCCTTGTCCGGAACACTTGTCAGAAATCAAATCCATGCACATATTGCGGCGATTAATACTAAGATGGAGGTATTTGGTGGCCATCTCATGGATGGTTGTTTAGTTCATACCACGATGGAGATTACTCTTTTAGATATGAGTGATACCATTAACGCAAGTCGCGAATATGATGAAAATACAGGATATGACGAGTTGTTTGTTTGACAATAACTATTAAATTTATTACGATTTAATAGCGCCGACTTAGCTCAAATGGTAGAGCAACTGAATCGTAATCAGTAGGTTGCGGGTTCAAGTCCTGTAGTCGGCACCAGAGATAACGAAAGCCTTTTAAACAAAGGCTTTTTATATTGAATATTCAAATAGTGTTTTATGTAATCTAACTCAAAGCTTATAGTTCTGTTTATATAAAAACATTAGAGTTTATGATTTAATGGGGGTTAGTTTGATATCAGAAAAAAGTAAAACAATTAATTCGAAAATAGTAAAATCAATGATAAGAAATAAGTAAAGTGATAATGTCGAAAATAGTAAAATAGACTTTATATATATCTAACAATAATATATAATAATAACAGGTGATAAAATGAAAAAATACTATACTAGAATAGTAGATAAAGAAATTAAGTTAGCTCTTGAATCTATGGGTGCTGTGCTTATAGAAGGACCAAAGTGGTGTGGAAAAACGACAACTGCACTTCAACACTGTAAAAGTGTATTGAGAATGCAAGAGCCTGCGAATTTAGTAAACAATCTATTAATTGCAGATACAGCACCATCTTTATTGCTTGATGGAGAAAAACCTAGGTTGATTGATGAATGGCAAACAGCGCCAATACTTTGGGATGTAGTGCGATCAGATGTTGATAATACAGGGAAAATGGGACAATATATTTTAACGGGTTCATCAACGCCATTGTTTGGTAGTACAATGCACACAGGAACTGGAAGAATTGCAAGAATCAAAATGTATCCAATGAGTCTGTTTGAATCTCAAGACTCTAGTGGGTTAGTATCTTTAAAGAGTTTGTTTGAAAATAATGTGTATTCACCGGTAAATTCTAGTAAAACTATTGAGGATATCGCATATTTAGTTTGTAGAGGTGGGTGGCCACAAAGTATAAATTCACCAATTGAACAAGCGCTTTATACCGTAAATCAATATGTTAAATCAGTTTATAATAATGATATTAATGAATTAGGTGATATGAAAACAGATTCTCATCGAGTTGAATCCTTTTTGAAATCATATTCACGTAATGTACAAACTCTAACGAGTTACACAACTATTTTAGAAGATATGAGGGCAAATGATATTGGAATTACGGCTCCAACTTTATACTCTTATATGGAAAAAATGCAAAAACTTTTCGTAATAGAAGAGACTCAAGCTTGGGCACCTAATATAAGATCTAAAACATCAATAAGAACTTCAAATAAACGTGGATTTGTGGACCCTTCTATTCCAGTATCAGTTCTTAATGTTACGCCAACAAAGCTGTTAAAAGATTTTGAATTATTTGGTTTTTTGTTTGAGTCGTTGTGTATAAGAGATTTAAGAATTTATGCCGGCTCTATGAATGGAAGAGTCCTTCATTATCGTGATGATAGTGGGTTAGAATGTGATGCTGTTATATTACTACCTAGTGGTGAATATGGTTTGATAGAAATTAAACTTGGTGGAAAACTAGAAGAAAAAGCAGCTGAGAACTTAAATAAGCTTGAGAAGCTATTGGAAAGTAAAAATTCTAAACCTACATTCAAGATGATTCTTACTGGAGGTTCTTTGGGTTATACAAGAAAAGACGGGATTCATGTATTGCCAATTACATGTTTAAAGGATTAAATTTTAATCTATCTATTAATATGTTTATGATAAAAGTCTTAACATATATGGGTTAAAGTCCTGTAGTCGGCACCATAGATAACGAAAGCCTCTTATCAAGGCTTTTTTGTTGGTTAATAAGTTAAACCATATCCATATTTGAATTGATGCTTAATCTGATTGTAATTGGTCATATTCATAGAATCACTTGCTTGATCATTTGTGAGAGGCCAAGTAAATGGTAATGTACCTTGGAATGGTTTATCTCCAAATAATACATCCGTTATACCATTGCCTTCGGTACCAGGTAACCATGCCATCACAAAGGCGTCCCAATCATCAAGATAATCATTAATAAGAAGAGGACGACCCGCAATCATAATAGTTAGTATCGGTTTATTGAAAGTTTGTGCAAGCTTTACAGCTTTAATATTATCAGATAAAGACAAAGGTCCATCAATAGATAAATCATCTGTATCACCATGCATCTCAGCGTAGGGTTTCTCACCTATGGCTAAAATGATCACATCCGCATCTTTTGGATTGTTTACCAGTTGTCCACCATTAGAATCTAATACAGTACTTAATGCGTCTTTTAAACTTATCCCATTATATAGATTAGGATCCATATCGCCTTGCCAGGTGAATGTCCACCCACCACATTGAATACCAACATTATCACTAGCAGGTCCTAATAAGTATATTTTTGTGTTCTTCTCTAAAGGTAGGATGCTATTGTTCTTAAGTAGTACAAGAGATTTAGATACTGCTTCTCTTGCGATTTTCTTTGATTCTAGAGTTCCGACTTTACCTGCAGTCTTAAGCAATCCATCCTCAAAAAGTCCTGCTTCAAACTTTAATACTAGATTTCTTTTGACTGCTTCATCTAATCTTTCCTGAGATATGTTTCCATTATTTACATTATAAATAATTGCTTTATAGACATCTTTCCACTTATTCGGTTCCATGAGTAAATCGACACCAGCATTGATCGCTAAGGCGACTTGTTCGTTTAGGGTTGGTGCAATTTTATGGATTGCCTCCCAATCAGATACAACCAATCCTTTGAATTGTAATTTGTCTCTAAGTAAATCTGTTAATAACGATTTATCACCATGTACCTTAACACCATTCACACTATTAAATGAAGCCATAATGGAACTTGTATTCGCTTCAATTGCGGCTTGATAAGCACTCAGATTACCAGCAAACAATTCATCTCTAGTCATCGTCACATCACCACGATCAATGAGATTATCATCTTCACCAGTTAGAAATGTTGTATAACCATCTCCAATAAAATGTTTAGTCGTTGTGAGAATACCTTCAGATAATTGACCTTCGATATAAGGAACAACCAATGTGGATACTCTTTGAATATCCTCTGAATAACTCTCATAAGTTCTACCCCAACGAATATCTTGAGCAGATGAAACTGCAGGTGCAAAATTCCAATTAACACCTATAGCTAACATTTCTTTTGCGGTCGCAATACCAATCGCTTTCATTAGTTCAGGATCATTTGCAGCTCCAAGTCCGATATTATGAGGGAAGATAGTCGCATTCTTTACATTATTATTTCCATGAACCGCATCAATTCCATAAATGATAGGAATACCTGAAGACGATTGAAGGGCGGCCACATTCATCTGATTAATCATACTTATCCAGGCTTCAGGTGTATTCGGATTTGGCGTACTTCCACCACCACTTAAAATAGATCCTAAATTATACTTTGTGATATCTGACATACTAACTTTGGATCTTTCAGCTTGTATCAATTGACCAGCTTTCTCTTCTAATGTCATTTCTTGAATAGCAATATCTATATCTGATAAAGTTTTAATATGGATTCTTCCACGATTATTTACTACATTACACGCACTTAAAATCAAAATTATAATGATTAGACTAATTATTCTTTTAATAACATTTTTGTTCATAGAAGCCTTTCAATCGATCAAAATTAATGATTAATCTTATTTAGCGTATCCTCTTAGTCTAAGATCTTTGATTGTTTCCTCAATCGCAATATCGAGTTGGACAATCGGTTGGTAATTAAAATCTCGTGTTGCTTTATCATGGGTAAATGAGAAGTCTAATGCAGTTGAAGCGACGGTATAACGAGTTATCATAGGTTGAACGCTTTTTTTATTCCAAGGTAATTTTGCCATAAATTCAGACAGGTATGCAATAACCATAGCTAGATTATATGGAATCCTCCTATTTGGTACGTTATACTCTAAACTCGTTAGGATAGGTTTAAAGAAATCAAAGAAATAACCAGATTCATGATCTGTTATAAAGTAACACTGACCACATACTTTTGATTCAGGAGTTAATGCCTTCTCCGCTAGTAGATGTGCATGGGCACAGTTATCCACATAAACATGAGAGAAGTGTGCTGAACCATCTCCAATCTGCATATAATTGCCTTTTCTTAAAACATCAATAATACTAGGTAATCGAGTTCGATCACCCGGTCCGTAAATACCGGCTGTTCTTAGTGAACAGGTCATTAACCCATTTGAATTATTTGCAGATATAACATCCTGTTCCGCAATAGCTTTCGTATAAGAATAATGATCAATAAACTTATTTGGATAAGGTAAAGATTCATCCCCATCTTTAATCGCTTTACCTCCATAAATCGCGTCAATCGAACTGGTATAAATAAGTTTTGATACATTATTTTTAATACATGCATCAATAATATCTCTGTTAGCTTTTATATTTACTTGATCCAACTTATCTGAATCATTTGGATTCCATGATATGAAGGATGCAGTATGGAACACTACATCTACTCCTTTAATTGCCTGATTAATCGACTCACCATTGGTTAAATCTCCCTTAATCACTTCAACACGTTCATCATGATAATCTTGTCGTACAAAAACTCTTACTTTCTTTCCTTCTTCCAGTAACATCTTCACAATCCGATTGCCAAGAAATCCTGTTGCGCCAGTAACTAAGTATATTTTAGGTTCACTTAATTTTTCATTCATTATGTTGTTCCTCTATTAGATTAATTTTAGTATAGTTTGTATTTGATGGATTGTTAAGTTAAACAATATATAATGTAAACAAAAGTTTACATCGTTCTAATAGAATTGACATCTCAAATAATTAATCCTAGTTATAATCAAATTGTAAAACGTTTTACTCTGGGGGGGATCAAAAGATTCCCAGGGAATCAGCATGTTGGTAAGACGTTTTACTCCTTGGGGGATACACTATGATTCTAGGTACGAATTTACAAACATTAAGAAGAAAAGAGAATAAAACAGTCGAAGAAATATCAAGAGAACTTTCTATTGATGTTCGTACCTTAGATTCATGGGAAATGAATAAGACAGTACCCAATTTGGATCAGTTAATAAAGATATCAGATTACTATCATATAAGTACAGATGATTTATTGTTTAAAGAATTAAAGCAATATGATGAGATTAATATCGAGATAGAAAGAAAAAATCAGTTAGAGATAAATACTATATTTGTAAAGATAACAAATCATAAGATATAAACAATTGCTAGCATAGGTAATTGTTTTATTTTTTGATATGATTATATAAAATAAAGGTGGTCAAGTCGTGTTCAGTAAAAATATAATCTATCTACGAAAGAAATATAAATTGACTCAAGAAGAACTTGGGAATAGATTAAATGTTTCAAGACAAACAATCTCTAAATGGGAGAAGGGTGAAGTAGTTCCCGATTCATACAACTTAATAGAAATCTCAAAGTCCTTTTCTGTAAAAGTTCAAGATATAATTATGTTGGATATCTCAATTGAGGATGAACTTAATGAGGATCCACAAGATACGTTAGAGCTAGACAGAATATCTACTGAGAGTCAAGTTAAACAAGAGAATAAAATTTCGCATAGATTAGCTAAGATACTAGTACTTCTAACCCTATGCTCAATAGGGCTAATTGTATCTTTTTATTTCTATAGTAGTTATTTAGTCGGTAAAGCAGAGTTAACGAATAAGAACGATGAAATTAAGGATACTTTTATTTATTCAAACATAATTAGTGCAGGTAGAGATTTTAGTGTTTATATTGATAAAAAAGGAAATTTAAAAGGTTCTGGAGATAACACCTATAATCAACTTGAATTAGATGATTGGAATGATATTGTACAAGTTTCTTCAGGAGGATTTCATACATTAGGCTTAAAAAAAGATGGGTCAGTTATTGCGACGGGATATAATAATTTCAATCAAATTAAAGTTAATAATTGGACTAACATAATACAAGTTTCAGGTGGACGTTATCATAGTTTAGGATTAAAAGAGAACGGTACAGTTCTATGCATAGGTGAAAATACCTATGGTGCATGTGATGTTGATAATTGGAAAGATATTAAACAAGTGAGCGCAGGACGATACAATAGTTATGGACTTAGAAATGATGGAACGGTAATAAGCACAAATGATAATCAATATGGACAAGCTAATGTAAAGGGCTGGACAGAAATAATTCAAATCTCAGCAGGCACATATCATGTGATTGGTTTAAAATCAGATGGAACAGTTATATGTGCTGGCGGGCAACCTGAAGATGGTGCCTGTGATGTTGATAATTGGAAAGATATTAAACAAGTAGTTGGGGCTGGGTACCATTCAGTAGGATTAAAAGTCGATGGAACAGTTGTTGCGGTTGGGCGGAATAATCTAGGGCAATTGGATGTGTCTAATTGGACTAATATCGTTGCGATTTCTGGTGGTCGTTTTCATACGATTGCGATTGATAAAAACCATCAATATTATTTCGTTGGAGAGTATGTTCTAAACTAAAATTGATGTTTATAAAAAGGAGATATCTATGCTAAAACGTGTCATATGTATACCAGACTCATTTAAAGGAACCTTAAGTTCATCCCAAATCATCCAAGTTACACAATCGATATTCAATAAACATAATCCAGATGTAGAAGTCATAGGTATTGAAGTCGCGGATGGTGGAGAAGGTACTGTAGATGCATTTCTTTCAATCTCTGGTGGTGAAAAGATTTCATGTAATGTATGTGGTCCACACTTTGAGAAAATGGATTCATTTTATGGTGTACTTCCTGAAAACATTGCGGTGATTGAAATGGCTGCTTGTGCTGGGTTACCATTAGTAAAAGATAATCCAAATCCTCTTATTACGACAACATATGGTGTAGGTGAACTTATGATATCTGCCTATAATCATGGTTGCCGCAAAATGATAATAGGGTTGGGTGGATCCTCTACCAATGATGGAGGTTGTGGTGCTGCAGTTGCGTTAGGGGTTAAATTTTATGATGATAGTGATCAAGAATTTATTCCTACCGGTGGTACATTAATTAATATACGTAAGATAGATATATCCAATGTCCACCCTTTAGTCAGAGAATCAAATATCATTACGATGTGTGATATTGATAATCCATTGTATGGTGAAAGTGGTGCGGCTTATGTATTTGGACCTCAAAAAGGGGCGGATACAAATAGGGTCCAACTATTAGATCAAGGATTACGAAATCTTTCAAACTATTTAACGACTAATTTAAATAAGGTAGTCTCAGATATTCCAGGAGCGGGTGCAGCTGGTGGAATGGGTGGAGGTATGGTCGCATTCTTTAATAGTACTCTTCAATCAGGGATTGAAACAATTTTAGATATCGCTAAATTCAATGAGCTTATAGAGGGATGTGATTTAATTATTACAGGAGAAGGTAGAATAGATTCTCAAACACTTCGTGGTAAAGTGCCTCTTGGAGTATCAAGAAGAGCGAAGAAATTAAACATCCCTGTATTATGTGTTGTTGGTTCCATTGGAGATGGTATTGAAGATATCTATAATCAAGGGATTACATCGATTATTAGTATCAATAATCAGCCTGTTGATTTCAGTATTTCTAAACTTAAAGCAATTGAGAATCTAACGATTACGATGGACAATCTGGTTCGATTATTAATCAGTACGAAGTAAACATTTAGAGTGTTTACTATTTTAATGAATAAAAGAATATACTTTGTGTATATATATTTTATATAAACAAGGAGAATAATATGAAAAGACGACTTAGTAATATCATTCCATTAAGTTTAGTCTTACTTTTATCCGCATGTACATTTAATAATAACTCATCTAATTCGGATGATACGATTAGCGCTGCCACATTGGCGAGGTATAGAGAAAATGAATTAATGGAGTATGAAGGTATTAAGTTAGATCCAGCAGTAGGACCTAGAGATAATTCTATATCAGGGATACAAGAGGTAGATATTAATGCTTATACATTAAGAATAGATGGACTCGTAGAGAATAAAATGACTTATACCTATGATCAAATTCTAGATATGAACCCAGTTGAGAAAGTCTATACCATTTATTGTGTCGAAGGATGGGATGCCACATTTCTATGGAAAGGTGTATTGGTTGAGGATATATTGAAAAAATCGAATGTGGATGATAAAGCTAAGACAGTCATATTTCACGCAGTTGATGGCTATACGACATCATTACCATTGGAAGAGATTATGGATAAAAAGATTATGATGGCGTATTATGCAAATGGTTTACCAATTCCAGCTTCCTTAGGATATCCTTTCATACTCGTAGCTTATGATAAATGGGGGTATAAATGGGCACGTTGGATTGATCGCATCGAATTGTCATCGGATATGAACTATAAAGGTTATTGGGAATCACGTGGATATAGTATTGATGGAAATATAAAATAATCATTAATGAATAATAAACAGAATTAGTTTATTTACTATAGCCAATATTTATTGCTTATTGATAAAATAATCATATTGATTAGACAATGATTAAGGGGGATAAATGATTTTAAAAGATGAATCAAAGGAGAACTACTATTATTTAGATTTATATGATAAATGGTGGCATTTCTATGCATATTGGTTTGTTGGTTTTTTCACTCATAAAGTAACTAAAATAGAGAAGAGAAGTAAATTAGAAAAACCAGCATTCAGAATGACATTTCCAATATTTATGGGGCTAATTTTTTTTAGAGCATTTTTAGGCATTATTTTCAGTAGTAACTCATTTGTATTATTGCCAGAAGATCGTTACGTTATTTATCCAATATCATATTTTACGACTGTTTTTTGTACGTGGATCCATTGGAAAATAACGAGTAAAGAAACATTAAGAGCATGTACATTTAAAAAAGTTAATCCAGTTGAGATAAAGGGTTTTCCATCTTATGCTATCGGTTTTAGAGCGATGTTTCTTCGAATTGTTTTTAAGTTTATATATTATATATTTCTATATCAATTATCAAAACTAAATTTTATTCATTTTTTTACTATCTCATTTTTTTGTTCTTATGTGGCGGCCTTTTTTTCAATGGGTGCAAATGCAGCTTTTACTTTTGAACTAAATGGAAATCAATTAAGGCTTTTTCAACTCAAAGAAAAGAACTAATAAGCAAAAATTAATGTATTGTGTTCTAAAGCCTATTGGATAATAATAAAATTATACTAATCCACAGGAGAACATAATGAACCAAAAAGAGATTACCACATGTGTGAATCTACTCGATTCAGATGGGTGTGTATTGAGTGCAGGGTATGCAAAAAGTGCCCTATTTAAGTATGATCGAAATGAAATAAGAGCGAATAAGTTAAGGATAAAAGAATGGGACTATTATTGTGTATTAAATGATCATTATGGAATTGCTTTAACCATTGCGGATAATTCATATATGGGATTAGATTCCATCACGTTATTTGATTTCGATCAACGTACTGAGATTACTCAGAGTTTTATGCAAGCCTTTACTTTAGGTAAAAAGAATTTACCATCAACTTCGAATGGAAATGTAAAGGTAGAATATAAAACACATAAGATTCATTTCTATGTGCTAGGAACAGATCGAATTTTAGAGTTTAATATACAAAACTTTCATGATAATAAACCATTATTTGGACGATTAGTCCTCAGTGATAGTCCAAATGAAAGTATGGTTATCGCAACTCCTTTTGATAAACCGAAGTATTTTTACTATAATCAAAAAATTAACTGTATGAGAGCAAGTGGAGAAGTTCAGTATGGTTCAAAGAATTTCATCTTCAATAATGAAGATTCATTTGGGGTATTAGACTGGGGAAGAGGAGTTTGGACGTATTCAAATACATGGTATTGGGGTAGTGCCTCAGGAATTGTGAATGGTAAAGCATTTGGATTTAATATTGGATATGGATTTGGAAATACAAAATCTGCGACTGAAAATATGCTTATTTATGAGGGAAAAGCACATAAATTGAATGATGTGACTTTTAATATTCCAAAAGATGAAGAAGGTAATGAAATGTATTTAGAACCTTGGACATTTACGAGTGATGATCAACGATTTGAATTAAACTTTGAACCTATACTAGATAGATCATCCAATACAAAAATACTAATATTACAATCTGATCAACACCAAGTATTTGGCTATTTTTCTGGAACTGTTGTGCTTGATAATGGAGAAAGGATTGTTATCTCTAAACTAATGGGATTTGCAGAAAAGGTAATGAATCGTTGGTAATATCTTCGCAATATAAGTCAAGAAATGATGAATTAAATAGAATAGATTATAGATGAGGAGTTAAACATAATGAATAGAGAATCTATCGAAGTGATTGAGAGAATTAAAAGCTATATCCAGGATCATATCAAAGATGAAATTACATTATTACAATTAGCTCAAGTGGCTGGATATTCAATGTATCATACTTCCCATATATTTAAAGAAATAGAAGGGATTGCGCCTTTCGAGTATATTCGTAAACAAAGACTCATTTCATCCGCGTTTTCATTACGCAAAAGAAATCAAAGAGTGATTGATATTGCGTTTGACTATATGTTCTCAAGTCATGAAGGCTATACACGAGCATTTTCGAAATCATTTGGGATTAGTCCTAAACAGTTTTCTCAAATCAAAACATCGAAAGATTGGATTGTTCCTTATAGTACGATTAACAACTCTTTATCAAAGGAGGCTTTGAATATGAAAGAAACCGCTATTATTTTTACCCAGATTGTGGAAAGACCAAAAAGAAAATTATTAATGAGACGTGGAATTAAGGCAAGTGATTATTTTGAATATTGTGAAGAGGTAGGATGTCATAATGCAAGTTCAGAGCCTTGGGAAGTATTGTGCAAAGTTAAAGAAGCGCTGAATGAACCAGCTGGATGTTGGTTGCCACAATCCATGATAAAAGAAGGCACAAGTGAATATGTTCATGCGGTTGAAGTACCATTTGATTTTAAAGGAGATATTCCAGAAGGGTTTGAATTAATCGATCTTGAACCATGTAAGATGTTAGTCTTTCAGGGTGAGCCCTATAATGATGAAGAATTTGGCAATGCGATTGGCGCATTATGGGAGAGAATAGAAAAGTTTAATCCAGAAGTGTATGGGTATGAATATGATTATTCAATTGCGCCAAGGATGCAACTTGAACCACAAGGGTGGAGAGGTTATATCGAATTACATCCGATAAGAGAAAAGAGAGCTTAAAGTCTCTCTTTTTTGTGAATTGTTAAAGAAGGTATTGACAAAATAAAAATGTAAGCGCATTCTATAAGTAAGGTAACAGGTGTGTCATCAATATACAACTGTGTCATTTATAATGGAGGATACCTATGAGTACTAAAGTTTATCGTGATCAAGAAAGAGAAAAGAATAAAGAAATTAGTAAATCGAATATAGTGGATGTTTCAAAAGAATTATTTCTTAATCGAGGATACGCTCAAACCAATATGGCTGATATAGCGGAAATTGCGAAAATCAGTCGAAAGACACTTTATCGTTATTTTAGTTCAAAAGAAGAAATTGCGATGGAAATTGAGTTGGATGTTTTCAAAACGTTTGTAAGTGTTCAGGATGAGATTGTTAAGAATATCCATGGAAATGGATATGAGAAGCTAAGTCAGTATTTAGAGAAGTTAGATGATTTGGTGGATGAATTAAGCCAACTCATTAAACTAACAGGTATGTTTGATTATTACTTAGTTAATGATTACCCAAATGAATCCAGTCAAAGCGAGTTTATAAAGTTGATTGAAAAAGTTGACGAACCATTTATTGAATTCATTGACGAAGGGGTAAAAGACGGTTCTATTCAAGTTGAATTTGATGTTTCTTATCTTGCGCGAACTATCTCAAACTCATTTCTTGCCTTAGCTCAACGTATCGTAACGCGTCAGAATCATTTAGATGTTGAGCTAAACATACAGTCTAGAAAAATATTAGCTATACAACGTTCTTTATTTCTAAAAGCACTTAAAGCTTAAGAGGGAAAATTATGAAAGAGAAATTACCTTTATCTAAACAAATCGCATATTCACTGGGTCAATTTGGTTGGTCACTACTATCTGGTATCATCAGTTCATACTTAATTTTCTATTATATTCCTACCAAGGAGTCGGGAATTACTGTGTTTATTCCACAGGTTGTGTTTATTGGGTTTGTCACCATCATTGGTGCAATTACGATGTTAAGCCGTTTATTTGATGCGATAACAGATCCATGGATTGCGACACTCAGTGATCGAAGTAAATCGAAAAAAGGAAGACGTATTTCATTTATGCAGAAAGCTGCGATTCCTTTTACGCTAACAACTGTCCTTGCATTCTGGTCACCAATTCATGGAGAAAGCACATTAAATGCCTTGTTTCTAACGGTGATGTTACTATTGTTCTACTTGTTCTTAACCATGTATGTGACTCCGTTCTTTGCGTTATTATCAGAGTTAGGTCATACACCTGAAGAACGTTTAAATTTATCTACATTTATATCTGTTACATGGTTTCTAGGAGCAGCTGTTGCATCTCAAGCTCCTGTGCTATGGGGTGTATTTGAAGGTATGGGGTTTGATAAAGTGGCTGCTATGCGGATGGCTTTACTTATTCTCTCAGCAATTGCGCTAGTATTCTTGTATATTCCAGTCATTGCGATTGATGAAAAACGTTATTGTGAATCCGTTCCATCAGAACTTAAAATGATTGATTCAATGAAGGCTACGTTTAGAAATAAAGAGTTTAGAATATTTGTATTATCTGATTTAGTTTATTGGGTCGCTATTACAATCTTTCAGTCTTCACTTTTATACTACATTACGATATTACTCAAATTACCTGAATCGATGTTTGGTGTATTGTTTATGGGGTTGGGTGTTGGATCATTCTTATTCTATGTGCCTATCAATATTATTGCGAAAAAAATTGGAAAGAAAACGCTTCTAATCATCGCATTCTGTTTATTCTTATTAGTTTACGCATATGGATCAATTTTAGGCACTTTACCAATTGATACCACCATTCAAGCATACTTACTTGTTTTACTGGCCGCTATTCCAATGGCTGTATTTGGAATCTTACCGAATGTTGTTGTGGCCGATATTGCGGAATATGATGCACGTAAAACGGGAATACGTAGAGAAGGTATGTTCTTTGGAACGCGTACATTTATGTCGAAAATTGGTCAAATGATATCTATGTTATTGTTGAGTGGATTACTTCTATCTAATGGAGATGTTTCAAATGAAATGAGTATTAGGTTTACAGCAATTACAGCAGCTGTCTTTTGCGCAATTGGATTAGTCTTATTGCTCATGTACAATGAAAAAAAGATACTTGAAGGAATTACAAGCGTTGAATCAAAATGATGAAAGTTCATATTAAAAAACATGAACTTCGATTTGAGTATTTAGTAAATAATCAAAAATATGAAGTTCTCACAGATTCAAATTTTAATAATCAACATTGTGAAATACAATATGAGATTAAAGAGGATACTTCTTTGGAATTATTGATTCGAATTATCCCTAAATGTGAAATGACATTACAATCATTAAATTTGAAGGATTCATATAACTTTAATCAAGATGATTTAATATTTGTGAATGGATATCAATCTTGGACAGATAGTAAAGAGTTTTTTGTGAACGAAAAGATGAAGACACTATCGAGATTAGCACATACTCTACTCCCTCAATATCAATTTGATAAGTATGGGGATTATACATTCAAGAAATCTTCAAACAAAGCAGGTGATTTTCATGGATATACCTATGGCTATATTCGTCGTGGAAATCTGTACCAGTTTATTGGTTCATTATCTGAAAAAGAAGGATACACCATAATAAATACGAGTGTTATTAATAATGAAATAGTAATCGAGAAAGAATGTAAGGATCTTGTGATTAACTCCGAGTATCCAGCATTTAAACTACTTTTTATTTCTGGGGATGAAAAATTTGTATTTGATACTTACTTTGAAAAGATGAGTATTAAGAAACCTATTGCCCAAGCTATGACAGGTTGGACAAGCTGGTATAACTATTATCAAAATATCAGTGAATCGATTATTCTTAAGAATTTATATGCTTTAAAGAATGCGAATAAGAACATTAATATTATACAGATTGATGATGGTTATCAAACCTTTGTTGGTGACTGGCTAGATATTGATTTGAACAAATTTCCAAATGGAATGAAGTATGTATCAGATAAAATTCATCAAGAAGGATATAAGTCAGGTGTATGGTTAGCCCCATTTGTATGTGAAACAAACTCAAGAATATTCAAGGAACACCAAGATTGGATTCTCAGAGATATGAATGGAAATCTTGTGTTGGCAGGTAGTAATTGGAGTCGATTCTATGCATTAAATCTTGAGTTAGAGGGTGTGAAAGATTATATACGAGAAGTATTTGATGTAGTTCTAAATGAATGGAAATTTGATCTTGTCAAATTAGACTTCTTATATGCTGCTTGCATTGTTCCAACTAGGACAAAAACGCGTGGACAATTAATGTGTGAAACGATGGAGTTTTTAAGGGATTGTGTGAAAGATAAGCTTATTCTTGGCTGTGGAGTCCCCCTTGGGCCATCATTTGGATTCGTTGATTATTGTCGGATTGGGTGTGATGTAGGGTTGGATTGGAATGATAAATTCTTTATGCAATATTTACATAGAGAACGCGTGTCTACTTTAAATGCAGTACATAATTCAATCAGTCGAAGACAGTTGAATAATAGAGCCTTTTTAAATGATCCAGATGTTTTCTTTCTTAGAGACAATAATATCAAGCTATCTAATACACAAAAAGAAACACTTGCATTTGTAAACAAGCATTTTGGTAGTCTAATCTTTACTTCGGATGATATTAGCTTATATAAGGATCAACATAAACAATTTGATTTAACAATGGTCAATGAAAAAAATGAAATTCTTGAAGTTAATCCCAATCGAATGGGAATGATAGAAGTGAAGTATAAGAGTAATAATATGAAATATGTAGCGCATATCAATTTGAGTTCTAAATCGATTTTAGATTTAAAGGCATATGAAACAAAAGTAATAGAAATAAGGGAGATATAATATGGATCGAGCTAAGATGATTTTTAGTAATCCAATTGATTCAAAGGATTATAAAAAGGCAGAGAAAAGCAAGCAAAAATATTTAAAGAGATTTTCGGATGATAGTGATGTGCTTTATCCGCTATTTGTTGAAGAAAATAAGACGTTAGATACTTTGTTAGGTATAAAAAACATTGTCACAAAAGATACAGGGAATAAGATTAGTTTAGAAAATGGAATAATTATTGGAAATATTAGAATGGGATTTGGCCATTATCGAATTTCTATTGCTATTGCATCTGCAGCCCATTCCATGGGTTTAACGCCTTATTGGTTTGATTTGCATTCATATCAAGAGACGACAGGAGGGAAGATTATTAAGCATTTAAATAATCTATACTCGATGGGATCAAGATGGTCTCAGAAGTATTCATTATTCAATAAATATTACTGGGAACCATTAAATTCTGAAGGATTTAGACAACTTAGTTATAATGCGGTAGATCAAAAAGTGTCTGAGTGTATGACGCCCATCTACAAACAAATTCCACAAACAATACCATTTGTCGCAACCCATGTTTGGCCTGCTCAAGCGGCGGTTCATGCTGGAATTAAACGAGTTATCAATGTTATTCCTGATAATTGGCCAATGGCTTTGCATCTATCTGAAGGATCAATTCATACAGTTCAAACACCATCCTCTTATTTAGGGTATCGTTCATTGAGAGGAATGGCAAACGATAAGAGTCTTAATCCTATTCCAAGCGATCAGCTATTTGATGTAGGTCATTATATTGATCATGAATTACTTATCAATCTTGAATCAGATTGTAAAAAAAGATTGAATCGAATTAAGGATAATCAAACAAAAAGAGTTTTACTAACAGTAGGCGGTGCTGGGGCTCAAAAAGAAATATTCTCAGAAATTATTCGATACTTACTACCAAAAGTTAAGAGAAATGAAGTTACCTTACTTATAAATGTAGGCGACCACATTAAAGTATGGGAAGGACTTTGTGAGGATATTCAAGAACTCAAAAGTTTAACTCAAACACATTTTAATAATTGGGACGAAACACAAAACTTCTCTAAATTACTCGGGAATATGCCAATACAAGGTGTTCATGTTTTCTTTCATGAGGATATTTTTGCGGCTGTGTATAGCACAAACCTATTAATGCCAAATATAGATATTTTAATTACTAAGCCAAGTGAGTTAGCCTTTTACCCAGTCCCAAAACTCATGATAAAACGTGTAGGTGGACATGAAGCGTGGGGTGCAATTCGTGCTCAAGAAGTTGGAGATGGAACTTTTGAGTGTGAGTCTGTCCAATCAACACTACAAATGTTAGAACTGATGTTAGTTGATAAAGAAATCTTATCAAGCTTTAGTCATAATATTTTAAAGGCATATCATATGGGTGTTTATAATGGAGCGTATAAGGTTGTTCAATTAGCGATACAAGAAACAAAATAAATCTCAATATTGGCTAAAATCGTGGTAGAATAAACCCAAGTTTTATGAAAGATTAGCCAATGACACATCCAGAACAAACAAAACAGATCTATATATTATTAACCAATACAGGGAGTCTTTTCTCAACAGCGATTGGTTTCTATACCAAACAACGATTCAATCATGTATCCATTGCATTAACTGATGATTTTGATGCGATATATAGTTTTGGTCGTAGACATCCAAAAAATCCAGTGATAGGAGGATTTGTGAATGAGATTGAAACACAGATTTATGATCACTTTGAAGGGACGAGTTGTATTGTTCTTAAAAAAGAAGTTAGTTTAGAAAAGTATGCAAGAATTCATGATTCTATTAAGAAGTTTGAAACAGATAAATATATCTATGGATATAATCTAATTGGATTTGCTGGGTTTATTGTAAATATACCCATTAAACGTCAGAATGCATTCTTTTGTTCACAATTTGTGGGTGAAGTACTTAAACAAGGTGGTGTGAATTTTACGAACAAACCTTCTGAATTAGTTAAACCATCTGATTTTTTAGGCCATGATAAGTTTGTGGAAGTTTATCGAGGGGATATAATTGATTTTCTATCTAATCCACACATACATATCGAAAGTAATAAAATAGAAGTCTATTTATAACAAAGTACTCTGTGTTCGAGTGCTTTTTAAAAGAATAAATAGGTTGCGATAAGCAGTTGTGCAAGATGGTAAAAAATGAGATAAAAAATCTTTAATCCATTTATTTTGTTTTTCAGGAAATAGACATGGAATAGGATTATATCTGAGATAAAGAATAAGGCACATCCTAACATTAAGATTAGATTTAACTCATTGTGATAATAAATCAAATAGAATATAGAACTAAATAATGAAGAACTTAATAAGAAGATATAGATAAACAAGAAATAAGCTTTTGAAGGAAAATCAATCTTTGAATTATTTCTGATATATCTCCAAAATCCAAACATAAAGATTAAAGATAAAATAAATGGAATAATACTAAAGTTACTCAATTGAAAAAATAATAAATAGTAGAGTTGTGCAATTGAGAATGAGCTTACGCCAAGTATAAATCCAATTTTAATCGAATCTTTTAATCCTAAGAAAATATCTCCAATAAATGAAAAAATAAGGCCTAATAATAATAGGTATTTTAATAGTGGAACATCTTTAATTAGTACACTAAAAATACCAAATGCTAAGAAGTGACTACAAGTAATCATTTTAAGTAAGAACCGATATTTTGTGTGGTTTAAAAAAGTTACTCGAATGAGTAGAAATAAGGATATAAAGTAACTGATTATGAATATTTTATCCATCTCTACTTCTATTATAGAAGATAAATATTAAAAAAGATGAAGTCTTTTAATTTTTGGTTAATTAAACAAAAATATAGTGCTAAAATAAAAAAAGAGGTTACTTATGATCAAACAATTAATTGAAAAATACTATGAAGAGATGAGTCTTTTGAGACAATCAATTCATCAAGAACCAGAATGTGCATTTGAAGAGTTCAAGACAGCGGATAAAGTCATGAAATTCTTGGATAAATATGGAATAGAATATAAATCAGGTATCGCAAAAACAGGTATTATTGCGACAATTAAAGGGAATAAACCTGGAAAAACAGTTTTGTTGCGTGCTGATATGGATGCTCTACCAATGAGTGAGAATCCAAATAATCCCTATGCCTCAAAAGTTGAAGGAAAGATGCATGCCTGTGGACATGATGGGCATACGGCGGGGCTTTGCTTAAGTGCTGCGGTTCTGAATGAGATGAAAGATAATATATCTGGCACAATCAAGTTTATGTTTCAACCAGCTGAAGAAGCGGATGGAGGAGCATATCCTATGATAAAAGAAGGTGCATTGAATGGTGTAGATGGCGCATTTGGAGCACATTTATGGGGTTCAAGTCCAGAAGGCGTCGTGTCAATTAAGTATGGCGCAATGATGGCTTCACCTGATAACTTTAAGATTACTGTGAAGGGATTAGGAGGACATGGATCTGCACCTCAGTTGGCTATTGATCCTATTTTAATAGCGTCCCAGATAGTAGTATCCTTACAGAGTATTATTTCTAGAAAAGTTAGCCCACTTGAATCATGTGTTATAACTGTTGGTAAGTTTCATGGAGGAACAGCTCCTAATATCATTCCTGAAGAAGTTGTATTAGAAGGAACGTTAAGAACTCTGAATAATGATGTTCGTAAGACTGTGCCAAATCAAATGAAAGAATTAGTTGAATCATTGGCAAAAAGTTATGGTGGTAGTGCACAATTTGAATATTTGCCTGGCTACCCGGTGTTAGTCAATGATGAGAAAATGACATCTATAACACACAAGGCGTTAAAAGAATTCTTAAGTGAAGATAACATTAGAGTTGTAGAAAAACCTGATATGGGTGGAGAAGACTTTGCTTATATTGCGCAATCTATCCCAAGTAATTTTATATATGTAGGTATTATGAAGAATAGTCCTATTTCGCATCATCATCCTGATTTTCATTTCGATGATCAAAACCTTAAAGTTATTTCTGAGACACTAATTCGTAGTGCTATGAATTTCTTGGATGAAAATTAACAAAATCTTAACATAAGTTAGGTTTTGTTAAGATAAGTTATCATTTATAATGGTAAAGCGATTAAAGGAGAACATATGATTCTAACCAGTACCGTTACTTTTATGGATATTGATTGGCAGGCTATTTTAGGTGGTCTCGGTCTATTTTTGTTTGGAATTAAGTTTATGGGAGATGGCTTAAAGTCATTAGCCGGTGATAAATTAAGAGATATTATTGATAAATACACATCTAAACCTTGGATGGGTTTATTAATCGGGATATTTGTGACAGTGGTTGTACAATCGTCTTCTGCCACAACAGCAATCACTATTGGTTTCGTTCGTGCTGGTTTAATGCGTTTGGATCAGACTGTTGGAATTATCTTTGGGGCTAACATTGGAACAACCATCACAGCGTTCTTAGTTGGACTAAAGGTTGAAAAATACTCCTTGTTCTTTATATTTGTTGGGGCGATGATGTTGTTGTTCTCGAAACGTAAGAAACAAGGGTATGTTGGTGAAATTACTTTAGGTTTTGGGATGTTATTTTTTGGATTAATGTTAATGGGTGATGCTTTAAAAGCACTTAAAGATATTCAAGCATTCCATGATATGACACTCGCTATGTCTATTCACCCTTGGTGGGCTGTTGGTGGTGGTATTATCATGACAGCGATGATTCAATCATCAAGTGCCATGATAGGGATTGTACAAAAGATTTATGAAGCAGGGGGGATGCCTTTTGCGGCTGCTGTACCATTCGTATTTGGTTCTAACATTGGGACAACAATTACTGCCGCTTTAGCTGCAATGGGAGGATCACTAGCATCTCGAAGAGCTGCAGGGGTTCACACTTTATTCAATGTATTGATGACAGTTGTTTCAGTATTATTATTACCTTTCTATGTAATTACAGTTGGTTATCTAACAAATTTGTTTAAAATACAACCAATGATGCAAATTGCAGTTGCGCATATTATATTTAACTTAGTTGGTACTGCATTGTTCTATCCATTAATTAAGCAAATGGTTTGGATAATTAAGAAAACCATACGAGGCGATGAAAAAGAGCGAATCGATATTAATACAGAAGAATTTGACTCTGGATTGGCACATGATTTACCAACTGCTGCTCTTGGTGTTGCGAAACGTGCAACTCTAAAAATGGGAGAAATTTCTACTGAAGTAATTGAGACGGCAAAATTATATTTCAATAAAGAACCTAGAATTAATTTAGATTCTATTACTGAACTCGAAGATATAATTAATAACTTTGATACAAAAATTACGGATTATTTATTGCTCATTTCAAAAGAGAAATTGAATGAAGATGATATTGAGCAGAATTCAATTAATTTACAGATTGTTAAGAACTTAGAACGTATTGGTGATCTAACGATGAATCTAGGTGAGTTCTTTGATTTAGTTTATGATGCTCGCGAGTCTTTCTCTCAACAAGCCTTAGATGAAGTTAATAATATGTTTGATTTAGTGATACATATGTTAAATCGATCCCTCAAAATATATGAACATAATGATTTCTCTTTACTTCAATCAGTTAAGGAAGATGAAACATACTTAGACTTACTTGAGAGTAAGGCAAGAAATAATCATTTCGCACGTATGAGAAGTGATGAATGTCCTACCACAATCGGGGGTAGTGTGTTCGTAGATATTCTTGGTACACTTGAGCGTATGGGGGACCATGCGGAGAACATTGCTCGTTCAGTATTCAATGTTCATACTCAACATGAAGCGCGTCGTGCTTCTGAAATAGAAGAAGAAAGTTAAGGTTAAGCACATTGAAAATGAACTGCACCCCAGAAGTTTGAGAACTAACAGAAAGGGGTACAGTTCAAAAATGTGCTTGAATTCTTAAAGTTAAATCCGGAAAATAGAAAGATGGCTTAATTCTTAGACTTAAGTCATTTTTTAATGTATGAACCGGCAATACGAATGAGAAAAGAAGATTTAAAAAAGATAGAGCACGCAC
>Ga0209207_1000352_pt1 | contig 29924 bp, 37 predicted proteins | sample SaghotsprinmetaG_FD_184140 | JGI IMG/M metagenome (GOLD analysis project Ga0209207, IMG submission 184140) | Hot spring microbial communities from South Africa to study Microbial Dark Matter (Phase II) - Sagole hot spring metaG (SPAdes) (version 3) | ecosystem: Environmental > Aquatic > Thermal...
GAACGTTAGCTGGCTTCACCTAAGGTATTTGAGATCGTTTTAAGAACACATTTTGTGTTCTATAGCTGCGGACAGGACTGTTAGGACACTGCATCTTTGAGAACTGACTCCATTGCTTGTCGTAACGAACTAAAGCTAGACAAGCTTTTGCGGATGCGGCTTTTCAGCCAAGCCCAACACTTTTCAATGCGATTGAAATCTGGAGAATACGCAGGAAGATACAACAAACGGCACCCCGCCGCCTCGACAAGTTGAGCAATCCGTCCGCCATGATGAAACGTTGCATTATCCAAAATCAAAACCTTTCCAGGCTTTAGCGTTGGCAGCAAACACGTTTCTATCCAGGTTTCAAACACAACTCGATTGCAAGAGCCATTGACTGTAAAGGCTGCGCTTAACTGGTGCTCACAATAAGCGGCAATCATATTGACTCGTTCACCTCGCCCTCCAGACTTGAGGGACTCAAAGCGCACCCCACGTTCACACCAGCCATAGCCATAATCGTCTCGTTCATCCATCCCCGATTCATCCAGATACACCCGCTCCTCAACAGGCACCTGGGCAAGTTCTTTTAGGAACGCCGCTCGTTTTTGCTCATCACGTTCGCGATAGCCATAGGTCTTTTTTTTCGACTCAAGCCTAGTTTCTGTAACGCCCTTGAAATCGTGCGAGCACTAATCGGCTCTGACCACAACTGTGCCATCTGCTTTTGGGTTTTACCGCCATGCTGCTTAGCAAACTGAGCAAACGTATTCCAATCGGTGATTTTGCTGTTCGTTCGATGCGGTCGAGTTGTTTTGGCTTGGTAATCTCCAGTCTCATCCTGGCGTTTCAGCCACAGGTTGATCGTGTTGCGGCTAAGTCCAAACACTTGAGCCGCTTCGCTCTTCTTCATGCCGTCCATGTGGATGGCGTTGAGCACTTTTTGACGTAAATCATAACTGTAGGCTTTTGCCATAAACACACTCAGCACTTCTAGCAGGAGGATATCTCTTAGTCTACGTCCTAACCGTATTGGCAACAGCTATATTTATCTATGCCGTCAGGTTGGGATCTTCTATGGAGTTGCGATCGCATAAAAATTGAGTGGGCAGGATAAGCGGTACTCAGATCGCACGCAAACACGCAGTCAAATTTTGATTGGAACGTTTACTAGGGTAAAAAAGTGTTGCGGTAAGCTTTTGGCGTTACCCCAACAGTCTGGTGAAACTGTCGGGTAAAGTGGCTGGGGCTGATAAATCCACATTGCAGTCCTACCTCTAAAATGCTCAGGTGGGGCTGTTCAAGCAATTTTTTTGCCTTTTCAATGCGCTTCTGACGAACGTACTGAAATGGGGCGATTTCCATCGTTTGCCGAAACATGCGGCAGAAGTAGTACTGACTCATCCCAGCAGTGTTGGCTAAATCCTGCAAGCTAATGGAGTCTTGCAGATGGGCATCGATGTATTCCAACACACGAATTAGTCTGTACCTGGGCATTCCTCCGGTATAGACTGGCAACAGGGGTGGCTGCGTTACGTACTGTTTGAGCAAATGAACGGTCAAAGCAGTGGCTAGAGAATCTCCATAGATAGGCCCGAGGGGATGACCAGACTCTGTATCGGCCTTAAGCAGGTGCAAAATCTGGCTGATGAAGGGGTCGCCATCGTGCAACCAGCAAAAGTTGAGTTCGATGCGATCGCACCCCACCGCCTCATGGGCCACTGTCCCCAGTAAAGATGGGTCTAACGCCAGCACAATCGCCTGCGATCGATTCTGCCAACGCGAGGCAAAGGGTACTCTAGCCGGAATCATGGAGAGGCTGCCTCTAGGAGCCATTTCTGAACGATGGCGACCGTCAATCCACCGTTCTCCGTGCCAGGGACCAAGCAGCACGCCGATGTGATGGTGGGAGGCACAACATTCGGGGAACTCCCAAGGAGACGCGTCATGGTGTTCCAACACTACCCCCTGCCAATGCCCCTGGCTGAGCAGCAGCGGCGGTGATGGTAACAGTTTGTCGTACTCAAGCCCTTGATGATAATCGAGCAAGGAAGGCGACTTCGGCACGATGGATGGCTTAAAGGGTGTAGATGATTTTCTAAAATATCTATTTTGCACGATCCCTTTTGAATTTGTAAGATTTGCGCTACCGAAATGAAAATGAATGCTCTTCAACAGTTTTTTTAAGGACAAAAGGCAACTGAAGGCAAGTTTGAGCAAGCGTCGGCAAGACAACGCTAAAGGTAGCAGCTAGGCTAGAGAAGTTCTTGGACGTTGATACCAGTTGATAGCTGAATTCCTATCCATAGGTAAGGAACTCAGTCAGGAGATCAAGGGACATTGGCTGTAGAGTTGTGACATTGAGGTGCCATGGCTAAACCGTTTCTGTTCTATGAGGGGTATGACCGCTATCGTGCTCGATATCCGACGGGGGCGATCGCCCAAATCCTTTCCGGCATAACCGCCAATCCTATTGTTGCTGCTGACATCGGTGCCGGGACAGGCATTGGCTCCCGGCAACTGGCAGACCAGGGGGTGCAAGTGATTGCGGTGGAACCGGGGGCTGAGATGCGAAATGGGGCGGTACCCTACGACGGGGTGAAATTTGTGGAAGGGACTGCCGAGCAGGTGCCGCTGGAAACGGCATCGGTAGATTTAGTCACCTCCTTCCAGGCGTTTCACTGGTTTGACTTTGCTCAAAGCCTGAAGGAATTCCACCGCATTCTCAAGCCCGATGGCCGTTTGGCTCTAGTCTGGAACTTCTGGAACCAGCAGGACACGATTTCTCAGACTTACACAAAATACCTTTACCAGGCATCCCAACCGGCAGATCAGTATCTGAAACCAACCGAAAAGCTCTCCCTCAAGGGCGGACTCAATACCCTCCGCTACCAGCTTTTCTGGTACGGCGTTTACCTGCCTTACTTTAAGAATCTGCGGCGCTACACCTTCATCTTTGAGCAGTTTCTAGATCTGGAAGGGCTGATTGGATTGGCTCGTAGTCAGGGGTCTACGCCACAGTCGGGGGCAGAGTTGGCAAGGCTGGAGGCAAAGCTGGTGGATCTGTGCGATCGCCACTCTAACCCCCAGGGGCAGGTACGCCTGCTCTACACAACCCACCTTTATCTGGCCTACAGGAACTGATCGATGGAAAGGTTGATTCAGCGCCTGGATCAGTGGTTGCAACAAAACTGCCCCGATTACTACGCCACCCTGCAACCGGCGGTAGAGCAGAATCCCTGGTCGGGGCTGGAGCAGTCTGTGGGGGTGGCCCTGCCCGATGAGTTCAAGCGCCTTTACCAGTGGCGCAACGGGGACGCCCTGCACCATGGGCAGTATGAGCAAATGGGCTTCTGGTTTCCCTACAACTGGATGCCCCGGCATAGGGCCATCGACGCCCGCGAAACCCTCAACCAACTCCTGGATTATGGCGAGTTTGCCTTAGAAAACTGGTGGAACTCCCGGTGGGTGCCTTTCTTTGAATTCAACAATAACTACCTCTGTCTCGACATGGCGGGTTGCTGGACGGGACAGGTGGGGCAGGTGGTGGAATTCTGGCATGGGGATGGCGATCGCAGCATCCTGGCTTCCTCCTTTTACCAGTGGTTTGAAGCCCTGGTGGTGGGTCTGGAGCAGGGGCGACTGGTCTACCATGGCGCAGCGCAACAGGTAGTCTCAACGGATGAAAACAACTACCGGGTATGGCTGACAGCCCACCTGCCCGACTACCCTCGCTACGTGGAGGCGGGGTGGACTCCGCAGGAAAGTGCCCTACCGCCAACCTTAGCCCCCTTTACCCCGGAGCAACTGGCCCAAATTCCCGGTTACTGGGAAAAGTGGTTAGATTACGCCCAGCGCACCGGCCCCATCGATCAACCCGCCGTCCGCGCCATCCTGGATCGCACCTATGGTTTGCTTGGCTTTGAATGCCCTGCCATCTACTGTGCTGAGAGTCCACTGCAAGCGGTAGAAATGCTGCTCTCACGGCAGGAGGAAGCCCCTGACCGTTCTCTGGCCGACTATTTTGGCGATCATTTGCTTTACAACTACGCCAAACATCTGCGCCACCGCCAGCCCAACTGTCAGTCCCTGGAATGGTACCAGGACAACCCAGTTCTGCAAAACCTGGACCTGCTCAATGAACAGGGGAACCAGCAGATAGAAGAGCAGCTTGATCTTCCCATGGAATCGTTCGATGCGTTGGGAGCTTTTGGTTTTGGGCACTCAGATTCTGTCCTGCTGAGGGCGTTTTGTTTAGATAGCATCAGCCTGGAATGGGGAGTCTTTGCGGATGCCAATATCTCTCTACGAAACTGGAAGTATGATCCGCAACGCTGGGAGCTATTTCAGGCCCTGATGGGGGAATGCGGCTGGATTTATCCTCTGAAAAACATTTGTGTGGTGTGCGATCGCCCTACCTCCATTAACCTGACCGCTGATCCACCCTTTATGGAGTTTTCCGATGGGTTTTCTGTAACCGCCGCCATGGATGGTGATGGATATGAGGAGTATTAAAGGGAGAGGTCAGTGGAAAAAGAAGTCACCATTCCCGAACCTCTCTGGTCGCTGCTGCGCTGCTGCGAAATCTATTGTGTGGCGGCTTGCTGCGGCCTGGATGCGTTTGATTTTAGTTCTGAGCATGTCCAGAACTGGATAGCAGAAACAGAGGCTAAAACCCTTCGCCAGGTGCGTCATCAGTTGCAGGAAATAGCTCAATATATTTCCGATGAAACCTACACCTATTCGTCCAATCAGCTCAATTTTTGGGGTGATTACTCTGCCTGGAAAACCTTACTCAATCAATGGGAGATTTTAGTAATGCCATCCGATCAAGCTATTCCTATCCTAGTTTCACGGGATATTCCTAAAAGCGTTGAATTCTATCAAAAACTTGGATTTGAAAGTACCTATCCGGTAGATTCAACTGCCGATTATGCTATTCTGTGCCGGGGGGCTCTAGAAATTCACCTCTCATTCTTCCCAGACATTGTGCCCTCAGAGTCCTATCTGGCTTGCTATTTACGAGTCACCCAGGTAGATGAACTCTTTCAAGAACTTCAGGCTCTCGAGCTACCCACGGAAGGCATTCCCCGCATTGGTTTTCTGGAAGATAAACCTTGGGGGATGCGGGAATTTTACATCGTTGATCCGGATGGAAACTTACTAAAAATAGGGCAGGTGGTTGAAGTGTGAAAACTATCCTAATTGTCTTGGGAAATCCTCCCAATCCTGATGGAAGCGTCAGTCGAATCCTTCAATCCAGGTTAGATTTGGCGATCGCGCTCTATCACACAGGCAATGCTAATAAACTTGTTCTAACAGGAGGTGCTGTTTATAACCATTATGTAGAAGCGGAAATCATGGAAAAATATTGCCTAGAACAGGGAGTAGATGCAACTGATATACTTGTTGAATCCTTATCAAGGGATACTTACGACAACGCATTATACTCTTCATCCATAGTCAATTCTCAGAATTCAGATGCAGTTATCGTGATTACTTCTCATTTCCATTGGCTCCGAACCAAAATCATCTTTCAGCACTACTTTAATCAGTTCAAAATTTTAACTCCTCCATTCGCTTTTGCTGACTTGATTGGCCATTTTCATATCTATATTTGGGAAATTTATTTAGCAATGAAATTGCTGTTTAGAGGTGACGAAAGGCTGTCAAGAAAACCCATTTCTCCTTAGGCAAATTTAGGAGCATCATTCAGGAAAATGAAGCACTATCGACTAGAGAATTTAGGTTGCGGTGAAGAACTCCGATCGATTCTGGGAGAAGAGATTTCAGACGCAGAAATTGCCGCCATTGAATCTACCATTCGGCCCTTTATTGCCATCGAAGCTATCAGATCCGGAAGCCATTCACCCCTACCCTGGGAGAGCCGATTTGGCGGCAGACCTTACCTTCCCCGAGGAACTGAGTATCCCCACATTGAGGGCAAACCGGCACCCTTGCTAGCCCAGATAAACTTTGCCGAAGTTCCTCCCCTGGAAGGGTTCCCTACCTCTGGAATCTTGCAGTTTTACACCGTTGATAAACCCACCTGGGACTGGAACCATACCTGGTTTGCCACAGAAGAACGGGCATCAATGTCCTATGCAGAGTTGATGGAACTGGCCGGGGCGAAAGTTCTCTTCTTTCCGGACCCCATTCTTTCCATAGAAGCTCTGATCACCGACTTTAGCTTTCTCCCTTCGTTTGAGCATCCCCTCGTACCTGAAAGGTTGGATCTGCGCTTTCAAACCAAACTCGCCCCGATGGATGCAGGGGGCTTGAATCACTGGGTCGAAGCATTGCAAGAAAGCGAATTCTTTGCAGAAAACTATGACTATACCCTGGGAGAACTCAGCGATCGCGCCAGCGACGACCCTCAATTAGAAGCAGCACGGCATCTTTTGTATGGTGATGGACACCGATTGGGTGGCTATCCTGCCTTCAGCCAATCTGACCCTCGCAAGGAACTGTTTCCGCTGGCTTTTGGTGAAAGCTTTCCACCCTATGAATTGCTATTTCGCATGGTGGGTCAACCTGGGGTAGAGCTACAGGATTTAACTCTTTATTTTCTGATTCAACCCTCGGACTTGCAACGTGGAGACTTCTTCAATGTTTTGTTCTATAGCGACCGTTAGTAACTCATTTTCAGGAGACCATAATGAACCCAAAGCCTCAACCTAAATTTTCAGGAGGCGGCAATATTGCCCTGAAGATTCCTCGATTTCGGTTTGCGGAAACCGTTGCTTTTTATCGAGATACAGTGCGATTACCTTACCTGGGACAACGGGACACCTCCCATGTGTTTCAGTTTGGAACGATGCGACTGTGGTTGGATGAAGTGCCCCACTACAGCCAGACAGATGTGTGGTTGGAGCTATCCACCGATGATTTGGAGGGGGCAGTGGCCCATCTGACGGCAGCCCAAACCCCGGTTCGCGATGAGCTAGAACCTCTTGGCGACTTTCGAGGCCACTGGATCTCAGACCCCGCAGGGGTAGTGTATCTTCTTTCCCAAAATGAGGAGGTGCAATCGGTATGAGTGACGCTTTGCCACAGTACTCAAGCGCTGAGGACTATTATCAGGCCGGGTTAGCCGCGTTAGACGATTGGTCTACCCGCCAGGACGCGATCGCCCTGTTTCAGCAGGCCGTTGAGCTAGACCCTGAACACCTGGATGCCTGGTATGAGCTAGCCAAACAGCAGAAGGAAACAGGAGACTACGCTAAAGCTCTGGATTCCTGCGATCGCATCCTGGCTCTTGATCCAGGCTACAGCTATGCCTGGGCCTGCCGAGCAGCGGCACTGCATGATCTGCAGCGGTTTACAGAAGCCATCGACAGCTACGAACGGGCACTCGAAGGGTTTGCCGATTTACCGGATGTTGAGTTGTTGGACTACAGCGATCTCTGGGCGAACCGGGGTAGCCTGTTAGCCCACCTGGGGCGACCGGAAGACGCGATCGCCAGCTACGACGAAGCGATCGCCCTTTTAGAGGAAGAGGACGATCCAGAAAATGACCAAGCCCTGGGATCGTATTACGGAGACAAGGGCAATGTTCTTTTCAACCTGGGGCGTTATGCAGAGGCCATTGATACTTACAACCAAGCTTATTTTCTGGAGGCAACAGCCCAGGAAAATCGATTTAAAGCCTATGCCCTTTTAGGCCAAGAACAAGAACTTCTAGATGCCTATGATCAGCAACTCAGCGAATTTCCTGAAGCTGATAATAGCCCTAATCAGTATGGCGAAACTCCAGACTGGATCTGGAGACGAAAGGGTGATGTATTGATGCAGGCCGAGCGTTATGAAGAAGCGCTTGTGGCCTATCAAAAAGCTTTTGAGCTAAATCCGGATGGTCACGATTTGGCAGTTAATGATGCCTTAGGAAAGTTGAATTACCCAGAGCATGAAACGTTTGCTCTGCTATTGGAAAACTATGATCGGGCGTTAGAACGCTATCCAGAAAAGGCGCAACTTTGGTACAAACGAGCGATGCTGCTAAGTATTCAATCCGATGCAGCAGAAGCAGCACTAGAAAGTTTCGACTGTTGTTTAGCTATTGACCCCACAGATGTGGGCTGCTGGTATAACCGGGCATTACTGCTAACCAAGCTGCAACGACTGGAAGAGGCTGTCATTAGCTATGAACGGGCGTTGGCGATCGACCCCGACAACGATAACTGCTGGCACAATCAAGCCCTCCTTTTGGAGCAACTAGGGCAATACGAAGAGGCTTTGAGCAGCTACGACAGGCTTCTCGACATTTACGGTCGCACCAATCCCCCCAAAGCCGCCCCTTGGATACTCGATAAACAAGCTGAACTGCTGAGACGCCTCAAACGCCGGGAGGACAATCCATGAAGCCTGAACCACCAGACTACCCCATCCTGCTTGCCCGCAGCCTGGAAGAACTGCGCTTCAAAACCCAGGCTCAGGATCAACTCTGGCTGCTGGGACAGTGTGCTTGGGAGGTCGATCAGCAGCAGGGCACCATCCTGTTCACCAACCCCAGAGGGCAAATCATCACCGCTCCGGTGCAAATCATCGGCACCTATAACACCCTGGATGGCTCCTGGCTCTGGGGGTGGGATCATCCCTCCGTGGTGTCTGCCCTCCAGAAAAATGCCTACGCCCTACGAGACTATGGTGAAGCCCAGGGATTAGTCCGACTGACCACGAGCAAACTGCACTGTTCGGAACAGGAAGCCTGGGAATTCACTGCCCTTGCCTGCTGTCTCTGCCATGCCGAGGGAGCCTATCGTGGTCCGGCTGGCACCACACTTGTTTTTATGACTTTTGGCAAAGCTACTATCAGTCCGGGGAATTGATAGGTCTATCAACCAAAAGAGAGGTCTCCCATGCTCTGGTTTATCAGTCTGATTGGTCTGTTGCTGCTGATTTTTGTGGTGAATGCCATCAAATTTGAGTGGAACCACTCGGAACCTGACCCATTGGCTCAATCAAGACAGAGTTGGAGGCAACGACGCGATCGCACTCAGCGCATTTTGACTCAAGGCAGTCCCCAATCCCTGGAGGAATACCTGGAAATTTTCCCCGATGCCTGCCCTCGCTGCGGCGGACGCCACCTCTACGAAAGCCTTGCCATTCGACGGTCTTTCATCACCCCACTGCTTAGAAACCGAAAGCCAAAGCGCTCCTGGGTTTGTACTCGTTGCGGACACAACAATTTCGCTAACAAACCCGTGAGGCCTCTGCAAAACCTCCGGTTGGTCACTTCTCCATATCTGACGGCAGAAGCAGCCCAAGCCATCCCAGAGTGGATCTGGGAGCATCCCCCGGTGGTTCCGGTTTATCTGCACAACGACAACGCGACGACGATGGAATTTGTGGTGGAAGTGCTGGAGCAGGTGTTTGGGCTGCCGAAGGATCTGGCGATTCAATGCATGATTTATACTCATCAACTGGGGCGAAATTTTGTCGTTGCCCTGCCCTTTGAGGAAGCCCAGAAGAAAGTTGCGATCGCTCACCAGCGCAGTCAAGAACAAAACTACCCCTTGCACTTTACTGTTGACAATGAGTGGACATAAATTCGGATGGGTGATCGCATGCATTGTGCTTGATTGACTGCATGGTAGAGTCCTACCGTCGATATTGATGTTCGTTTAGATCCTGAATCGATAGGAATTGTTGGAGCATTGTTGATTGCGATCGCAGAAGTACTGAAACAGATCGCCAGCTAACACTGCGTGGCAGCAGACGGAAGGAAGCTGCTGGTGCTAAGTTCAAGTTCATCCACCGCCGCTGCACTTCACCGTTAGACGCGCTTGTAATTTTCGTGCGCTTGAAAAGTGCATCTGGCGGTAATAACTTCCATGCTCACCTCAACCTAAATCGGAGAATCGTTATGGGACGTGCAAAAGCAGAGCAAATGGAGCGTCAAGAAAAGGTTGGCGTGGCAACGTCTGCGTGCGTTGACTTCGGTGCTATTGAAGAGTGCGAGAATCATGAAGGCATCTACATAGATACTGGCGAGTTCATGGAGCATGAAGAATTGGCAGATCAAATTCTTGATGAAGATCCAGTTCTCCTTGGTCAGTTTAAGGACAAGGAGGAATTTGTTGAGTGCGTGAAGGAGGCAATGGATTCCGCTGGCGAAGAGTGCCCAATGTGCGCAAAAAATCGAGAGTCATGATTACTGCAAGGAATTACATCGTAGTCGGCGCGTCTAACAATTCGCTGCAGGCGCGACGGCCCTGACGGGCCGCGGCCTGAGCTCAAACGTTGTACTGCTCAATCTTTCGGTTATGGCGGTACATCCAATTTTCGTCCGTGTCAAAGCCAATGCAATTTTAAAAATGGCACAATGGTAGTGGAGTATCTGTTTTGGGCTGCTACCGAATCCTATGTTTATTGAGCGCAAAGTCAATCAAGCAACTAATAAGGTTGAGCTATGGGAGTGCGAGTGGGAATACCCCGAAGGTGCTCCAGCCAAGAAGATTTTTGTTAGTAGGATCGGTGAGGAACAGCCCCTAGCTCCGGAAGGTAAAAATTCCTGGAGCCAGGTTAATGCGATTTGTTGGGCATCTGGGCGCACACTTGGAAATATTGCTGTTTTTTCTAAATCCATACTTGGAAATTTTCCTGCACAGGCGGGTGATGATGCGCTCTTGCCTTGCGATTTCGTCCACGCTGGAAAGTTCCGGCACGGTGCTGATCGTTGGTGGTGTCGGACTCACCAAACGCATTGGGGAACTAAAGCTGATCAAGAATCATATAAGCGCTCGGGAGTGATGCGTTGTGCTAACCACTCCCAACCAATGAACTATACTCTAGCTCCATTGGAAATTAATGTGGCTGATTATGCTGAGGTAGGCATCTGGTGTTCACTTCCAACAGGACTGTCTACCAAATCAATTGAGTCTCGTGCCCCTAAGATTCATGTGCATTTGCGCCCTAAAGCGCAAGGTAAGAAGTTAATAGACGCTGACTTTGAAGCCATTTCGTTGCTCTACCACGAAGATTTGGGATTGTTTCCCCACGCCGAAATTACCCGTGTTAACATCACACCACCTGCTGCATTCGAGTTTGTGTGTGCTGTAGAAGAGAATCGAGAGATGACCTGCATCAACTGCTCACAGTGTGGCTATCCACATTTGGATCTGGGCGATTTTGCACGGAAGCCCCATCGAAAACATTTCTGTGGTAATTGTGGTTGTGATAGCACTTGGAGTTCTGGACATACTGTGTCAACGCCTCTCAAGCCTCTATATGATCAATTTGCAAAGAACACACAGTATAAGGAACCAGACAGAACATTAAATCTGGATTTAGATAAATACTCAGGCTGTGATTACGAAATTTGGGCATCTACTCCAGCAATCGTGTGGTCAGCAGACCGCCCGCAGGAAAGGGGAATTCATGTTCACGTTAATGATGACGCGAAGCGAATTGTTGATGATACGTTTAGTGCTGTCATTCTTGATGGTAAAACCCTTGAACGTAAGGATGTACTTCAAGCAATGTTCGATCGCACAATTACATGAGATAAAACTACTGTTCATAGAATTTGTATTGAGGTAATTTATGTTGAGTGTCACTGTTGATGAAATACAACGCGATCCTTTAAAGTATCTTCGTCAAGTAGAAGCAGGTGAAACGCTTGTCATTGTTCGAGCTGACAAGCCGATTGCTGAACTTAGACCTATTACCAGTAGTAAGCAGTTGAGACCATTTGGTTTATGTGCAGGCGAGTTTACCGTTCCAGATGATTTCGACGATCCTTTGCCGGAAGATCTACTCAACGCATTCGAGGGCAAATGAGGATTTTGCTAGATACGCATATTTTCTTATGGTTCATCAGTGGTGACATCCAGTTGCCAACGGATGTCCGGGATGCGATTCGTAATCCAGACAACGAAGTTTATCTGAGTTCAGTTTCAGTTTGGGAAGCAATTGTTAAGTACCAACTAGGTAAGCTACCTCTACCGGAACCGCCCGAAACATATCTACCTAAACAACGTAACCTTCATCAAATTGCCAGTCTTGGTCTTGATGAAAGCAGTGTAATTCAACTGGCTAAACTACCACTATTGCATCGTGATCCGTTTGACAGAATGCTCATCTGTCAAGCATTACAAAACGGTTTGACCATTGCGACAGTAGATGCGGCAGTTCGTGCCTACTCAGTTAGCGTCTTGTAGCAGCGCAGTCCAACACTGCGTTGGTGCGGACGGAACAGAGGTTATTGGTGGGAGTTCAAGCCTGTCTGCCGCCGCACAACTTCACCGTTAGATTGCCGACCCCGGTAGGGACGATACCTGAATCTTGTCTGTTCATCAGACCAGTAAAACTCCCGCTAGAATAGGGTTAGAGCCATTAAGTTTGGCGAGGAAGCCCTGCATGATACACGTCGCTACACAGTTTATAACCAAGAAACTCAAGTTTCTGAAGATCAAAGGCAACTCTGCCATGATGTTATTCAGGGGCTTGTTGCAAAACTGTGAAATTAGGCTGAGTCTTTTGCTAGTTTACTTTTTCCTGCATGAGTGAAACTGTCTATATCGAAACGAGTATCTTAGGCTATCTCACTGCTCGACCCAGCAGAGATCTGGTTGTGGCTGCCAATATCGAGATAACAAGGGAGTGGTGGGATACGCGCCGCAATGCTTTCCAACTCTACTCCTCCCAAGCAGTTGTCAAAGAAATCTCACAGGGAGATACTGAAATCGCATCTCGACGGCTCGGAATCATTCGCGACCTCGCCTTACTTGATTTGAATCAATCTGTACTTGATTTAGCAGAGCAATTTTTGGAACGCAGTAGCCTTCCTGCAAAAGCTGATGTTGATGCTGTTCATATTGCAGCCGCAACTGTTCACGGCATAGATTACCTACTCACATGGAACTGTAAGCACATTGCCAACGCTCAAATTCAAAGAAAACTAGCAGAGATTAGTCTTGATTTGGGCTACGAGTTGCCGATTCTTTGTACACCCTATGAACTTCTTGGAGATTAATTATGTATCAAGATGCGATTGTAGAAGAAATTCACAGAATTCGTGAAGAGTATTCTCGGTCATTCAATCATGACTTGAAAGCCATCTTTGCTGATTTACAAAAGCAGCAAGCAGAAAGCGGAAGGGAAGTTGTGAGCTTGTCGCGAAAGCCCGGTCTAACAACACGTTGGAGCGGACGTGCGAGAGATCTTGGCGAGGATGCGAAGGATACTAGCCGCTGCTCAACTTAGCCGTTATGTTGCCAGCGCCAGAGTTGTCAGTGGGCAAGGTTGTTGGTGAAGGGGCGCTGGGAGTTGTGGAGATGGGTAGGCGATCGGTGGGAGGGTTTGCACAACAGGCTCTTCTGGGTTTAGGGTGAAAAGACGAGATGCATAAAATTTTGCGATATCAAGTGTTTGAAAGGCTTACTTTGACTAGGTTACAGGCTATAGGTTGGACTTATCACCATATAGCTGGGAGGACCAGACACTTAATTCGTGGGCGACAAGCGCTGTAATCAAATCATCCTTTTTGGCATTCCCACTGACAGACATACCAAACTCCTTTGCCTGATTCTTAAGCTGAGTAGCTGTCATTAATTTATACCGACTTTGCAGAGCCTCGCGCTTAAGCTGGAGTTGTCTCTGCTGATCAATCTGGCTTTTAGATTGAATCTGAATCGTGATTTCGGCTCCTTGATTGACCGTATCACTCAGAACCTTCACTAAACGCTCTAAGGCAGCAACAATTTCCTGCGCGGCTATGACCACGCTAGTTCCCATTTCTCCGGTTGATGCTGTTGGGGGTGGGACGGCGTTACCAGTTTGATCCATTGGATCAATCATTGGAGCCTCCAGTAATCGGCTTAGCTCTTCGCACGTAGCCGCGACCTCAGTATCACTGAGATCAAACACCCAAGCCCAGAGCATTTCAATACCGATATCTTCTGCTACCTTGACCCAATCAACCCCATAGATCACTTCATACTCTTTGTCATCTCCTAAGCTCTCGCTGCAGCGAACCACAATCGGAATTAAATTACTACCGTGGTTTTCTAGGCTCGATCGCAATTCTTCGTAGCGTTCTTGAGAAATCTGGGGTTGCGTTTGGAAGCCAACAGTACAAGTATGTACTTGACCATGACTGATAGGCTGAATTTTCAAACTTTTGCGGATGAGAGCACGACCCTCTTGATAGTCAACCATAGTTATCAATGGATTAGGTTTAATCAGTAAGCTAAATGATGATCAATAGCCTATCACCTCATTCATGATTCGACAGAAGAAGTAATTTTAGCTGCAACGATACGCAAAAATTCTTGAGCCAATCTATCATAAGCTTGTAAGGCATTTTCGAGAGAGTTTTGATCAGAAGCACTCAAACTATTTGATAAATCTGTAGAAGTCAATGCCAAAAGAGGACAGCCCTGATTCTGTGATTTGGAAATCACATTGAGTCGTGGTATCCAACTAGACTCAGAAAACATCGAAACTTTACTCCCTCCCGGTAAGTTATTCAGACGATCATATAGCTCTTCTTTCATCAATAGATTAAATGCTCTAGCTTGGCGATCGTGCATACTTACGGCTATACCAATGATGGGCAGTGGTGATTATCGAAACTGGCTGACCACCTCAACTTGGCTTAAGACAAATTTCAGTGCTCGAATCGGATAGGGAGACAGTTGGGTCGGGATTAAAACCCCCGCTGAAGCCATCAGGGCAATCCGGTTAACTTTTCCAAACGACGGAGGAGGGTCAATAAAGACGAAATCATAGTCATGTTTTTTAAGCTTTTTCGCCAGAACACGATCGCTATCCACCAGTTGAATTAATTGATTTTCCATGTGGCTGAGACGAATATGGGATGGGATGACATCTAATCTAACGCTACCCCACCTTCGCTTCATAATAACATCACCAATAACCAGTCTGGGTTCCGTCAAAAGGTGCGTAATATCCTTCCGACCAGCTTTTTCAACATCTTCTAGGGGATCAATACCTAAACCTGTAGTCAGATTGGCCTGAGCATCAATATCGATTAGTAAAACACGCTTACCTAGTTGGGCAAGGGCGACAGCTAGATTAATCGTTAGGGTTGTTTTGCCACCCCCCCCTTGTTATTAAAAACGGTGATAATCATTGAGCATTTAGGATAGTTTTTTATGGGTGGCGAATCGACACTTTGCGACAGTGATAAAATCGTGGTCTCAGGTGAAAGTTGAGCCATGAATTGCCGCAGGCGGTTGTGAATTTGGTGATGGCTGTTTTAAACGCGTTCAAAACTAGATCACAGTTACGGCGCAGAAGCAGAGCCGTTAGAACCCGATAGTCTTGGCGCAGTTGTGCTTGTGTAAACTCCCAGAGTGCATGAATGGTGTCACCGTCATTATAGAAAATCTGAAACTGTTTGCCATTGGTCAAGAGACCAAAAATACTCCCTGAGTCACGCAAATACTGCCGCAGTTGCCAGCTTTTGTAAAGAAGCGTCTGGGAAGGAGCCTTGACCTCGATAACCAAGTAGTGGGGACAAGGTGACCTTTGTTGGGCTTTGACTAGAAAATCTACTCGTTTCCGGCCTAGCGGAGCCTGTTGCACAAAATCGCCCTGCTCATAACCGAGTAACTTTAGGAGGGGCAGAATAACCTGATCTTCTAGCGATTTCTCAGTGTTACACTCAGCAACACGATCCAGCAGCACCAGCCATTGCTTGTGAAAGTGCAAACGCATTAAGTCTTCACCAGCAGCCATAGTCAACCTAGTTTGACAATGGGATGCCGTGTCCACCTATTGTTAGGCTTACCACAACCGGAACACCAATGGTATCAAGGAGACAGTACAAATTGTAATACAATCATTGCCCTAGTGCGGATACCCGCAGCGCTCTGGAATGTTCTACCTCCTTTAGCTGCAACCCTAGAGCCTCTTTTGGACGTGCAGTGGGAAAAAGGCTGGTAGGAAGTTCTGACTTTAACAAGAAACTAGGCGATCGCGTCGCCGACCTTGCCGGACTTCACCCTAACGGTCGATCGCATTCTGGCAGTGGGAACGATCCGCTAGACTGCAACTAACGGCACTTGCTTATTCTCTCGCATCTTCTCTCGCGTCGATGACCATGACTGTGTCACCTAGTATCGCACCTCCCACGAAACCCCTTACCCTAGCGGAATACCTTGCGCTGCCGGAGGGTGAGACGGGCTACGAGTTGCTTGATGGACAAGCTATTGCGAAAATGTCACCGAAGCGATTTCATTCAAGAACCCAGAAAACTCTACTTTATATTTTGGAGCATTGGTGTCAGGAGCGGGGCGACGTCGCGATTGAGTGGGCAGTAACGTTAATGCGCCGAGGACAAGATTGGGTGCCGATTCCAGACGTGTTGTATATTTCCTACGATCGCCTACCACGGGATTGGTTGGAAGATGGACCGTGTCCGATGGCTCCAGAGTTGGCAATTGAAATTATTTCGCCGGATCAAAGTTTTGGCACGATAGTGGGAAAGGCAACGGATTATCTAGCGGCTGGGGTGTTGCGGGTATGGGTGGTTGATCCGCAGGCTAAGAGTATTACGGTGTTTTATCCAGATGCCGCGCCGCGCACGTTTACAGGCGAGACACTATTAACAGATGAGGTTCTGCCTGATTTGCAATTAACGGCGCAACAGGTGTTTCAACAAGCAGGATTGTGGCCATAGGGGTGCTGAAAATCTTAGCGACTTTATAAATCTGCTGAAAGCGTTTATAAACTAAAGTCGCCCCAACGCTTTTCCACCTCGCACTAAACTAACGAGGCTACCAAGCCGTTTTGAGGTGTTTCCCTAGGTTAGGATGGGCTTGGCATTATCGGCGCTGGCAATGCATCTTTCGTGGGTAGTTGGTGGCGATCGCGCCTCAAAAATTTGTGTGAATGGCCTCCACAGGGCAGGCGGCCACACACTGCTCGCAAACGATACAGCGAGAGCGGCTAAACTGAAGCTGAAAGGTTTGCGGGTGCAGCGTTAGGGCTTGGGTGGGGCACACGCCGGTACATAGGCCACAGTGAACACAGGCGTGCTCATCAATGACTATTTCGCGGCTGGCCAACGATACCTCAATATTTTGTTGCCGCAGCCAGTCTAGGGCGGCCTCCATTTGGTCAATATCGCCTGCCAACTCTAGGACAAGCTTGCCGACTTGGTTAGGAGCTACTTGGGCACGGATAATATTGGCCGCAATGTTAAAGTCCTTTGCCAGTCGATAGGTGACCGGCATCTGAATCGTGCGTCGTGGGAACGTCAGGGTAACTCGCTTTTTCAACGGTTGTGTGTGCTGAAGCTACTGCATCTAGTGTAATGGCACAGCACTAACCTTGGGCGGCAGTTTTAAGTGCTAGCAGTGTACTTAACCCACCCAGCAGGATGCCTGCAATCACAAGGCTGATGCCAAAGCCGCTACTCCACTCTAGGGGCACACAGTCAACCATGGCAGCGCCAGTGAACTGGTGACTTAACCAGTACTGAAGGTGGTGGCTGCTACTCCAGCCCGCCAGCCATGCGGCTGCCCCTCCTAGCCCCCCCAAGGCTCCTGCCTGCACAAAGAAGGGGGTATGAATCCACCGTTGGCTGGCTCCGACTAGGATCATGATCTCGATGTCGGGTTGGCGCACTAAAATCACTAGCCGCAAAATCGCACTGACTAGAGCAACAACGGTGATGCCCAATAGCAAAACAAGACAGATCGTCGCGGTGCGCACTAGCCGTTGCAGCCGTTGCAAACCCTTCAGGGCACGCTCAAGGTACTGCACGGATTCAATACCCTGCTGCTGGGCAATTTGAGTTGCTAAGGTAGTGACCTGCTCTAGGCTCTTGGCACGAATTTTCACTTCATCACTGAGGGGATTGCGTTCAAACAGGTGCAAGTCTCCTTCCTGAGTGGCTAGGCCTAAATCTGCCTGTAGCTCTGCCCAAGCGCGATCGCGATCAATCCATGTCAGGCTGTCAACGCCGGGCAGTGTGGCTAAGGTCTGCCGCAGGCGATCCATCTCCGGTGTGGCCAGGTCAGGGGCAACGTAGGCCGTAATTTCAAGGCGGTTGCCCAACGCAGCCACGGTGGCCCCCAAGGCATGGGAAACCTGCCACCCCCAACCAAAGATAAAGAGGGTGACCGCTACGGCAATCACGGCAGCGCCATTGAGCCAGCCGCCGCGCCAGAGGCTGCGTCGTACCTCAGGAATTAGAAAGTCAAGGGTGGGCCATGGATGTGGCGTGCTGTTTAAGTTGGCCATGGTGTAAGTGCAAAACAGGATGGGGAAGCAATTGGGTCAACGAGAGATCATGCGTGGTAAAGACCACCGTGAGACCGTGCTGGTGCAACCGATGGATTAAATAGAGAATTTGTTGACTGGTTTGGGGGTCTAAATTACCCGTGGGTTCATCCGCCAGCAACAGTTCCGGACCACCGACAATGGCACGGGCAATACTGACCCGCTGCTGCTCACCCCCCGAAAGGGCTTGGGGATAGGCGGCTGCTTTCTCGGTCAGACCCACGAGCTTGAGCGCCGTTTGCACCCGCTGCTGCAGTTCTCGCTTGGGGGTACCACGCACCAGGAGGGTAAAGGCAACGTTTTCCGCCACCGTGCGATCGCCCAACAACTTAAAATCCTGAAAAATCACCCCCAGCCGCCGCCGCAATCTCACCATTGCTCGATTGTCCCGTGGATTGACCGCTGTGCCAAACAGGTGCACCGTTCCCTGATCCGGTGTAGCTTGGCCAGAGAGTAACCTGAGCAGCGTGGACTTGCCAGACCCAGAGGCACCCGTTAAAAAATAGAAGTCCCCCTGCTGCAATTGCAAGTTGACCCGCTGCAAACAGGGAGAATGGGGAACAAACCCCTTTGTCACCTGCCTTAACTCGGCAATCACCGCACGAGCAGAGTGAGCGGTGGTCGTTTTTGACCCGACGGGAGTTGGGATCATCGCAAGGGATAACGTCGCCGCCAATAAAAACGACTCAACAGCGCTTTCCATGCAAATTGGGGCAGGGCTAACATCCGCCGCCAGCGCCATGGCTCTTGGTAAAGGCGATAGAGCCATTCAAGGTGCAACTTGCGAAAGAGCTTCGGTGCCCGCTGCTTTTGACCCGCCCAAATGTCAAAACTGCCGCCCACCCCCACCCAAATGGCTTGTGGGCATAGGTGGCGGTGCTCCTGAATCCAGTACTCTTGGCGGGGCACCCCCAAGGCCACAAAAATAATCTTTGGCTGTAACGCTTCTAGCCGCTGCAGAAGCTTTGCTCCTGTCTCTGCATCATGGTAGCCTGACTCGACACCGAGTACTTTGAGGGTTGGCAGTTCCCTTTGCCAGCGTTCTGCCACTTTTTCGGCAACACCGGGTGCTGCCCCATAGAAAAACACGCCGTTGTGGTGGTCAGACTCACTGGCGAGGGCTAATAACGCTTCGGCAAATTCAATTCCCGGTTGGCGTTTGACCGACAGACCGTGCAGCCTAAGGTAAAGAATGACACCCGAGCCGTCGGGAATGACTAAATCGGCCTGGTGGAGCAATTCGGCAAAGCGGGGGGTGCGCTCCGCTAGCATGACCATTTCTGAGTTGAGGGTCACCACGTGCTGACCCCGACCGCTGCGCTGCTGCATTAATAGCCACTCCGGGGCATTGTCCACCAAGTGCAGGGGAAAGCCAAGAACAGCAACTTTAGCGGGAGTGGCAGGCATTAGAGTGGGTTGGTGCACAAGGCGTACACTGAACGAGTACGAGAACCATGAAGTATCTTAGCGCTATTTTTGGGACGTGCTCACCCTCCGCTATTGCTAATGGCAAGGGAACGATTCCTTTCTAGGGGTCTCTTCAAAGTAGCGCAGTTGCCGCCAACCGACAAAATTGGCGTAGCGGTGGCGATCGCCCATACACTCGGCCACATGTTCAAGCGGGGACAAATGCTTCGGGTCTGACCCCGCCAACCGCTGATACAAGGCCAGATCCGAGGCAGGATCGCTGCGTTGGCCATCCCGCAGGTAGTAGGACACCCGCGCACAGCGTGCCACCGCCATGTACTTGCACTCCTCAAGGCTGTACTGCTGCCGTTCTATCGGATCAATGTAGGGTAAGTGCCACTCGCCCACGGCAAGGGGAGTGGGTTCATGGGTCTCTAGCAACTCCTGAATCATCTGGGCCAGCGCCTGCATTTCCGGCTGAGCATCGGGATGGTTGCGCAGATGTAAAAAATTTGCCCACTCGGTGCTACTCACCACGGTTTGCATCCACATCCACGGCTCCAGCATCCGGTTCACCACCTGCTTGTGAATCCCGAGATCATTGAGTTGGCGTGCCCCTTCTAAGACCGCAAGACGGGTTTTGAGCCAAATTTCCTTGGCAGCCTCCTTGTGTTCACTTTCTGAGCGCGCTTGCATCCCCCGCTGGTTTTGCCCCCAGTGGTAGGGGACAACCGGATTGTGCGCCACTTGATCCATCATTTTTTGTACCGGAACGGCACGGGAACTGGCGGAATTACGGGAAAAGACGCGGTGCGTGAGTAGCTCACTGTGGATAAAACGGGGATAGGTAAGCTGTAGGGTTACCAGCCGTACCCCTGCTGGCGATAGTGAATCGGCAATCACCCGTCCCTCTTGCATGGACCCTCTTCCCAAATGCAGCACTTTCTAGCCTAGTGGATGGAGCCTAGAAAAAGACATGACTATCCGGCATTAAACTCAGTTCAAGGGGCACCGCATGGCGATCGGTTTCGAGGGCGGCGTGAATCAGCGCCGCGACGGTGTCTGGCCGCAGTAGCTTTTGGCGATCCACCTTCAGGCTCACCGCGTCCCAAAAGGGGGTATCTACCCCGCCAAAATAGAAGAGGCTGAACTTAATGCCGTAGCGTTTGAGTTCTTCGGCCATGCATTTACTAAAACCCACCACCCCAAATTTGGCGGCACAGTAGGCGGCACCCATGGCCATGGAATGTTTCCCCAAAATACCTACAACGGTACAAATGTGTCCCTGCTGTTGCTCTTTCATGAGTTCGGCGGCCTGCTGGCTGGTGTAGAAGCACCCTTTCAGGTTTAAGTCCAGCATCTGATTGAGTTCGGTGGGCGTAATTTTGGCGTAGGGCTTGAGCAACCCCGCCCCTGCCGCGTTAATGAGTACGTCTAAGCGCCCCTGCTGCTCCCGAATGGCCTGCATCAGCGCCATCACCTGATCCGGTTGGGTAATGTCACAGGGCTGAAGCTGCACGTTCGTTTCAGCGGGAAGCGTGGCGGCGAACTGCTGTAGGCGATCGCTCTGGCGAGCCGCTAAGACTAAGGTTGCCCCTGTTTGCTGTAGCCGCTCGACAACGGCACGACCAATGCCACCGGTGGCACCCACCACCAACACCACTTGATTCCCTAAGACACTCATTTGTTACATTTCTTTACATCCTTCTTCTATCCTAGCGGCAAACGCCAGCCCACAGAAGGGGCATGGTATAAAAACCAAGGGATAGACAAGCGGGTCACCGGCCTCAATCCCCAACGAATTCATAAGGACGATGCATTCAATGAAGGCGGCGGTTCTCTACGGCAAAGAAGATGTGCGCATTGAGAGCGTGGCGGATCCAACGCCAGCGGCAGGGGAGGTGGTCATTCGCGTCAAAGCGGCAACTACCTGTGGCACCGACTTGAAGGTGTGGCGACGGGGCGGACATGCCCGCATGTTAACGCCACCGATTCTCTTTGGTCATGAGGCGGCGGGGGAAATTGTTGCCTTGGGGGCGGGGGTAACGGACTGGCGGCTGGGCGATCGCGTCGTGGCGAATAATTCTGCCCCCTGTGGCCAGTGCTTTTACTGTCAGCGGCAGGAGTTTTCCCTCTGTCCAAATCTTGAATTTAACAATGGCACGTTTGCCGAGTACCTGAAAATTCCCGCCAGTATTGTTCGTCACAATCTCCTCCCCATTCCTGAGCACCTGAGTGAGGAAATGGCGGCTCTGACGGAGCCACTGGCTTGCGTGCTGCACGGGGTGGCGCGCTGTGGTTGGCGGCCAGAGATGCAGCAGTGGCCTAGCCCGCCCCAAGTGGTTGTCATTGGCGATGGGGCAATTGGCTTAATGTTTGCCGGTGTCTTGGTGCAGCAAGGGGCGCGAATTTTGAGTTTTGGCGGTTCGGATCAGCGGTTGGCGATCGCCCGTACCTTTGGCGCAGAGCAGGTTGTCAACCATCACCACTGCGAGGATATGCCAGCGGTGGTAAAAGACTGGACCGCCGGACGCGGTGCTGACATTGTGGTTGAAGCCACAGGGGTGCCCCAAGTCTGGGAAGTGGCCATTGCCTGTGGCCGACCGGGAGCAACCATTAACCTGTTTGGCGGCTGTCCCCGCGACACCCGCATTAGCGTTGACACCGAGCGCTTGCACTACGAAGAACTCACCCTGAAGGGCGTATTCCACAATACCCCCACCTTTGTCCGCCAAGCCCTTCACCTGATTGCCAGCCGCACCCTACCCTTGGAGCACCTCGTGAGTGGCCATGCACCCCTAAGCGAGATTGAGCAGGTTTTGCAGGCCATGAAAGCACGCCAAGTCATTAAAGTAGCACTTCAGCCCTGATCAGCGCCGGAAGTAGGTCATAATTCCTTCAGCAATGGCGGCGGCCATGCGCTGGCGGTAGGCAGGTTGGCGGAGGTTTGCCGCATCCTCGCGCCCGGTGACATAGCCCACTTCCACCAAGACAGCGGGCATGGTGGTATGGCGCAGGACATAAAAGCGGGCTTGGCGAATGCCGCGATCGCGCACATTCACCCGCTGCAAAATAGCACGATGAATTGCTTGAGCCAGCGGTAACCCCGTCGAGTAGTAATAGGTTTCCAAGCCATTCACATCTGGCCGCGCAAGACTCAAGGCATTGGCATGAATACTCACAAAGGCGCGTGCGCGCACCTGCTCGGCTCTGGCCACACGGGGCGCCAAGTCCAGTTCGCGATCGTCATCGCGGGTGAGCACTGCCTGTACCCCTTGCTGCTGAAGCGATCGCGCCAAATAGCGAGAAATATCAAGCGTGACATCCGCTTCTCGCAAACCGCCAATCCCCACTGCCCCGGGATCCCGGCCACCATGCCCCGGATCCACCGCAATCACCACCCGGGCCCGTGGATAAGGGGGAGGATCCGGCACCGCTACGGCAATGGGTTGGCTAGGGGTACGCTCCGTAACGGCTAAGAATTTGGGCAGTTGAATAAACCAGCGATTGGGAGCCAGTGCCCGCACGCGAACTTGGCGGGCTGACATCGTATAGGCCTGCCCCAGTTCAATGACAATGCGGGTGGTTTGGGGGTTAAACTGTCCGACCCGCACTTCTCGCACGTAACGGCCAATAGGGCGTTGGGTCAAGGGGCGATCAAAGCGCGCCCCCGGTAAATCCACCACTAGGCGGGTAGGGTTGCTAATGAGTTGCACCCGCGGGCGTACAGAGTCTTCGGTGACCATTTCAAGGCGACTGAGGGGGGCATTAAACCGCCAGTAATCCAGACGATTCGCCCAAGCCGGGAGAGAGATCAGGCTCAGCAATCCCGTCCAGAACAAAAGAAATACCAGCGATCGCCCCGGAGCTGCCCCCATGCATCTGTTCTCTCCCTACACCACTTGCTTTGACTAGCGGAGCACTTGGCCAGTTCCATCAATGCTGGCGGGGATCACGGAAAAATCCGGTACTTTTAGGTGCCCGAAGATGCCAATGCCGTGTCTAAGTGCCGCTCTAGGGTCTGCTGCGGCAAGCCGCTGTCAAGGTGCTGCCACGGTAACAGTGCTGTTGGCGACCAGTTGGCACTCACGTAGTCCTCAAAGGAGGGTAACTCGCCCCGCAATTCCTTAAAGAGACGACGATAACTGCCCAAGGAACTGCCGTAGTGGCGGACGCGCTCGAGCAAGGGGGCCAAACGCCGATCGCCCCGCGAAAGCAACGCTTGCACCAGCGAATCACTGTAGGACTCTGGCCGAAACTCCACCCCCAGCTTCGCTAGTTCCTTTTTGAGAACCTTCAGCCGCTTTTCCGCAAGGGGTTGGACCCCACACCACTGGAAGGGGGTATGAGCCTTGGGCACGAACGTACTACAGCCAAGGGTGAACCGCAGCCGCGGTGCCGTTTTTTTCAGGGCGGCAAACAAGGCAACCGTGGCCTCTATATCCGCATCGGTTTCCGTAGGTAGCCCCACCATGCCGTAAAACTTGAGTGCCTTGAGTCCCCCCGCTTGGGCATGGGTTGCCGCCGCCAGAATCTCTGCTGTTTCCAGCTTTTTATTAATCACCTGCCGCAGTCGGTCAGAACCGGTTTCAATGGCAATGGTGAGGGACTGGGTGCCCCGCTGGCTCAGAAGGCGCGCCAAGGACTCTGTCACCGTATTGGTGCGCACTGAGGCAATACTAAGCCGCACCTCCGCAAATTGGGGTTGGCTGAGGTAGTCCATCAGTGCGGCAAATTCTGGGTGTTGGGTGACGGAGGCTCCTAGCAAGCCAATTCGGTTCGTTGCGCTTAACCCTCGCTCTATTGCTGGAATCAGAGTCTCCACACTGGGGGTGCGAAAGGGCAACGTCAGATAGCTGGCCAAGCAAAAGCGACACAGTTCCGGACAACTGCGCACCACCTCCACCATGTAAATGCTCGGCCATGCCGCTAGGGGGGTCACCACCGTCGAGGCGGCAAAGGTATTGCCCCGATGCACTTGTTTTTTGACCACCGCAGGGACACCGGACTGGCGCGGTTCAATGGCCGTGATCGGGCCGCTGAGACTGGCATAGGTGACGGTATAACGGCTGGGGACGTAGAGGCCGGGTACTTGGGCTAGGCGGTCTAGCTGCTCGGCTCGTGGCGCACCGCGGTCTTGGGCGACCGCCGTTAAAAACGGATCAAGGAGGGGTTCGGCATCGCCGAGGAGAATGACATCAAAGAAGTCGGCAAAGGGTTCGGGATTAGCCGTTAGCACTGGCCCCCCCCCAAAAACAAGGGGATGCCCCTCATGGCGATCTCGCTGCCAAATCGGAATGTTTAATTGCTCCAGCAGCGCCAGCAGGTTGGCGTAATCTAGCTCCCACGAGAGGGAAAACCCCACCAAGTCAGGATCTCGGGGTAGGGGTTCACAGGCATCGGTAAACAGGCGACTCACCGCCACATCCGAGCGGCTCGCTAAGGTGGCCCACACCAGTTGGTAGCCCAAGCTGGTAATCCCGACACTGTAGGTATTAGGAAACCCATAAATCACCCCTAGGGCATCGCTACGGGGGCGCGATCGCTCAAACAGGTACCGTTCAGCAGCAAAGGGATGAGTCACAGGGGCTAGGTAGAACTCCGCTTCCGCGGCGACGTTTTCTTCGGTGTTTTAGAGGCGGTTTTGGATGTGGTACTTTTAGCACCCTTGGCAGCAGTCGTGCGCCGCGTCGCCTTTTTGGGTGTCTTGGCCGCCAACAGGGGCAGCGCCTGCTCAAGGGTCATGGTCTCAACGCTCACCCCCTCGGGCAACGAAGCATTCACTTTGCCGTGGTTGACGTAGGGGCCGTAGGGGCCATCCAAAATTTGCACCGGCTCATTACTTTCAGGATGGTTGCCCAACACCGCCAAGACTTGCTTTTTCGCCCGCCCTCGTGTGGTCTTCGGCGTCGCCAGTAGCTCCAAGGCGCGCTCGAGGGTAATCGTATAGACGTTATCTTCCGCTTTGAGGGAGCGGTATTCCTTCTCCCCTTCCGGATCCAAAACAATGTAGGGGCCAAAGCGACCCTGATTGGCCTGAATGATCTTGCCGGACTCGGGATGTACGCCAAGGGTGCGCGGCAGCGATAACAGGGTTATGGCCAAGTCTAGGGTGACCTCATCTGGGCTAACCCCTTTGGGCAATGACGCTCGCTTGGGTTTAGGGTTTTCCGGTGTGGCTTCACCCAGTTGGACGTAGGGGCCAAACCGTCCCGTTAGCAAAAAGACGGGTTCGCCGGTTTCGGGGTGAATGCCCAACTTATCGGGACCTTCTAGCTTTTGCCGGATCAGTTGCTCAATTTGCTCCCGCGTTAGGCTGCCGGGGGTAGCATCCTGAGGTAGCGACGCTTTGATGGGTTCGCTGCCATTGCCGTTTTGATAGACCACAAACGGGCCAAAGCGCCCCACCACCACTTCAGCATTGAGGTCCGGTAGGGCAATGGCGCGTGCTTCGGTGGCTTCAATGGTGCGCTCCCGCTCTTTTACCTGCTGCTCTAGCCCCTGCTCGCCTAAATAAAAGGACTCAAGGTAGGGCAGCCACTGCACCTCACCCGTGGAAATATCGTCTAGGGTTTGCTCCATGCGGGCGGTAAAGTTCAGATCCACCAGGTCGGGGAAGTATTTTTCCAGCAGGCTGGTGACGGCAAAGGCGGTAAAGGTTGGCTCAAGGGTGTTGCCCCGCCGAATGGCGTACTCGCGATCTTGAATGGTGCTAATGATTGTGGCATAGGTGCTGGGGCGACCAATCCCTGCCTGTTCCAGTGCTTTGACTAAGCTGGCTTCGGTGTAGCGCGCCGGGGGTTGGGTTTCGTGCCCTACACTCTCAAGGGTTTGACAGCGAAGAATATCCCCCACTTGCATCAGGGGCAGGGCAATGTCTTGGCTTTCGAGGGCAGCATCGGGATCATCTGATCCTTCCACGTAGGCACGAAAAAAGCCAGCAAAATCAATGCGTTTGCCATGGGCACGGAAGAGGGCATCCCCCGCACGAATGGACACCGTTAAGAGGGTCAGCCGCGCATCGGCCATTTGGGTGGCGACGGTGCGTTTCCAAATGAGTTCGTAGAGGTCGAGTTCGCGATCGCGCAGGCCGGTTTCTTGGGGGGTTCGGAACTGGCTGCCTGCGGGACGAATGGCTTCGTGTGCTTCCTGTGCCCCCTTGGTTTTGGTGGTGTACTGCTTGGGACGCGGCGAAAGAAACGCTTTGCCGTACATGGTTTCAACGCAACTGCGGGCGGCGGCGATCGCCTGCTCTGACAGATGCACCGAGTCGGTACGCATATAGGTAATGTAGCCCTCTTCGTAAAGCTTTTGGGCAATGCGCATTGTGTCCCGCGCCGATAGGTGTAGTTTGCGGTTGGCCTCCTGTTGCAGGGTGGAGGTGGTAAAGGGGGGGGCGGGTTTACGGGTTTGTTGGCGCTCCTCCTGTTCGCTCACCGTCCATGTTTCCGTTAAGAGGCGATCGCGCAGGGCATTGGCCGCCGCTGCATCGAGGAGCAGAACAGCGTTGGGGTGGCGCAGTTGACCGGTGGCCGGATCAAAATCATGGCCGGTTGCCAGCCGTTGGCCACCGACACTCACCAGCCGTGCCGGAAACAGAGTCCCCTGCTGATCCAGCATTGCTTTGAGGTCCCAGTACTGCCCTTTACGAAAGGCAAGGCGCTCCCGCTCCCGCTGCACCAGTAAGCGCACCGCCACCGACTGTACCCGACCTGCCGACAGATGGGGAGCAATTTTGCGCCACAGCAGCGGCGATAGGGTATAGCCCACCAAGCGATCGAGGATGCGCCGCGTCTCTTGGGCGCGCACCAGTTGCTGGTTCACCTCACGGCAATTGTGCAGGGCTGCTTGAATGGCCTCATCGGTAATTTCGTGGAAGACCATACGGCGCACCGGCACCCGTGGGTTCAGTAACTGTAACAGGTGCCAACTAATACTTTCCCCTTCGCGGTCTTCATCCGTGGCCAAGAGTAATTCATCCGCCTCCCGAAGGGCAGCTTTTAATTCCCTGACAACTTTTTGCTTATCCTTGGGCACAATGTAGAGGGGTTCAAAGCCAGCGGCCACATTTACCCCTAGGGTGGCCCACTCTTCTCCCTTGAGTTCCGCCGGTACATCGGCAGCACTGCGGGGGAGGTCGCGCACATGCCCCATCGAGGCTTCAACGCGGTAGTCAGGGGGCAGAAACTTGCGGATGGTACGGGCTTTGGTTGGCGATTCAACAATAACAAGGGTGGACATGGCAAACGCTGCGGAATAGGCTCTCAAGCACACTCAAGTGTAGGACAAGGGACTGGCATTGAGTGATGTTATCTCACCCTATCATGGGGAGCAAAGGGGCAAAACCTCGATCCATAACTTAGCGCACCGCAGCGGTCTGTTGTTGTCCGAATTGTTTGGGTAGGGGTAAAGATGTTAAGGGACAGTTCTTGGAGGTTGGGATGAATGGCCTAGGGGCGGCACCAGAGATTGTGATTGAAACCCGCAACCTGAACAAGTACTTTGGCGATCGCCATGTGCTCAAAAACATTGACTTTCGAGTCGCCAAGCAGGAGGTGGTGGCGCTGATTGGCCCAAGCGGCTCGGGTAAAAGTACGCTGCTGCGGTGTCTGAATGGCCTTGAACCCTACCAAGCGGGCGACATTGTTATTTTGGGGCACCGCTTACCCCCAGTGGCAACGCCACAGCAGCTAAAGGTGATTCGCCGCGATGTGGGTATGGTCTTCCAAAGCTTTAATTTGTTTCCCCACATGACGGTGCTGCAAAACATTATCGAAGCCCCGATTCTGGTGCGCAAACTGCCCAAGCGCTTGGCGATCGATAGGGCAGAGAGTTTACTGGCCAAGGTGGGGCTAGCCGAAAAACGGGATGTTTACCCCAATCAACTCTCGGGGGGGCAAAAACAGCGGGTGGCGATCGCCCGAGCGCTGGCCATGCAGCCGCAAATTTTACTGTTTGATGAACCCACCTCTGCCCTTGACCCGGAACTGGTGGGGGATGTCTTGGCGGTGATGCGGCAGCTTGCCGAGGAGGCCATGACCATGGTGGTGGTCACCCACGAGATGCAGTTTGCGCGGGAAGTATCTTGTCGGGTGGTCTTTTTGGCCGAGGGTCAAATTATCGAAGAAGGGCCACCCCAACAGCTATTTCGCCACCCACAGCAGGAGCGCACCCGCCTCTTTTTAGAACGGGTGCTGGTGCGCCACTAGCCCTTATAGGCGTTAATGCACTTTTCCAAGAGGGGCTGTACGGCCTCCACATCCTGCCAGCCAAGAATTTCTGTGACTTTCTTTTGCAGGTTTTTGTAGGTGCGGAAGAATTCAGCAATTTCTTCGAGGCGGTGAGGAGCCACATCCTTGAGGGACTTCACCTCCGCATAGCGGGGGTCGGCGGCGGGCACACAGAGAATTTTTTCGTCGCGATCGCCACTGTCAATCATCTCTAACATCCCGATGGGACGGGCAGCAATCACACAGCCGGGAAACGTTGGTTCATCCATCATCACTAGGCCATCAAGGGGGTCGCCATCATCGGCTAGGGTATTGGGGACAAAGCCGTAGTCGTAGGGGTAGTTCACCGCCGAGTAGAGGACGCGATCGAGGGCAAAGGCATTCATGTCCTTGTCAAACTCGTACTTGTTGCGGCTCCCCCCGGCAATTTCCACTAACACATTGATGAGTCCGGGCTTGGGTTGAGCAGGAATGCGGCTTAGGTCAATACTCATAGGAATGGTTTAAGGGTGCAATTGACAACAATACAACGCAATGAAGCTCACCCCACCTGCTGGCGCGAGGTGGGGGTGTCCATGCTAATCTGAGAACCGAGCGTCCACAGATCACACAGACAAGCCCAGCTTCTAGGCGAGCGTCCAGAACGTTTGCTGGAACGCTCCTCACTGTCATTTCTGCGAGTGAGCTTAAGAATCCCTCTGGCAGCGATATTATACGAGCCATTTAGGTCACAGTTGTATCGCTTGCCAGATGTAAATGTGGCCAGAGCATAGTTGTTCGGGTCACGCTGCACAACTCCAGAGCCATCGTAGGCAAACTTGGATGTGTAGGCAGCAATCACATCAATTATCTTGCCGCCAACTTCTTGCCATTTCATCTCGCTATAATTACGAATCGTCGCCTTGAGCCAACCATGAAAGCGTTGACGCAAGGTAGAGCCTTTCCGCCCACCTGTCGCCTTCCATCCTTTCAGGTTCTCAAATACAATTGCCGCCGTGTTGAATTCTTTGGCAATTTGTACGATTCGCTTCGAGACGATATGTGCAATTT
>Ga0209207_1000357_pt1 | contig 29761 bp, 22 predicted proteins | sample SaghotsprinmetaG_FD_184140 | JGI IMG/M metagenome (GOLD analysis project Ga0209207, IMG submission 184140) | Hot spring microbial communities from South Africa to study Microbial Dark Matter (Phase II) - Sagole hot spring metaG (SPAdes) (version 3) | ecosystem: Environmental > Aquatic > Thermal...
ATAGTTTTACTTGGTAAATACCCTGCGCCCAGAGCAATTTGCTAGTCAAGCTAACAATGGTTGAATCCAGCGGAAATAAAGCCAGCTTCCCAGCATCAATCTTCTGCCGTTTGTGAAGTTCCCGCTTGAGCACCAAAAAGAGATCATAAAGTATCTGAGGATCATGGTTCTTACTGGCTTTAGAAAAAGTAGAAACCTTGACCTTGATACCACGAATATTTAAGCGTTTGAAGACACTCCTCATACTGGTTTGGCTCTGATCCAACTTTCCCGTGCTGATGAGATACAGTCAAATCATTAATAGTTGGGTGAATGATGAGATGACAGAACCTTGCCAGTCTGGAAATTAGGGGTAGGGGCGGGTTTACCGGCAAGGGGAACTTGCCCCCCAACCCCCGCACGCGGGGACAGGGGGCATCCATCAAACCCGCCCGCTAGAGTTCAGGTACGGGGCCAAACAGGGCGGGTTTATATTCAATTTATTTTGTTAATGGTCAGCGGGTGGCTAAACCCGCCCCTACAGAATCCGGTTGAGGAGATCGGCTCTCTTCTCTTTTCTCTCTTCTCAAAGGGATTGGGTTGCTAAACCCACCCCTACGAAATCTGGCCAAGGATGGGATGACAAGACACTGTACCTTACGGGTGTGGGAGCTGCTGTAACTGTTTAATCAGATCAGCAACCTGTTGAGCACTGTCGGGAACCGCGATCGCCCGTGCCCGATCGGCCATCTGCGCGAGGGCCGCTTCATCCTGAAGTAGACCAAGGACCTTTTCCCGCAATAGATCTGGCGTTAATTGGCTTTGGGGAAGCCACAGGGCCGCCCCCGCCTCAGCGAAAATTTGGGCATTGTAGGTTTGGTGATCCTCGGCAGCATAGGGGTAGGGAATCAGGATCGATGGCGTGCCCGTGATGGCCAACTCCGTTAAACTGCCGGACCCGGCTCGACTAATGACCAAATTCGCCCGCATTAACAAACTGGCCACCTGATCCGAAAAGGGCAAAGCCAGATAATGGGGATGCTGCAACGCCGTGCGATGGGGATCTTGCTCCCCCGTCAGATGCACGATCCAGACTCCCGCGTCCAACCAGGCCGGGGCACACTGGCGCACCAATTGGTTCACCGCCACCGCCCCCTGACTGCCACCCACAACCACCAGGAAGGGCACTTCATCGGGCACCGCTAAGGGTAACTGCGCCTGGGTTGCTTGGAAAAACTGCGATCGCACCGGCGTGCCCACGGTCACCGTCTTTGCCTGGGGTAACCGCTCCGCCGCTTGCGCAAACCCGATCGCCGTCACCGTACACCAGCGACTCAGCCAGGTCGTCACCTTGCCGGGAATTGCATTCGACTCATGCAACACCACCGGTAACCCCAGCGATCGCGCCGCCAAAATCGTCGGCGCCGCAATATACCCACCCGTAGTGAAGACACCACAATACTGTCCCGCTTTGAGCCAACGCCGGATCTGCACCGTAGCCAGCGCCATCCGCCCCAGCAGCCCCAGGGTGGACAACCCCCAGCGTTGCTGAATCCCCCCGATCGCCACCGTCTTCAGGGGATAGTGGGGCGGGATCAGGTCCACCTCTAGGCGATCGGGCACCCCTAGCCAAGTGATCTCGTAATCCGGCAGGGCCTCCGCGACTGCCAAAGCGGGGAAAAGATGCCCCCCGGTCCCGCTGGCAGCGATTAACAGACGTTTGGGTGTGGTTCGCGTCACAAGTATCGGTGCAGCCAATGCACATCAGGATTGAGGTTCAGCTTATCGGACGGCTGATTCCCTTGGCAACCTTACCTGGGCAACCTTACACCGTCATCGCCGGGGTTTTCTCCAGGATGAGCTTCGATCGCTGCAAGGGTTCAGGCACCGGCACCGGATAGTGGCCATTAAAGCAAGCCGTACAGAAGTGTTCCGGATTGTCCTGGGTCGCCTTGAGCATCCCCGCCTCCGAGAGATAGGCCAGACTATCCACCTCAATTTGTTGCGCAATGTTCGCGACTGATCGCGTGGCCGCAATCAGTTGGTCCTGGTTGTCGGTATCAATGCCGTAGAAACAGGGATGGGTAACCGGCGGCGAAGAGATGCGCATGTGGACCTCACTGGCCCCCGCCTCCCGCAGGGCTTTGACAATCTTGCGGCTGGTGGTCCCCCGAACGATCGAATCATCCACCAGGATCACCCGTTGCCCCTGGAGAACATCCCGCAGGGGGTTGAGCTTCATCCGAATCCCCTTTTCCCGCATGGATTGGGTGGGTTGGATAAAGGTACGCCCCACATAGCGGTTTTTGATCAACCCTTCGGCATAAGGAATCCCCGACTCCTGGGAAAAGCCGATCGCAGCAGGGACCCCAGAGTCGGGCACGGCAATCACAATATCTGCCGCCACGGGCGACTCCCGCGCCAACTGACGACCCAAATGCATCCGATAGCTATAGAGCGTTTCCCCCTGCATGATGCTATCCGGACGGGCAAAGTAGATCATCTCGAAAATGCACAGCTTGGGTTGGGGCTGGGCAACCCAATGGAACGAGGCCAACCCCGCCTCCGTAATCCACACCATCTCACCCGGCTCCACATCCCGCAGGTACTCCGCGCCAATGATATCCAGGGCGCAGGTTTCTGACGCTAAAACATAGGCTGGCGTTTGATTCAACTCGGTCTGGTTGAGGATACCAATCACCAGGGGCCGAATGCCATTGGGATCACGGGTGCCCATCAACCCGGCGGGGGTACCAATCACTAGGCTAAAGGCCCCTTGACACTGGTTAAAAGCGCTGATCGCCCCCTCCAGCCAATCCTTACCGCCGTCCACCTCCTGGGCGATCGTCAGGGCAATCAACTCAGAATCCGTGGTGGTTTTCAGGTCACACTGTTGCTGCTCTAGGTGGGTCCGCAGATCGGTCGTATTGACCAAGTTGCCATTGTGGGCCAAGGCCAGGGCACCGAGGCGCGTTTCGACGATCGCCGGTTGGGCATTGGCAATCCGGCTCGATCCCGTCGTCGAGTAGCGAGTATGGCCCACCGCCAAATTCCCTGGCAAGGTTTTGAGAATGGTTTCACTAAACACCTGGGAAACCAGGCCCATATCCTTATGGGCGTAAATCCGAGCCGAGGCCGAGCTAAGCGTGTCAAACGTGGCAATACCCGCCGATTCCTGGCCCCGATGCTGCAAAGCATAGAGACCAAAGTAGGTTAGGGTTGCCACATCCTCCCCAGGGGCATAGACCCCAAACACGCCGCAGGCTTCTTCGGGTTTATCGGCGCGATCGGGGGTGGAGCGAGAACGGGCAGTCGGATCGGGGCAATCGGGCTGAGTAGGCATCATGGTGAGGGTTGGGACATTAAGGGTAACAGTCGAGCAAAGCGTCAGCAGGTAATGGGACTAGTGGCCGGCAATCGCACCGCCGATCGGCATGGCTCACGGGGCAACTGGGCAGGGTGATGACACTGGCAACCTCCCCCCCGACCAGCAACCACAATCGGCAACCACCCTATCCATATCCATTGTCTCCCCTAAAGCCAGAGCCGAACCACCTGGTCAGCAAAGCAGCCAGAAATAACGCGGCGGAGCACCAGGGAAAAAGACAGCAAGATCTGGGTGGTCAGAATTATTAAGCCATGCTTAAGGTTGTCGCTTTTAACGTTAACCTGAGGTTAGTGATTTTCGCTACCTTATTTGCAGGGATATCCCCTACGCCGCGATCGCGGCGCCCCCCCGGCCAACTGAGCGATGGGCCAAGACACCATCATTAAATGATGGTGTCATAGAGAATGGTTCATAAGCCGATCGCCCCACCGTCGCCATCAGCAGGCAATTCACCCTTCGTCCCTTCGCCCCTTCACAAAAATTTATATTTCCGGAACATCACCCAATTTGGGTGTGTCTGGGTGAGGATAAAAAAAGGCGGTCAACGCTACGAGCGCTCAACCGCCACTCTTCTCACAACAACACCCGCCCATTTTGGCGGGTTTTTTTATAAACGGCTATGCTTCAACCTCAAGAATTTTGTCGGTTTAACCAGAGGGCCTGGAGTCCTGCCGCCTGGGCACCTTGGTAGTCGGCTCGGTAGCTGTCGCCAATATGGACGGCCTCGGCAGCGGGACAGGCGTGTTTCTGAAGGGCGATCGCGAACACCTGGGGATCGGGTTTGGCTGCTCCGGCAGCCGTGGACAGGGTTACCGTCGTGAAAAATTCCGCTAGTCCTAGGGCATCCAGAACCGGCAAAAGCCGCGAGTCAAAGTTAGACAGTACCCCCAACTGCATTCCTGCCGACCGCCATTGGGCCAGGGTTGCCGGCACCTCCGGATAGACAAACCAGGGCTGGGCAGTGGCAAAGTGGTCGTAGAGGGCCTGGAAGAAGGCATCAAAGTCGCGGAACTGGGTCAGGTAACCCGCCTGCCCGAAGGTCGCGATCGCGAGGGTGTGCCACCATTGGAATTCCTGCTGGGGGAGAGCTACCGGATCGACCCCTGGGAACGCCATTGGGGGCGCAGCGGCAAAGGCTTGGAAAAAGGCACGATCGAGGATCTGGGCATCGGTCTCAACCCCAAATTGGCGGGCCACCTCCCGATACACGGCTCCCACGCTATCCCGAACACCCAAAAGGGTGCCAACAGCATCCAGGAAAACCACCGGAGGCCGATCGGGCCAATCCGTAAACGCACGATCGAGGGTGGGAATAGTGCGGGGCAAAGCAGCGTTGCTCATCGGATACAAGGGGCGTTGGCCTTAGTGCCAATTGCTTAATTCATCGACTCCCAAGGGGGTCCTCGGCATATCGGGCCAATCGGCCCCCACGCGCAGGGTGATCTCGGACTCAATATCCCCGATCGAGGCCGCTTCTACCCGCCCATAGCCCAGGAGTTTCTGGAGACGATCGGCTCCTTGCAAATCCCCCTGCTGGGCAATAATTTCAGTTTGGCGTAGGGTATCGGGCCAGTCTTCGATCACGTAGACATTATCAAAGCCCTTCTCTTGCAGATAGCTAGCCACCCGCTGGCCAACCTCTGGCTGACCAGAGGCATTTTGCACCGAAATCCGGATGGCAGTAAATTCTTCACGATCGTCGGCTAGGGTGGGTCTTGTTCGCCACAGATCCCGGCTGGGGGTGATCTTAAAGTAGCTCTGCAATACCCGATCGCGGCGATCGGCATCCACCAGCCAATAACTCGCCGTAAATTCACTCGGATCACTGAAGCGTCCGGGCAACATCACCATCTTGACGCTATCACCATCCAACTTCAGCCCAAAGCTGACCAACGCCAAGGTTTCCTGCAAGCTCAGGTTAGTGTCGAGATAGCGTTGCATCAGGCGGACAATCTCCGGCAGTTTGGGCAACACCGTTGGACTCGTCAGCCGTTGCCGCAGGGCGTTCAAAAGAACCTGTTGGCGCTGAACCCGGCCAATATCCCCATAAATCGTGCCTCGGAACCGCGCAAATTGTTCCGCCTGATCGCCATTCAGGGTTTGCCAGCCCTGATCCAGGTTAATTTCCAGTTTTTGGGTCACATCCCGATAGGACATGGCTTTGGGAACGAAGACCTCCACACCTCCCAACAAATCAACCAACTCCCGCAGGGCATCCGTACTGACCCGAATGTAGCGATCGATCTCAATATCCCCCAACTCGCGACTGACCACCCGCGCTGTCAGGGCCGGTCCCCCTAGGGCATTAGCGTGGTTAATTTTGGTCAAACCAATACTGGGGATTTGCACCTGGGTATCGCGGGGGATGGACAGAATGCTCAGGGAATAGTCACTGGGATCAAACCGCAGCAGCAGCATTGTGTCACTGCGCCCCGTGAAGACTTCGGGCGAGTCCGGCGGCACATCGGGAACGCGATCGATCCCCATCACCAGCACCTGCACCGGTCGGGTCAGGCGATACTGGAACCCCCCCCGCCACGGATTCGCGGGATACCCACTGTTGGGCAAGGTGCGATCGGCGATACCGATGGGCGGCAGGGGAGTCATGAGCATGAGGACCGCGCCCAGGGTAGCCGAGGCCGTCGTGGCAATCACAAAGGCAAAGCTCCAGAATAACCAGCGGGCCAGGCTACTGCTACGAGCGTGTTGGGGCGGGGCAGACATAGCAGCCGGGGGCGTTTCAGGCAGTGGCTCAACTTCGAGTGGCGCGTCTACGGGCGTTGTGGCTGGCCCATTGGCCGGCTCACTCAGTTCTGGGTGATCATTTGCCTGGTTCATGCCTTCCAGCACACTGACCTCGCTAGATTCGCAAGAAATTTGCAACAATGTTTAACATTGCAGCCCACCGTGATTATAAGATACCGTGCGAAATCTTGTCGGACCGGATTGAAATGGATGATTAGGGTCGAAAAGATGGCGTCGGTCGCGTCAGGAATCGGTCGCGTCGGTAATTGGTCAATCAGCCGCGTCGGTAGTCAGTCAATCAGTCGCGGGTCAATCAGCCGCGTCGGTAAAAGGCTTGGGTCAGGCAAGCGGTAGGGCAAGCGATTGGTTATTGGCGTGTTGGGGGGCATTGACGGCAACCCTCCATTGAGAAGTACGGCTATCCCCCTCGTCCAACCCCAGGGACTTGTTGCATGATTTAGATCCCAGCGTGTCCTGGGGATCTCCGACGGCGGTTCTCCCCCCAGAGCTAGTCGTGCAGCAAGTCTGTTGGGTTGCTGACAGGTGCCAAGCCCCTTTCTCCTGCGGAGACGCTACGCGAACGACAGGCTCAGGGTGACCGAGACTCATCCGTGTCTCCTAGGGAGACGCTGCGCGAATGGGCTGCGCTGGTCGAGAGCAATAATCTTAAGCTCGTGCGACTAAAGTCTAACTGAATTCCCCCGCTGCGATCGCAGGGGTAGCGTACCAAAATATACCGTTAGGAGGAGGACTGAGAAGGGGGTATTTGTTAATATTAGAATCATTAGATCATTAAAAATGATGCTGAGTTAAAAATAATACTTAATACTCAGTAAGATTCAGTATATCGTAAGAATTGACCGTAGCGATTGACCGATCGGCTCACCCTAGCCAGGGGGGGCAAATTCACCCGATTGGGTGAACTTTTTTTCCCAAGCAACCGTCTAAACTATGGTCAACAGAAAAAACTGAAGTCATACCGACTTCCAGGTAAGGTGTTAGGTTACGAGTTTGAGTTTTGGCGTGTACTGAGTTCCCCATGCTGCTGATCAGCCCCGTTTCGCTTCGGATGACTTAACGCCGCGTTAGGGGTCGGGCTTGGGTTGAGATGGTAAGGAATATGGGTTTGTCTCCTAGCCCCTGATCATCAGTTCTGTCTGCTTTTGATCGCTTAATTCCGTTCGTTAGGTATCACCATGAAAACAAAGGACTCTGCACTCAAAACCGATATGGTCCGGACGTACCTGCATGAGATCGGTCGCGTTCCCCTGCTCACCCCAGAGCAAGAGATCGACTACGGCAAGCAGGTCCAACAGATGATGGCGCTCCTGACGGCGAAGGAAAAGCTCGCGAAACGCTTGGATCGGGAACCCACTCATGCGGAATGGGCAGAGGCGGTGAAGCTGGACGAGACCGAACTGCAACGTCAACTGCGCCAAGGACAACGGGCCAAGCAAAAGATGATCGAGGCGAATCTCCGCCTGGTGGTGTCGATCGCGAAGAAATATCAACGGCGCAATCTGGAGTTCCTCGATCTGATCCAGGAAGGTAGCCTGGGCCTAGAGCGCGGCGTGGAGAAGTTCGATCCCATGCGGGGCTATAAGTTCTCCACCTATGCCTACTGGTGGATTCGCCAGGCCATTACACGGGCGATCGCCCAACAGGCCCGCACGGTACGCTTACCGATTCACATTACCGAAAAGCTGAACCAAATCAAACGCGTTCAGCGGGAACTGGCCCAAACCCTGGGGCGCAGCGCCACGGCAGCCGACATTGCCAAGGCCCTGGAACTGGAACCGGAGCAAGTCCGGGAATACCTGACGATGGCGCGGCAACCCGTATCCCTCGATGTCCGGGTTGGCGATAACCAGGATACGGAGCTTCAGGAGTTGTTGGAGGATGAAAACACCTCACCGGAGGAATTCACCACCCAGGAAGCGCTGCGGCAAGATCTGCGAGATCTTATGGATGAACTCACCCCGCAACAGCGGGAAGTTTTAAGCCTGCGCTTTGGGCTGGAGGACGGCTATAGCCTATCCCTGGCCAAGGTGGGGGAACGGATGCGCCTGAGCCGGGAGCGGGTGCGCCAACTGGAGCGCCAGGGTCTCGATCACCTGCGTCGCCGTCGGGCAATGGTGCGGGAGTATCTCGCCAGCTAAGCGCTGGTTAAAGTCGTCCCACCCCTCGTCATCCGCTAGCATCGTGCAGTTAGGAACAGATGCCATCATCCGTGAACTCAACTGTACTGGCGCTAGCGGATACACGTTCACGACCGGCTTCAAGGCGACGGCAACGCGGCCAAAAGGCGACGACAACAGATTGTCCAGCAGGGCCATCGCCATGACCCGCCAACCCCACGACCAGTTCGCTAAACAATACCTCAAAGGACTTCTCTCCCCCTTCAGCGAGGAGTCAGAAATTAGCCTGGAAATCCCCCTCGGTGAACCCCAGCAAGTCGGTCTCTGGTTCAAGTCCAACCCGCAACTGGTGAGCCAACAACACCTCCTCGGCCTCCTGGGGCAAATGCTTACCACCCCCGCCCTGCTCGAAGCCTTTCGCAACCCCGCGCCCGCCGCTGAAATTTGCGCCTGCCTCAACAAACTGCTGCTGCTCCAAGCCCACCAACGTCGCCAAGCCAAACGCCAAAAACAAAAACTGCTCGACGCTGACCTGCCTCAACTCTGGATTTTGGTGCCCACTGCTTCCGATCGCCTGCTCACCAGCTTCCGGGCCGACCCCCAACCAGACTGGGCTGAAGGTGCCTACTTCCTGGCTCCGGCCTTGCGCACCGCGATCGTGGTTATCCACCAACTCCCCAGTCACCCCGACACCCTCTGGCTCCGGCTCCTGGGACGTGGCACTGTCCAGAGAATCGCGATCGCCGAACTCATGGCCCTAGCCAACCACCCCCTGCAACGCCAAGCCCTCGCCGCCCTCGTCCAGTTGCAGGTTACCTTACAAAGACGGCACAATCTAAACAAAGCTGAACGGGAGGTAGCGATGAACTTATCCCCTGTCTACGAACAATGGCTGGCCGAGACCCTAGAACAGGGCCGCCAAGAAGGCCAACGGGCCGACCTAGAAGCGCTACTAACGGCTAAATTCGATCGCCTTGATGAAGATCTAGCCAACATTATTCCCCAGCTGATGACCTTATCCCCCAGCGATCGCGCTCGGTTAATTCTTCAGTCCTCCCGTCAAGACCTGCTCGATCGCTTTCAGGGGGAATAGTTCAAGGCAGCAAGACTAACGACAGCGGGGCCAATGTTGGGCAACCCAGGCGTTTTTACACACGATCGATTTCCTTTCTAATAGCTCACGAGTAGCCTCTTGGGCGGAAGCGACTGGGACCCGATCGAATTCTACAATCTCTACCTCGTAAGCGGCCTCTAGAATTTCACTCGCTCAGATCTTCGAGGAGGGGCAGGGGTAATCGTGATACTTTATCAGTCAGGATTGGGGACAGTTGGCCGCAGCGGCGATTGAGAGAGTGTAGAACTAACCGCCTTGGTGGTACTACGGCTAGCCGCTGCCCTCAACACGCGCAAGCGCGATCGCGTATCCTAAGCAATACCTCCCTCACCGATTCCCCACGGGATCGCCGCGCCCACCGTCCCTATGCGTTATCTCGTTACCACCGATCGCACCCATATTCCAGCCGACCACCAAATCATTATGGTCGATGGCACCGTACCAGGTTGGGAGCCGCGATCGACGGACCTCCATTGGGACCACCACCGCCCGGATGGCGCTGACATTCAAATCGACGAAATGCCCCGTGCGGCAACCACACTGCTGCAAACCCACGCCACGGACCAGCCCCCCTGTTTCGTCACCACCCAGGTTGATGCGGATGCCTGTTGTGCGGCCGCCTGGGTGCAACTTCCCGGAGCCGTGTTGCAAGGGAACGTGCACGATCGCCTGCGGGCGATTGCCTGGGACTGCGATCACCTGATGGTGCCCGATGATCTGTCGCCCTGGGCCGAGTTCGCCGCCAAAGCTGGAGCCGCCCTGAAATTTAGTTCGGCCAACCTGATTCCTCGCCTAGGCCTCCCCCCCGATCGCAAAACCTGGAGTTTGGAGCAATGGGAGCAATACACCTCCGCCGCCTTTGCCCAGGGGACCCAAAGCCTGATGGAGGCCGCCCTGGGAAAACGCCCCTGGCCAGGAGAACAGGGGGAAGCCGATCGCTACTGGGCCACGATCGCCGCCAATGCCCGGTACCTGCTCCGGGAAAACCGGGTGCAGTTCCTCGCCACGACGACGGGTGACCTGGCCGTGTGCGACGTGCGCAACAGCACCTATCCCATCGATCCGCGTTCGTTCTACCAAGCCGTTGCCAAGCTGCGCCCCCTCAGTGCCCTGCGCCCGGAAACCCTGCTCCTGCGCGACCACAAACTTGGCGGTAACCAATATACGATCGGCTGTCTCCCCCGCCATCCTGGCAAGGCTAATCTGAATTTTACGGTAGGACTGTTTGAACGGTTGACGATCGCGGAACAAGCCAAAAACAGCCAGAGCGAAGGCTGGGGGGGCCGTCGGACGGTTGGGGGTTCTGGTTGGAATACGCCCTCCCAGCTCACTCCCCAGGAAATTGCCCACCTGCTGGATCAAGATCGGCCAGGGGGGACGTGATCAGTCGGAATACCCGTTGCTTTAACGACTAAAGTCGTTACTACAAAACGGGTGGCGCAGTACTCCCCAGCACCGGGGCCGTAGACCACGTTTGCCCCTGGACGATCGTATGGACCTGCCAAGCGGGATCAGGGTTGGGGAAATCCGCTCGATAGTGCCCCCCCCGGCTCTCGGTCCGGAATTGGGCGCTCTTGAGTAATAAATAGGCCACATCGAGCAAATTGCCAACTTCCGCCCACTGGCGAACAATCTCGCCCTCAGATTGGGCCAAGGAGTAGGATTGACCGGGTTGGAGCGTACCCAGAATTTGGGTCAGGGCCAAAGCTTGATACTGCTCACGCCATTGGGTGACTTGGGCGATCGCGGCGGCCAGGGTGTCGTGATCGCGGCAGATCCCAGCACTTTGCCAGACGAGTTGGGGGAGGTGGTGCCGGAGGTGGGGAAGGAGTGGGGAGTGAGAAGTGAGGGAGTGAGAAGTGAGGGTTGGGGGGCAGTCTGCACCGAGATTTGGGTCTATTTCGGTAGTCGAGGGAATACTTAGTCCACGCTCGAGCGCATCGTCCCCTTCTGCCTTCTGCCTTCTGCCTTCTGCCTTCTCCCACTGTCGCATCCGATCGGCAAATACAAGGCACTCCAACAGGGAATTACTCGCCAGCCGGTTGGCCCCATGTACGCCTGTGTTGGCAACCTCGCCAATCGCATATAGGCCCGCGATCGTGGTTTGGCTACTCAGATCAGTGGCTACGCCTCCCATCCAGTAGTGGGCAGCGGGAGCAACAGGGATGGGTTCATGGAACACGTCAATCCCCCAGGACTTGCACACCTGGATAATGTTGGGGAAGCGGTGGCGGATGCGCTCCGGGGCGATCGGACGCAGGTCGAGCCAGACGTGGGGTGGGGTTTCCCCGGCAGGATGGGTCCACTGCTGCTGAAGGTGTTGGAAAATGGCTCGACTGACGACATCACGGGGGGCCAGTTCGCCCGCAGGGTGGTAGCGAAAGGTAAAACGATCGCCCGCCGCATCGACCAAATGGGCACCCTCACCCCGCACGGCTTCGCTGATCAAAAAACGGGGTGCCCCCGCTTTGGTTAAGGCCGTCGGATGGAACTGGACAAATTCTAGATCACGCAAGGTGGCCCCAGCCCGCCACGCGATCGCCACCCCATCACCCGTCGCCGACTCAGGATTAGTGGTCTGCACAAAGACCTGGCCCCCGCCCCCCGTTGCCAGAATGACCGCATTGGCTCGGAGCCAGTGAATGCGATCGCCCCAGAGCAGGCAAACCCCCTGGCAGCGCCGCTGTTTCCCGGCGGGATTCGCCGCAGAAGCGGTTGCGTGTAGGCTGGGTTCCTCGCCCGTTAGCCACAGGTCCAGCACTAATCCGGGCGAGATCACCTGGATATTAGGCCGTTTCAGAACGTGGGCGGCAAGAATACTGACCACCGCCCGTCCCGTCGTATCCGCCGCATGGAGCACCCGCCGTCGGGAGTGGGCTGCTTCTAGGGTCATGGCCAACTGCCCCTCGTTGCGATCGAAAGCGACCCCCAGATCAATCAACGCCTGGATACACTGGGGAGCCGTTTCTACCAGAAATTGCACCGCTGGCACATCGCACAACCCCGCCCCGGCCTGGAGCGTATCGGCAATATGCAACGCAAAGGAATCATCGGGAGCCATCACCGCCGCAATCCCCCCCTGTGCCCAATCACTTGCGGAAATCGACAGCGACTCCTTGGCAATCAGGGCAACCCGCAGATGGGCGGGCAAACAGAGGGCAGCATAGAGACCCGCCGCCCCTCCCCCCACGATCGCCACATCAAACCACTCCTCAACTGACAACGGTCGCGGCGCAGCCGCAGCAGATTCCGATGCTGGCAGATTCAAGGGATGCTCCTTCCGAGACACACGCGATCGTGTCCTTAAATATCTACAAATATCTACTCCAAGTCTACGACGGGAGGTGGAATTGCTGAGCGGGGAATCGTTTACTGGGTTTAGGGTTGACCGGGTTTACGGCTGTTATTACCCTAAATTCCCCAAAGTCTGAGAAGCTAGAGAAAAGTATGGGTAGACACAATGGAGAACGCTTGGACCCTGCTCATCGTGGATGACTCGGCAGCCGATCGCACCATTTATCGACGTTACCTATCGCAGGATCTCCACCATCGCTACACCGTCTTTGACGCGAACTGTGCCGAACAGGGTTTAGCACTTTGCCAACAACACCGCTTTGACCTGATCTTACTGGACTTTCAGCTTCCGGACATGAGCGGGTTACAAATGCTGGCGGTGCTCCGGACCCATTACCCCCACACCGTGGTCATTATGTTAACGGGGCACGGGAATGAGCAAATTGCCGTGAGTGCGATGAAAGGCGGTGCCCAAGACTATCTGGTCAAGGACAGTTTGGAAGAGGCGATCCTTCAGCGGACGGTGCGGGCGGCATTACACCAAGCGGAGTTACAGCGCCAATTGCGCGAACATCAGGAACGACAGCGCCTCATCACGCACCTGGCCTTTCGGATTCGCCAATCCCTGCAACTGGAACAAACCTTGCAAACGGCGGTGACCGAAGTTCGGCAACTTCTCCAGTGCGATCGGGTTTTTGCCTACCAATTCGCCCGTGATATGAGCGGTCAGATTATTGCGGAATCGGTCGATGCCCACTGGCCCGCCGCCCTCGGTCAGACGATCGTGGATACCTATTTCCAAAGCCAAGGAGCTGAAGCCTATCGGCAGGGGCGGAAACAAGTGGTGACGGATATTTATGCGGCAGGTTTAGATACCTGTCATGTGGCGTTATTGGAACAATTTGAGACCAAGGCTAGCCTGGTCATTCCGATTTTGATTGGGGAACCCCACCAAACGAAAAACCAACTTTGGGGCTTGCTGGGGGCGCATCAATGCTCGGCCCCTCGCCAATGGAAATTGAATGATATTCATCTTTTGGATGAGCTATCTGTGCATTTAGCGATCGCGATTCAACAGGCAGAACTCTTAGCCCAAACCCAAGCAGCCTTAGAAAAGGAGAAAAATTTAGCCAAATTCAAATCCCAGATCATTGCCACCGTTTCCCATGAATACAACAGCCCTTTAGCGGCCATTCAAGCGGCAGCCGCCACCCTGAAAGCCCATCACCCCTATCTTGATATAACCCGCCAGGTCCAAATTCTGGATATTATTGAGCAACGGGCCAAGCATTTGTCCCTGCTGGTTAAGGATATGCTATTGGTCAACCAGGCCGATCTGGGGCGACTCGAACTCAAACCCATGGCCCTAGATTTGGCGGATATGCTCTCGCAGTTGATTACGGAACAGGAGTTGTTCGATCACCCGCAACATGAAATCAGCTTGAGTGTTCGGGGCAACCTGGAGGACTTCTCCGGCGATCGCGGGCTGCTCCGTCAAGTATTTGTCAATCTCCTATCGAATGCGGTGAAATATTCCCCCAAGGGCAGCCACATTCAAGTGAAATTGATTGGCGAAGCAACCCAGGTCCGCTGCCTGGTGAAGGATCAGGGCATTGGTATTCCCAAGGCGGATCTGGAACGGCTCTTTCAACCCTTTAGCCGGGGCAGCAATGTGGGTGCGATCGCGGGGACCGGCTTAGGGTTGCAGATTGTGAAAATCGTTGTGGAACTGCATGGGGGAACGATTACCCTCGAAAGCCAGGAGGGAAAAGGCACACGGGTTATGGTTTGCCTCCCCAAGCAACCTTGCCACCCCTCCAATCCCGATCGCACGCTGGCCTCAACCTCAACCCATGAAGCCACCGCTGTCATTAGGCCCGCTCCCCCTCCGAGCCATCCACGCACCCTCGGACAGCCTCTCCACCCCACCCCCACCTACCGTGAGTAGACGCATCCCCCAGCCCCTAACCCAACCGGGCCGATCGCGCGATCGGGATATTGCGATCGCCCTCAGCCTTAGCCACGCCTTAACAATTGCCTCTCATAATCCTTACAAATCTGCATATTCCTTTAAATTACTTGTGGGAATTTGCGGGAACTCTTAATGTTTCCAGCAGGTCAAGGAGAACTGAATCCGGCAACATAGGAAGGGCGTGTTAATTATGGAGGTCAGATTGAGTTCGCGTTAGCCCACGTTATCCTCAGTTTCCAATGACTGAAAAAATAGCTGAAAATTTGATTGATGGATAAATCTCTATGCCTAATATGAGGCTAAGACTATCCTTTGGACTCAGATAAACGGTGAGTTTTGTGGTCGTATGTTTGCTGTATTTCTGTCATTGCGACTCGCCCGGCAAGAAGATTTATTAAAATTTCCAGGTTGAGTGCAATTGTCTAGAAGTAGGCTAGAATTAGCTCGGAAATTCCGCTTATAAAACCTGTGATGAAATTTCTGATTGAGCGTCTGATTGAACGAACGATATTGAACGAACGATAAGGCTGTGAACGCGGCGCACGCTGGCGCTGGAGAAAGCATGATGCTATGTGAGAGTTGTCAACACCAAGCGACCTGTCTACTGCCCCAATGGGCGACCCACGATCGTCAGGTCCAAACAATGCTAGACAAGTTGCAGGTTTGTGAGATGTATGTGGCCCGCTTCCCCAGCGGTGTCTCCTGTGGCGATGCCCTGCGCAGGCTGTGGGCGTTGGTGCAGGCCCGCTTGACAGGGGCTGCCGAGGGAATGGGCCGGGTGTTGACGGAAATCTTTAAGGAAACGGTGTGTCATCGAGCCGCTGCCAAGCACTAACCCCAAACACGAACCAGGGGGACTCACAAGAGCCGGTCATGTTTGACCAGCAAGGGCACGCCCATCAGAGGCAGGTTTATTTAGATTGTCGGTGAACACGATCAATGATTGAGGGCAGGTTTATTCAGGCTGAGGCAAGGGCTGAAGCCGATCGGTTGATGCCGCTCGCGCCAAACGACCGCCGTATAATAGGAGATTGCCAACGCTCATCCCTGAATGTTACCCATGCCCGACGATCGCGCCGCGCCAGCCGCTACCCCTCGCCCCCCTGACTCCCACTCCAACCGCGAAGACCAGCGGGCCGTTCGCCTTGACAAGGTGAACCAACTCAAGCAATTGGGCATCAATCCCTACGCCTACCGCTGGGAAGTCACCCACCACGCGGCCCCCCTCCAGGAAAAATTTGCGGACCTGCCAGCGGGGGAAGGGGTGGATCTGGACGTTGCGATCGCCGGTCGTATTTTGGCCCGTCGTGTCTTTGGCAAACTAGCCTTCTTCACCCTGCAAGACGAAACCGGCACAATCCAGCTTTATTTGGAAAAACAGACGCTCCAAGCCGGGATGGCCGCGATCGACCCCGATGCCTTTACCCACCTCAAGCAACTGACGGACGTGGGCGATATCCTGGGGGTCAAGGGCACGATCAAGCGCACCGAAAAGGGCGAACTTTCGGTCATGGTCCGCGAGTATGCCATCCTGACTAAATCCCTGCTGCCCCTCCCGGACAAGTGGCATGGCCTTACCGATATTGCCAAACGCTATCGCCAGCGCTATGTGGATTTGTGCATCAATCCCGATGTGTGCGAGAGTTTCCGTCGCCGCGCCAAGATTACCGCTGCCATCCGCCGCTATTTGGAAAACCAGGGCTTCCTGGAAATTGAAACGCCGGTCCTTCAGGTCGAAGCGGGGGGAGCCGAGGCTCGTCCCTTCACGACCTACCACAATACACTGGATATGCCCCTCTACCTGCGCATTGCCACGGAACTGCACCTGAAGCGGTTGGTTGTGGGCGGCTTTGAAAAAGTCTTTGAACTGGGGCGGGTCTTTCGTAACGAAGGGGTCTCCACCAAACATAACCCAGAGTTCACCACGATCGAGATCTACCAAGCCTATGCCGACTACCACGACATGATGACCCTGACGGAAACCCTGATCGCCCAGGTGGCCCAAGAGGTATTAGGCACCCTCACCCTTGAGTATCAGGGCGAAACCATTGATCTCACCCCACCGTGGCGACGGGTGACCATGCATGAGAGTGTCCTGGAAGCTACGGGGTTGGATTTTCGCCAGTTTGCAACTGTGGAAGCCGCCCGTGCTGCCGCTGAACAGGCTGGAATTCCGGGCATTGAAGACTGCGAAACGATCGGTCACTTGCTGAACGAAGCCTTTGAACAAAAAGTAGAGGACACCCTGATCCAACCCACGTTTATCATCGACTATCCCGTGGAAATCTCCCCCCTCGCCAAACCCCACCGCAGCAAACCGGGTCTTGTGGAGCGCTTTGAACTGTTCATTGTCGGCCGGGAAACCGCCAACAGTTTTTCCGAGCTAACTGATCCGATCGACCAGCGCCAGCGTCTCGAAGCCCAAGCTGCCCGCAAGGAAGCCGGGGATCTGGAGGCCCACAGCGTCGATGAGGATTTTCTGACAGCCCTGGAATATGGGATGCCGCCGACGGGGGGACTGGGGATTGGCATCGATCGCCTAGTCATGCTGCTCACCAATGCCCCCAGCATCCGCGACGTGATCGCCTTCCCCCTCCTCAAACCCGAAAAATCCGACGTGGAGCCGACTCCCGAATAGCGGGTTACCCTGGAAGGTAGGGGAGCAGTAGGTACCCTGCCTCAGGCGATCACCAATTCCCGGCTCGGTCGATCACCAAGGGATCTCCCCTGAGCACGGGTTGGTCCGACGGCCTATTCACTCGGTGACCAGGAAAAGTTGCCATGAAGTTCCTACTCATCCTACCCATTCGCTTCTACCGCACCTTCATCTCGCCGCTGTTTCCACCGGTTTGCCGGTTTCAGCCGACCTGCTCCCAGTACGCGATCGAGGCGATCGATCGCTTTGGCCTCTGGCGGGGCAGTTGGCTCGCATTGCGCCGTCTCCTGCGTTGCCATCCCCTCCACCCCGGCGGCTATGATCCTGTCCCCCCGCTAGGACACACCCAGCCCAAAGACCCGTCCGAATCCTAATCCTCCCCTGTGACTGCCCTCAGGCCTGCTAACCGGCGTATCCCACCGATCGGGCTATCCGGCCCGCGCACCTTTCATAAAATTTACTTGCTTTATCTATAACTATATGGTTATAAATGGAGTAAGAGAAACAAATTTTTGGCTGCCCCTTCCGGCTTCCTTGCCCGTGCAGCGTCAAGCTGAAAATGATGGCTCGTGATCGCCTTAGCCCGAACGGAGGACTCATCCGTGGGCCTAGTCGGCGGTCAAGTGTCATTGGATAGGTTTCACCCGCCGTGCAACCCAAAATCGGGCGTGAGTGAGGGAGTCTGGGGACACTGACGGGGGGGTGTTTTAAACGTTATGCAGGAGTTCAACAGAAATCTATGGCACAGGTTGTTGTGATTGGGGCTGGGTTGGGGGGGCTGCCCACGGCGTATGAATTGCGGCATTTGTTGCCGGCTGAACATACGGTCACGCTGATTGCTGAACAGCCTGACTTTACCTTTATTCCAGGTCTGATCCGAGTTGCCCTTGATCTCGACCCGCTTGACCACATGCAATTGCCCTTGGCTCCCTTAGCCGAGCGACATGGCTTCAATCTGGTGACGAGTCCGGTCACACACATGGATCTGCAAACCCAACAGATCACGGTGGCGGATGGGCGCACGATCGCCTACGACTATGTGGCGATCGCCACGGGCGCGTCCCTGGCATTTGATCAAATCCCTGGCTTGGGTCCCCACGGGGGCTATACCCATTCCGTCGCTGGAGGCCATTTGCTTTGCGGAATTCGGCGAAACGGGCATTCTCTATGTGGCGGCTCCGGTCATTCCCGATCCGGTCACCGGTCAGCGACGGGCCGCCTATGCGGTGCAAGGCCCTTGGGTGGTGTGGGCCAAGGCGGCTTTTGAACGCTATTTCATGCTCAAAATGCGGGCAGGGGCAGCCATGCCCTGGTTTGAACGGTTGGGCCTGCGGCTACTCTTCGGTGTTGATTTAGTGCGCCCCCAAGCAGCAACGCCCGTGAATACGGTTGCCAGTGCTTAAGTCCCCGGCCAGTTGACCCGTTGCCCTAATGCAGCCAGCGGGCGCGATGACCACGGGCGTCAATATGGCTGAGGGCCGGAAAGTTGGAGTAGCGACCCAGACCACCGGGCCACCAGGGATCTAAGGCCCAGTACAGTTGGTTGCCGGTTAAGCCTTCACAGTAAAAATCGATCGCATCGCCGACAATATGGCGACTTTGGGACGCTCCCCCCACCCGGGCATTAATCGCCGGGGGCCGATACCAACTGGTGACAATGAAGGGCCGTCCAATGCGATCGCGGGCCTGCTGAGCTAGGGTGGCAATGCGGATAATCGCATCCACCGTCGCCTGATCCGGGGGCATCCGGGTGCCGCCGTGGGTTGCCTCCGACCAGGTAAAGCTGCCGTTGGGGATGATAGAGGCCGCCAGTTGGATATTGTTAGGTGTCCAGCGGGTCGGACGCTGGGGCAGGGGGGCGGGTTGGGGCGCAGGCATGGCCTCTGGACTGTTGCGCGGGGCTTGGGCCATTTGTTTGAGATCGTCCATCAGGGTGGCGATCGCCTGCTCCCGTGTGGATAACCCGCGCCACAGTTGTACCAGGCTGACCAATGCCGCCCGCTGCTCGTTAGTGCCCTGGTATTCCGTGGGAATCCGCCGGACAAATTCCAGGAGTTGGCGATCGATCTGGGTGGCCACCGCCGCCAGCGTCTCGCGATCGGGATTGGGCTGGGCAATGACCTCCGGATTCACCCCTAGGGCCTGGAGGGTTTGGGCACGGGACCCCAGTTGTTGCCAGAGGCGGAAGCCCTCCGTTAAGGCTTGGCGCTGGGTGCCTTGGCCTTGGTAATGCTGGGGAATTCGCTGCACAAAGGCAATCAGGGCTGGGTCAATTTCCTGGGGATCGGCCTTGGGCGAGGCATCCGCCGCGAGGGAAGCGATCGCCTCTTCGCGGGAGTCCAGTTGTCGCCACAGTTGCACTAGGCGGATGAGGGCCTCGCGATGGTAGGGCAGGCCCGTGTAGGTGTTCCCAATTCGCTGCACAAACTGGAGTAAGGGGGCATCTAAATGGGACTCATCGGTCACTGTCCCGCTGGTCGTCCCGGTGGGTGACAGGGTAATTTCCAAGGCCGCAATGGCCGACTCACGGGTGCTCAGGTTGCGCCAAATCCGCACCGCCTCCAGCAGGGCTTCACGCTGGTGGGGCAAGCCTCGGTAGTGTTGGGGAATACGATCAACCAAGGCCAACAGGGCCGTATCCAAGTAGGCCAAATTCTGGGGCAGTTTTGCGTCGGAAAAATCCAGCGCCAGATCGTCCAGATAGGCTTGCCGCAGGGCTTCAAAATTGCTAGTTTCCAATCGGGCTGACACCGTATCCGACGGCGGCGGTGCAAACCCCTGGGCGATCGCCCGCAAAAAGGCATCGGTATAGCGTCCCTGTTGGGCATCCCATAAATCCGTACTGTGCCAGCCCCGCGACACCAAGTTATCCGTCAAGCTGCGGATCGTATTGGCGGCAAACTGAACCTGTTCGGGCAGCGTATCTACCTGACTGAGGGAAATACGGTTGGCGGGCGAAATCCCTAGCCCCTGTTCCCCGTCCGCCAAACTCGGTCGGCGATGGACTGCATAAAGGGCCGCCAGGATCGGTTTGTGGATACCCACCCGTGCCGCCTCAATCATATAAAGGTTATTGCGATACTCGGCTGCTAGCTCTGCCATACGCGTCCCCTCACCCTCGCTACGATAGTACCCCGAAACCTCCGCCGATGCGGTAGCCGATTCGGTAAAAATCGCAGGGATGGCCTCCCGCTCTGTCCAATCCTGCCCCCCCATCCTAGGTCGCAATCGATATCATTCTCGTTTCAGTCCCGCGATCGGGATTCTCTGTCCAATCCTGTCCCCCCCTCCCAGGTCGCGATCGAACTGGCACCTAGCCGTAACCCCCCAAAAATAGCCCCCAACCAGAGTCGAGGGCGGTTTGCTTAAGGAGTGATGAGGTTAATTTAATACAAAAATACTACTACTATTGGAGCGTGTCAATGGTTTAGTCAGCCGCAGCCCTGAGCGGGTGTGGGTTGTTCCAGGCAGCGTGGCAGCGGGGTCCCGTTGACATGAACGTTTCTATCCCTATGACTGCGCGGTTCCCGCTGTCCCCAAGGAGCCCGTCGATCGAGTGATTTTTTGTATCCCAAGATACAGAACTAACTTTGTAAAAATTGGTGGAATCTTCAGATATTGAATCTTAAGTTGCTCCGTGCTTTCTGGGGCAGGGGGCAACTCGGCAGTTGGAATGCATTCGGGGGGGTGGGAGTGTTTTGGTACTGCTGCACTAGAAGTTTGGCAAATTTGGCAACGATCGGTGCCCTAGGTGTGTCTGCTCCCAAAACTCTGTCAACCCGTCTGGCAGTCTCCCGTCATGTCTTAACCAAGGTTCCCAATTCATTGAGGATTGCCCAGTGATGATGTTTACGCAAAAAAAACGCTTGAAGAGAAGAGGCAGGAAGTTCTCCTCGGCCGCAAGTCCAGTAACAGCGTTATCTATTGGATACAACCGGATGCAACGGTTTATCCAGCAATTGACTCCCTCTTGGCAGGCCTGTATCCCATTAGCAGCCATTATTCTGCTGGTGTGGGGAGCCGCAGTGGTTGCCGAGGACGCTCCCCCAACGCCGGAAGAGATGATGACGACTCTGACCGTCGGTCTGGACACGACCTGGGTTGTGATTGCGGCTGTTCTGGTTATCTTCATGAATGCCGGTTTCTGCATGTTGGAAACGGGCTTCTGTCGTCAGAAGAATGCGGTCAATATTCTGTCCAAAAACCTGATCGTCTTTGCGCTGTCAACGATCGCATTCTGGGCGATCGGGTTTGGTCTGATGTTTGGGGATGGTAATGCCTTTGTGGGGACGATGGGTTTTTTCCTGCAAGGAGCGGACAATAGTCCTGCAACGGGCGATGCCTACGAAGGAATTTTTAGTTCCCTCAATTGGACAGGGGTGCCTTTGGCCGCTAAGTTCCTATTTCAGGTAGCGTTTGCAGGTACCGCGGCCACGATCGTATCTGGGGCAGTGGCAGAGCGGATTAAGTTTGTTGACTTTATCATCTTTAGCTTATTGTTAGTGGGCATTGCCTACCCAATTACAGGACACTGGGTATGGGGCGGTGGTTGGCTGGCGAACATGGGCTTTTGGGACTTTGCCGGTTCCACGGTGGTCCATTCCGTTGGGGGCTGGTCGGCCTTGATGGGAGCTGCTTTCTTAGGTCCCCGTCTGGGTAAGTTTGGCGACAATGGGCAGCCGCTGGCGCTACCGGGTCATAATCTGAGCATTGCCACCCTGGGGTGTTTAATTCTTTGGATTGGTTGGTTTGGGTTTAATCCGGGTTCCACAATGGCGGTGGGAGATGGTTCGGCGATCGCTCATATTGCCTTGACGACGAACTTGGCTGCGGCCGCTGGTGGGATTGCGGCAACGGTGACATCCTGGGTCTTGAGTGGTAAACCGGACCTCTCAATGATTATTAACGGAATTCTGGCTGGGTTGGTGGCTATTACAGCGCCTTGTGCCTGGGTCAACTATTTCCCAGCGGTCATTATTGGCCTAGTGGGTGGCATCCTCGTTGTTTTTTCGGTTTACTTTTTCGATCGTATTAAGATTGACGATCCGGTGGGAGCTGTCTCCGTGCACTTGGTCAATGGTATGTGGGGAACACTTGCCGTTGGGATTTTCGCCGATGCCCAGTATGGGGGACCTGCTGCCAGCATTCAGCAAGGGGGGATTCAACTGCTGGGGATTATCTCCATTGGGGGGATGACAGTGCTTCTCAGCTCGGTCTTTTGGTTAGTCATCAAGGCAATTTTAGGGTTGCGCGTTACACCAGAAGAGGAAGTCGAAGGTCTCGATATTGGCGAACACGGGATGGAAGCCTATGCCGGTTTCCTGAAAGAAGCCAATGTGATGCCTGCGGGTACGAGTTTATCTAGCTCGTCGGATGTGTCGGAAGGGGCAAGCCTTTAGTTAATTGGCCGATCGCCGGGTGCGAATTTGCCCCGTTGCGTTAGCTAATCTGTCCAGTTTGAGTTTGGCTAACGAGGGGGAAGTTGGGTTTCATTGACTCAGCTTCCCCTTTAACATGAATCAGCTTAATTTGGATGCCGTCACGAAGGCGCGATCGCGAATATAAATTTTTGGGTTTATTTGGTTGATTTGTGCGGTTATACACCTTGCGATCGCGAAGATTGCAAGCATAATCAACTGGAAGAGCGTAAAACGCTAGTCACTCTTTATACCTCACCCGGACTTCTGAAGTCTCAAAACGGAATGATGCCAGCCAACTCGAATCCCGATCGTCCACGTTTGCCCCTGAACCAACTGCGATCGCCAGCCCCAAGACGTTCACCGCAGCGTCGATCGCGCTGGTTACCATTGTTTTCCGTAGGCTGTGTGGGACTGCTGTTGTTTTTTTGGAACCTAGCGGCCCTGGCGGAACAAAACCCGCCGAACGGCGATCCTGCTGCAATGCTCACGGAACTGAGGGTGGCGATCGATACCCTGTGGGTGATGGTGGCGGGCATGTTAGTCGTTTTTATGAATGCGGGCTTTGCCATGCTGGAAACGGGGTTCTGTCGCCAGAAAAATGCGGTGAATGTGTTGGCAAAAAACCTGATTGTGTTTGCCCTCTCGACGATCGCCTTTTGGGTGTGCGGTTTTGGCCTGATGTTTAGCGACAGTAATGGGCTGTTGGGCAGTGGCGGTTTTTTCCTGGCAGGGGCCGATAACAGTCCGGCGACGGGGGATGCCTATCAAGGGATTTTTAGTTCTCTGGATTGGGCGGGGGTACCGTTGTTAGCGAAATTTTTCTTCCAACTCGCTTTTGCGGGCACAGCCGCCACGATCGTCTCCGGGGCGGTAGCGGAACGGATCAAGTTTAAGGTGTTTTTGATTTTTAGTTTTCTGCTGGTGGCGATCGCCTATCCGATCACAGGCCATTGGGTGTGGGGCGGCGGTTGGCTGGCACAATTGGGCTTTTATGACTTTGCCGGATCAACCGTGGTCCACTCGGTGGGGGGCTGGGCCGCCTTGGTAGGGGCCTTGTCCCTCGGCTCGCGCCTGGGGAAATATCGGGAAGACGGCCAGCCGAATGCCTTACCGGCCCATAATATGGCGATTTCAACCTTGGGTTGCCTGATCCTATGGCTAGGTTGGTTTGGGTTTAACCCTGGGTCCACAATGGCGGTGAGTTGGCACATTGCCCACATTGCCGTGGCCACAAACACTGCGGCTGCTTTTGGCGGTATGGCAGCAACGCTTACGGCCTGGGCTGTATTTGGAAACCCGGATCTGTCCATGATTATCAACGGCATTTTGGCTGGCCTAGTTGCCATTACGGCTTCCTGCGCCTTTGTCCCTGTTTGGGCGGCGGCTTGGATTGGGAGTGTTGCTGGGGTGTTGGTCGTTTTTTCGGTCCTCTTTTTCGAGAATCGCCAGGTGGATGATCCCGTGGGGGCGGTTTCGGTGCACATGGTGAATGGGGTGTGGGGCACGATCGCGGTGGGTCTATTCGCCGTTGGCCCTGGCGTAACGGTGGGGGCGGGGGTGCTCTATGAAGAGGGGGGAGGTCCTTTAGCCGGATTGCTGATGGGAGGCGGGCTGGAACAATTAGGCATTCAATTACTAGGGGTGGTCTCGGTTGCGTTGACGATCGCAGCCCTGAGCGCCGCCTTTTGGACACTTTTAAGATTCACAGTGGGTATTCGAGTCCCCACTGAGGAAGAACTTCAGGGCCTAGACCTCTATGAACACGGCATCGAAGCCTACTCTGGCTTTCTCAAAGAACCCGATACCCTAACCACCGGTCCCTCAAAATAAGCAGGATCAGCCAAGGACTTGCAGTTTAGTGACGATCGCCTACAATACACAGCTACCCCTCAACATTCCGCAGACTCATACAAAAAATTTACGTTTGCAAAAATTTACGTTTGCAAAAATTCGGCTAAACACCGGACATTTCTAAATATTGTGTGTACAATGGTGCCCGACTAAGGCATATCGAGTCTGTTGCGGCACAGGTTAAGCTATTGGGTCGTCAATCTGAAAGCTTGGTGTTAGGGTAGTGTCCTGCATCGCACTACCCAAGCCGTAGGGCTGGATAGTCACCATAAACCGTCAGCCTGCTGGGCGGAACAGGTACCTAGTTTAGAGGTGTGAGAAGATGGCGTTTACGATTACGGGTACACCGGGCAACGATCGCATTTTTGGCACGATCGATTCCGATCGCATCCTGCTGTTGGAAGGTCAAGATACGGCCTACGGCGGTGATGGCAACGACAGCATTTCCGGCGATCTGGGCAATGATCTGATCTATGGGGGTCGCGGCGATGATGTGATCAATGGTGGCCACGGTGAAGATTTTGTGTTTGGCGGCAAAGGCAGCGATACCGTCTACGGTGATGAGGGCAATGATTTTATCCGGGGCGATCTGGATAATGATTTCCTCTATGGCGGTGCGGGCAATGACTACATCTACGGCGGCAAGGGAGATGATAACCTCTATGGCGGCGATGGCAATGATGTGCTGTTTGGCGATCGCGGCAACGATGTCCTAACCGGGGGCACGGGTTCTGATATTTTTGTGGTGGGGCCAGATACCGATTCGGATGTCATTACCGATTTCCAGAACGGTGTGGATGTCATTGGTTTGATTGGCGGCCTCAACTATGAAAACCTGGATATCTATCAAGAAGGGGTGAATACGATCCTGCGCAACCGCACCACGCAGGCCGTCATCGCCACACTCCAGGGTGTCAATGCTTCCCTCCTCAGCCCGTCTGATTTCACAACCGTTATTCCTGATCCGCCCACACCACCAGAATCGGTAACCGGTACCAGCACCAATTCCGTACCCAATGCCGGGGTGATTGAGTTTGAAGGGGCGGTCTTTAGCTCGATCGAGGGTAATCCCAGTGCCCCTGGCTTCCCTGGACAAGGTCCCCCGTATCCCCTCACAACAGCCAGTGTAACGGTCACCCGCCGGGAAAGTTTTGTGGGTGAGGTGAGTGTGACGGTTTATCCCCAAACGGGGGTATTCCCCAATGCTGCCATTGCTGGGGAAGACTTCATTGCCCAACCCATTGTGTTTACCTGGCAGGATGGCCAAGGCGGGCCGTTGACGCGATCATTCCCCATCATTGCCGACAATATTTTTGAGTCTCCCTCAACTGGCGAAATCTTTGATGACCAGGGCGAGATTGGCATCATCATTGTCCAAAACGGCAATATTGGAGAGAATGTGTTGCTGACAATGGGGCCACCGACCGGTGGAGCCGTCCTCGGTCCCCAGCGCGAAGCTCGCTTGATTATTATGGATGACGATGCTGACCTCAACAATGGTCTGGGCAACTTGATTCAGGGAACCAATGGGGATGATGTCCTCGCGGGTACCGCGAGAGATGATACCCTGATCGGGTTTGCGGGCAGCGATATTATCAATTGCGGAGAGGGTAATGACCTGATTATTGGCGGACCCGGTAACGACTTCTTAACCGGTGAACCCGGGATGGACTACTTCCAATACAATTCCCCTGCCGATCGGACAGACATTATTACTGATTTCGGGAAGCGCATTGTGACTGTCATTGCTACAGGAACGGGTGTTCCCCCTCAAGAAGTGCTGATTCAGGAAGCCGATAAATTTAGGATTTCAGCAGCAGGCTTTGGGCTTTCTCCGGTTGATCCCGTCCAAGTCGTTAACCTACTACCCGCTCAGATTCCGATTCTACCTGGCGGTCCCACTTTCCTCTATAACTCAACCCCGAATGAAATCGCAGGGGTTCCCGGCAATACCCTGGCCTTTGATCCAGATGGCATTGGGCCAGCACTACCCGTTAGTCTGGCGGTTCTAACCCCGTTTACAGTCACCTATTCCGTGATCCAAAACGGAGCAGCCGTTAGTGTGCAAGAATCTGGGCGACCGGAAACCTTGGGATCGCAAGACTTTATTGTTTTCTAGAACTCTTAAGGCAGGTTGAGTGTTTGGCTCCAGGATTAAGGGGTGATAAGCCTTGATGTTGAAACAGGCTATCTGATTGCCAGCGCGGTTAAAGCGATGCCTAGGCATTACCCAAAACCTTAAGTGTTGCTTGACACTAGGTTATTGATGTTGGGTTTTAACGAAATTGATCATTTGTGTTGAGGTATATTGCCATGATGCCTGCTAACCCCGTTGCGACACTGCTGCTGGTTGACGCATCGGTTGAGGATTATCAGAGTTTTGCCAGGGGAGTGGTTCCGGGTACGGCAGTCCTCACCTTAAATCCGGATCAAGATGGCATCGCCCAAATCACCGCTATCCTGGCGAACTACCCACAGATCCAGGATCTCCAAATTGTGTCGCATGGGAGTCCTGGTTGCCTCCACCTGGGTTCCACTGTGCTCACAGGCGATAATGTGCTCCTCTATGCCGACCAACTCCGGCAATGGACTAGGGCCTTGAGTGCCGGGGCGCGGCTGGTTTTTTATGGGTGTCAAGTGGCCGCAGGGGACGTGGGTCGTCGCTTTGTGGCCGCGATCGCCCAAATGATTCAGACTCCAATTGTGGCCTCGGAGACCCTCACGGGCAACCCAGACCGGGGTGGCAACTGGGAGTTCGAGTTAACCACAGACGGTGGTCATTTAAGCGATCCCCCCACCCGAATTTTTCAACCCGCTTTTCTCGCGAACTATCCAGGCACATTGGCGTATACGTCACAAAATCTCACGACCCAAACCCCCTTGATGTTGGCTGAATTGCTGAGGAGTCAGGGGATTACGATCGTCAGTGCCACAACCGAAACCACCGCTACCGCCGCTGCTGGCCGATTTACCTTTGGCGCTGAACCCTCACCCGTGGGCATTCAGTCGGGCGTGATCCTGAGTACTGGAGATATTGCCGATGCCGAAGGGCCTAACCAGTTACCTAATACCTCAACTACGTTTGGCACCCCTGGTGATCCTGCCCTTTCAGCTTTGATCGACAATGCCGTTACTAATGATGCGGCGATTTTAGAAATTAGGTTTATTCCCGAAACGACTGCCATTGGCCTAACTTTTGTTTTTGCTTCTGAAGAATATACGGAATTCTCTTTTTCACCATTTAATGATGTTTTTGCCTTCTTCTTAAACGGCGAAAATATTGCGAATCTGCCAGGCCGAGAAGATGTTGTCCCAGTTTCGATTCGGAATGTTAACCAATCCACCAATACGGCTTTCTTTGTCAACAATGATCAGCAACCTGGACCGTTCAACATTGAATTTGATGGATTTACGACTGTCCTCTCAATTCGAGCGGCTGTTAATCCTGGTGTTGAAAATATTCTGCGGTTAGCGATCGCTGACAAGACTGATTTAATCTATGACTCAGCCGTTTTCCTCGAAGAGGACAGTTTATTTGCGATTGATCCCAATGCCGGGGTAATCATTCAGCCGACCTCAGGGCTGGTCACCACAGAAGCGGGGGGAACGGCGAGTTTTAGTGCTGTCCTCGCTACCCAGCCGATTGCCAATGTCTCCTTTAACCTGAGTAGCTCTGATCCCACTGAAGGGGTCGTTAATGTCAGTACGCTGACCTTTACTCCGGCTAACTGGAATGTTCCCCAAACAGTGACAATCACGGGTGTGCCCGATGGCATTCCCGATGGTGATATATTCTATTCGATCCTAACCAGCCAAACCACCAGTACCGATCGCAACTACAACGGGAAATCTCCAGCCAATGTGAGTGTGCTGAATCTTGATATCGATGGTGGTCCCTCCCTGGCCCCATCGCCGATCCCTGTGCCACCGCTGCTCAATATTCCCGGTGTGCCCGTTCCGGGTATTCCCATCCCGCCCCTGATTTTGTTCCCCCCCAACGTGACGATTCCAGGGGTCGTGGTTCCCCCCAGTGGGGCCTCTCAGCTAATCAATGGAACTGAACAGGCCGATCTCCTGCGGGGGGGCGATGGTAACGATACGATTAACGGATTTGGCGGCAACGATACGATCCTGGGTAATCGCGGGAACGATATTCTCAACGGCGGCGAAGGCGACGACCTGATTCGGGGTGGCAAAGATAATGATGTCATTTTTGGGGGTCCCGGTAACGACTTCCTGTTTGGCGATCGCGGCGATGACCTGATCAATGGCGACAGCGGCGACGATCTGATCTACGGCGGTAAAGACAATGACACGATCTTTGGCGGTCCTGGTAACGACACCCTTTTTGGCGACCTCGGCAACGACAGCCTCAACGGCGGTGATGGCAACGACACCCTGATCGGGGCGGGCCTGCGCGGGACCCCACCTGGGGCCGGTGAGCGGGATACCCTCACGGGTGGAGCCGGGTCCGATCTGTTCGTCCTGGGCGACAGCACCCAGCTTTACTACCGCGATGGTCTCAATGGCTTTGCCCTGATTACCGACTTCAGCAACCTCGACGATCGCATCCAACTCAAAGCCGGGATTGATTATCAAATTACCAGTGCGCCAGGGGGTCTACCCAGTGGAGCGGCCATTTTTGCAGGGCCGGATTTGATCGCGATCGTGGCGAATGTGACCCCCAGTCCAGCCCTGGAAGCACGGTTCAATTTGGTTTGAACCCCAGCGGCCCAGAGGACACGGAGCGGACACCGAGCCGTAGAGTTTGTAACAAAATGTTTAACTTTTGAGGGGTTCGGGGAGCGATAAGTCCGGCGCTGTACTTGAAGAGAAGCGAGGGTAGAGAAGTGAGGGTAGAGAGAAGCAAATCTCTTTCCTCACTTCTCCCGCCTCTTTCCTTCTCAAACATGGACCCCCCGCGCTTGTCGATTCCCCTCCGCTACGCGGAAGCAAGCTACGATGGGGATGAGACAGGCATTTACCAATTGTATAGCTTGTGGTAAACTATAGTTGTGCTGACCATGAACTACACCTACCGCATCTATCCAGATGCCGCACAGCAGACTGAACTGCGGTCGTGGCTTGAGACGTGCAGAGGCGTGTATAACTACGCTTTGCGCGAACTCAAAGACTGGATTGCTTCGCGTAAGTGTCTGGTAGACCGATGCTCTCTGGAGAAGGAATACATCATTGCCGCCGAT
>Ga0209207_1000359_pt1 | contig 29600 bp, 28 predicted proteins | sample SaghotsprinmetaG_FD_184140 | JGI IMG/M metagenome (GOLD analysis project Ga0209207, IMG submission 184140) | Hot spring microbial communities from South Africa to study Microbial Dark Matter (Phase II) - Sagole hot spring metaG (SPAdes) (version 3) | ecosystem: Environmental > Aquatic > Thermal...
TACTCCCCGCGATGCTCTTGCACCATCCTCACTGCGCGCTCACGCACCTCGGGCGAGAACTTGTTCGTCTTCTTCATGGCTCAATCCTCTCAGAGTGTTGAGCCTCCGCGAAACCCGGGGCGATTCAGACGCCCAGCGCGACGAACCCGCACTGGTGGCCCGTATGGTGATGCGCGAGCTGAACGGTGCCATGGCAGACCTGCGCAGCCTGCTGGAAGAACTGGGCGAAGACCCCGATGCCGCGTTGGAAGACCTGCTAACCGACGACACCACGGCAGACGAGGCACAGCCATGAGCGAGCTGGTTTCCGCAGCGGCAAAAGGTGGCTTGCCCACCAGCCTGCACGCCGAGCTGCGCACCCTCATCGCCAGCAGCCGCCAGCGCCTGGCCGGTGCGGTCAATGCCGAACTCACCCGTCTGTACTGGGCGGTGGGCCAACGCTTGGCCACCGAAGTGCTGGGCGGCGAACGTGCCCAGTACGGTAGCCAACTGCTGGAGCAACTGGGCCAACAGCTTTCGCAAGAGTTCGGCCGGGGTTTTGAAGCCCGCAACCTGCGCCGCATGGTCAAGTTTGCGCAGGCTTTCCCCAGCGCAGAGATTGTGTCGACACTGTCGACACAATTGAGCTGGAGCCACATGGTTGCCATCGTTGCGCTCAAAAACCCGCAAGCCCGCCAGTTTTACGCCCAGCACACCGTGCAAGACAGCTGGAGCGTGCGCGAGCTGACCCATCAGATTGAGCGCAAGGCGTTTGAACGCACCGAGCTGGCGGCACTGCAAGCCCCGCCCCCCGTTCAGGCTGAGCCTGTCGAAGCCCTGGGCACTAGCCCCGCCCAAGTATTCAAAGACCCGTATTTCCTCGACTTTCTGGGACTGCGCCAGGGCCACGACGAGGCCGACCTGGAAGCCGCCATCCTGCGCCAGCTCGAAGCCTTCATCCTGGAGCTGGGCCGGGGCTTTGCGTTTGTAGAGCGGCAAAAGCGCATGGTCATCGACGGTGAGGACTTCTACCTCGACCTGCTCTTCTACCACCGCCGCCTGCGCCGCCTCGTGGCCATCGAGCTGAAGCTGGGCCGCTTCAAAGCCGCCCACAAAGGCCAGATGGAGCTGTATTTGAAATGGCTGGACCAGCACGAACGCCAGAGCGGGGAAGAAGCCCCCATCGGCCTCATCCTGTGCGCCGAATCCAGCCGCGAACAGGTGGAGCTGCTGCAAATGCACAAAGACGGCATCACCGTGGCGGAATACTGGACCGAGCTGCCGCCCAAGGCCGAGCTGGAACAGCACCTGCACCAGGCCCTGCTGGAAGCGCGTGAGCGGCTGGCGCGGCGGGGGGTGTTGTTGGGAGGGGGCGAGGATGAGTGATTTGCCTGAGAGTTGGGTCGAAGTTCCTATTGGCAGCGTTGCTCGAATCGTCGGAGGAGGCACGCCGCCATCCAAAGATCCGCAAAATTTTGTTGAGCCCGGAAAAGGTATTCCGTGGGTGACTCCCGCTGACTTGAGCGGATATCGGAAGCAACTCATTGAGCGAGGTGCGCGCGATCTGACCGAAGCTGGTTACGCCGCTTGCGGCGCAACGCTAATGCCACAAGGCACCGTGCTGTTTTCCAGTCGTGCACCCATTGGTTACGTCGCAATCGCAGCAAACGAAATCTCTACGAATCAAGGTTTCAAGAGCTTTGTATTGCCGCCAGAAATTGATGCCCGGTACACCTATTACCAGCTCAAGTGGTTGAAGCCTGAGGCCGAAGCGATTGCGACAGGTACAACATTCAAGGAGTTGTCGGGCGCCGCCACGGCAACGCTGCCTTTCAAGCTTGCTCCCGCCGCCGAGCAAACCCGCATCGCCAACCAACTCGACACCCTGCTCACCCGCATCCAGTCCTGCAACGACCGCTTCGATGCCATCCCCGGTTTGCTCAAGCGGTTTCGGCAGGCGGTGCTGAACTCGGCGGTAGTTGGACGCATGACGCCCATCATTGATGCCCTGTCTGAGCCATTGAGAAATGGCAAATCAGTTCGAGATGGAAATGGTCTACCTGTTTTGCGGTTGACGGCTTTGAAATCACAGATCGTCAACCTCAATGAGGTTAAGTACGGTGATTGGTCTAGTGTTACTGATACGGATCGTTTTTTAGTCCATGACGGCGACTATCTGGTTTCACGCGGTAACGGCTCAAAGGACTATGTGGGGAGAGGGGGGCTGGTAGTTGGATGTAATCGGCCCATCGCTTTCCCCGACACGATGATTAGATTTCGTCCAGATGTATCTCAACTGCTCCCCGGCTATTTGCAGCTTGTTTGGGAAAGCGAGGGCGTCCGCACGCAAATTACAAATTCTGCGAAGACAACAGCGGGTATATGGAAAGTCTCGCAAACGGATCTTGAGCGAATCATCATTCCCTTGCCATCGCTTAGCAAGCAGGCCGAAATCGTACGCCATGTCGAAGCATTGTTCACCCTAGCTGACCGCATGGAGGCCCGGGCCACTGCAGCCCGAAACCAAGCCCAACGCTTAAGCCCCTTGGTGCTATCCAAAGCCTTTCGCGGTGAATTGGTGCCGCAAGACCCGCAAGACGAATCAGCAATTGACTTACTGAATCGCATAACAGCTGCTGGCTCGCCAGCACCCAAAAAACGTATCGCCAAAGCAGCGGCACCGGGCAACTCAAAAGTGAAGGTACAGGGTGTGGGTAATCGGTGGAACGGGGAGGAAACCTTGGGAGCGACCATGAAATTAGAGGTGGTACCTGACAACTATTTGGAGATTTTTATCTCCGCTGCTGATGGTATTAGCGCTAAAGAGCTATGGCAAGAATCTAAGCTCGGCATCGATGATTTTTATGCCCAACTCAGCAAAGAAATTGGCAATGGGCTTTTGACGGTCGATGCTCAAGATGAGTCGAAAATTTGCAAAATACCCAAGAGCCGAAGAGGGCAGTCATGAGAATTGATAAGCTAAGAATACCATCGGATAGGAATATTCAAAATTTGGAAATTGATTTTGATGAGGCTGTTCCTATTACAGTGCTGTTAGGTCGCAACGGCTCCGGTAAGTCGAACCTCATTGAAAATATTGTTGAAATATTCCTTGCGTTGGAAAGTGCTGCACCGGTTGAACGCTTTGCCTACGAAATACAGTATTTTTGCCACGGCCACAAAATCCAAGTGGATGCTGATCCAAGTCGCGCAAAGGAGCGAATTAAATTCGTAGTGAATGACAAATCGATCTCGATTGCGGCATTCAAGCGGGGTCTTCATCAATACCTTCCGAAATATGTCTTTGCCTACTACTCTGGCTGGAATGACCGGCTTGAGAAAGTCTTCACAGCACCAACACGGAGGTACTACCAAAAAAATTTGGAAACCAAGGACTCGGAGGCAGTACGGCGGTTTTTCTTCTGTAGAAAAGACTATGCAAACTTGGCGCTTTTAGCATTGTTCTTTGAAGACCATGCGTTGGCGAAATACATTCGTGAAGAGCTGCTGCGGATTGAGTCGTTTGATTCCGCGTTGTTTGTACTGAAGGCACCTTATTGGGCGAAATCGAGTGGTAATTCAAGGCCTGAAGGCAACGATTTTTTTTGGGGTGCTCGAGGCAACTTCAGCGACTTCATGGATCGGCTAAGGGCAGCATCACTGGCACCCATCCGCAATCTTGAGTTAACCGAGTCCGACGTTCGGGGTAGAAGCCAGAGTAACGAGCGACTGTATCTCTATCTTAAAGATAGAGAGAGCTTGGACAAGATCAGGCTGCCTTACGAGACGCCCAAGTTACTTTTCAATCATTTGGAAAGCATGTATCTCAGCGATTTAATTGAGGAAATTCGAGTAGTTGGACGTCGTAAAGATGGGGGACTCATACGTTTTGACCAATTGAGCGAAGGTGAGCAGCAATTGGTTGCAGTATTTGGACTGCTGTTGTTTACGCAGTCGGATGAGTCGCTGTATTTATTGGACGAACCGGATTCTCACTTAAATCCACGGTGGACCTATGAGTATCGATCAATGCTGAGTAGAGCGCTCTTTCCGTCGGTACCGGAAGACGAAAAAGCACTGATTGATGAGAATCCTATTGATACTCGTGTCCTTCCAACTGCTGTTGGCAATAGTCAGGTTCTGATCGCTACTCACAACCCGTTGATGATTAGTGCACATCCGCGAACTCATGTTCGCATCCTCGATAGAACGCCTCAAGGTACGACTGCGCTTCCACCGGAAGATGAGCCGCCAAGTATGAGTATTGATAGGTTACTGACCAGCGATGTGTTTGGACTTGAGACGGCAATGCCTAAGAGCATATTGCAACGCTTGTCACGACGTGAGGAGCTTGCGGCAATGTCAAAACGTACAGATGAAGAGGATGGCGAGTTAGCGAAACTCTCTGGCCAATTGGAAGAAGCAGGGCTGATGCGGACATATCGTTTGCCTGAAGAGAAGGAGTTTATCGACGCAATGCGTCGGAGGGAGCTTCGATCAACTGTTGGAATGACCCCCTCCGAAGTCGCCGAGCGAAATGCGAGGGCAGACGCATTACTTGACGAGATATTTAGTTCAAAGACATGAGATATATACCACTTCTCGAAAGCAATGGGCCTGTAAAGAACGGATTGCCGGATACTGCTTGGCTTCAAGCGGCAGCTAATCTGACTGAAAAGCTTACTAACGCGCCGAGCAAGGCGGCAAGGGACGCAATTCTCGACGCGAAAGTGAATGAAATTTGGGGTGATGCAAAGGATTGGCTGCTATCACTCTCTCACAATAAATGTTGGTTTTCAGAGGCTGAAGATCATTTTTCAAACAGAGATGTGGAGCACTTTCGGCCAAAGAAATCCTGTAAAAGGTTTCTGCGTCAGAAAAAGACTACGTACGAAGACGGCTATTGGTGGTTAGCCTACGACTGGAAGAATTACCGCATTTGCGGAAATGTGGGCAACTCCAAAAAAGGGATTTATTTCCCTTTACAACCCGGAAGCCTAGTTGCAAAGTATGGCGGGTACTCGTACTTAAACGAGAACCACATGCTTCTTGATCCGGCCTGTCCTGCCGACCCGCCGTTACTCGACTTCATTGAAACGGGTAAGGCAGTTCCCCACCATGACGCAGATGCAAATGATCGCGAGCGTGTGGAGAAAACAGTGGTTCACTTGAAGTTAGATTTTGAAAAACTTGAAGAAGCAAGAGCAAAGATCTGGGCTAAATGTCGTCTTCTTATCCAAGAATGTCGTGATATTGCTGCTGCGGGAAATATTGGGCCGGCCGAGCGAGTAAAGATTGAAGGCAAGCGAAATGAACTGAGAGCAATGGTAAAGCCCGATGCTCCTTTTTCTATGACCGCTGCCGCGTGCCTCCGAAAGAGTGGCGTTAGTTGGGCGGCTACGATTGCAACCGGGGCCTGAACCCATGAGCGACATCAAACTCTTCCGCCTCACCAGCGGCACCGCCACCGAGCTGCAAGGCAGCGCCTCCGACCTGGAAAAGCCCCTGCAGACGCTGATTGAGGCTAACCTGCAGCCCCTGCTCAACATCCGCTTTGTCGCCACAGAGCATTCCACCGGCAAAACGCACGGTGGGCGCATTGATTCGCTGGGCTTGGATGAAAACAACTGCCCCGTGATCCTGGAATACAAGCGGTCGGTGGGCGAGAACGTCATCAACCAGGGCCTGTTCTACCTGGACTGGCTGCTCGACCACAAGGCCGAGTTCAAGCTGCTGGTGCTGGACAAGCTGGGCGCTGCTGCCGCAGATGCCATTGACTGGAGCGCGCCCCGTGTGGTGTGCATTGCGGCGGACTTCACCAAGTACGACGGCCACGCGGTGCAGCAGATTGGCCGCAACATCGAGCTCATTCGCTACAGGCAGTTTGGCGGCGATTTGCTGCTGCTGGAGTCGGTCAACGCGGGCAGCGACGTTGGCAGCAAGGCCACCACGGCGAAACCGCCCAAAGCCACTCCCAGCAAGCCGAATGCGGCAGACCCCATCGATACCAAAGGCACGGGGCCTGACAAGTCGTTTGCCGAGCTGCTGGTGAATTTGCCAGAGCCCATGCAGTTGCTGCTGGCTTCGTTAGAGGGTTACACGCTGTCGCTGGGCGACGATGTGCAGCGCAAAGAACTGCGCTTGTACCTGGCCTTCAAGCGCCTCAAGAACTTTGCCACGGTGGTGCTGCACCGCAAAAACTGCCTAGTGCTGTACTTGCACGTAGACCCCGCCATCGCCTTGCCGGTGCTGCCCAACGCACGCGATGTGACGAACATCGGGCACTGGGGCACGGGCAACCTGGAAGTGACGCTCTCGACCCAAGCCGATCTGGATGCAGCCAAGCCCTTCATCATGGCGGCGTATGAGGGGCGGGGGGCAATGAATTGCTTCTGTTTTGATAGCTGATTGCGCTTATATTTAAAGCGCCTTGGGCCTATTTGACCAAGATGTAGGAGGTATTCCGCCCGCCACCTTCCAACCGCGCCAGCACACCCAGGGCTAACAGATCGTTGATGTCCCGCAGCGCCGTATCGGGCGAGCATTTGGCAAACGCCGCCCACTTGGCGTTGGTCAGCTTGCCCTCCATGCCGTCCAGCACGCGGTTCAGCACCAGGGTTTGCCGCCCGTTCATGGGCGTGCCTGCCCAGCGCTGCCAGAACTGGGCTTTGTCCAGCACGCCCGCCAGCGTGGCGTCTGCACCCTGCACGGCGCGCAGCAGGCAGCCTAGAAACCAGTGCAGCCACGGAGTCACGTCCAGCGGGCCTTTTTGGGTAGCCTCTAGCTGGTCGTAATAGTCTTTGCGCTCGCGCTGTATCTGAGCGCTGAAGCTGTAAAAGCGTTGGTGTGCTCCCTCTGCGCGGGCCAGCGCCATGTCGCCCACGGCGCGGCTCAGGCGGCCGTTGCCGTCGTCGAACGGGTGCAGGGTGACCAGCCACAGGTGGGCCAGGCCCGCTTTGATGATGGCATCGCCCACTGGCGCGGCTTCGAACCAGTCAAAAAAAGCCTGGGTTTGCGCGGGCAGGGTGGCGGCGGGCGGGGCATCAAAGTGCACCTTCTCTCTGCCCACGGGGCCGGACACCACTTGCATGGGGCCGCTGGCATCGGTGCGCCACGCGGCCACGGTGATGCGCGTGCGCCCGCTGTAGCCGGTGGGGAACAATGCCGCGTGCCAGCCAAACAGGCGCTCGGGGGTCAGGGGTTGGTCAAAGTTGCGGGTGGCGTCCAGCACCACGTCCACCACGCCGTCCACATGCCGGTCGCTGGGGGCCAGGGCTCCAATGTCGAGGCCCAGCTTGCGGGCCACGGAGGAGCGCACGGCGTCCAGGTTCAGCTGCTCGCCCTCAATGGCGCTGGTGGTGATGACTTCTTGTGTCAGCACCTGCAGGGTGGCTTGGTCGCGCTGTGGCAGGCCCAGCTCTGCCATGCGCCCGGCCAGCATGCCCTGTGCGCGATGCACCTGCGCCAGTGGCGCGGCCAGGGCGGCGGCGTCAAAAGCAAGGTGCGGCCAACCGGGCAGCTGCCAGATGTAGCGGGGCGTGCGGGCGGGGCGGTGGTGGCGCATGCGGCGATTATGCAAAATATTCGCCGCTTATTGTGCGGCGAATATCGCCGCAATGCGACCCCAATGCGCTTGCCGAGAGCCGTTTGGTTTCAAACCTGCGGCAAATACTGCTCCACCAGCACCTGCACCGCATCGGCCTGCAACACATCCCGCCGCCGCTTCAGTGGATCGCGGTCGGGCTGCCCCGCCATCCACCGCTTGAACGCCACAAACGTTGCAGGGTGCACGGTGTTCATGCGGGCCATGGTGCCGTTGGTGGCGACGATGACGGCAGAGAAGCCCGGTGAGTCCAGCAGCATGCTGGCGCGGCGGGCCTGGGCTACCCAGAAGTCTTCGTCGGCGTCGCTGAGCTTGATGGGGTGGAGGTCGTTGTCCGTTTGCTCGCGCCGAATGATGTCCACCTCAAAGCCGTCTTTGTTGACGGCGGTGTACTTTTGGCCCTGTCTGATGCGAAAGGTGGGGTCTACTTTTTTCAGCACCCCCAGCATGGAGCTGTCCACCCGGGCGAGCTGGGTGGAGAAGGTGATGCGTTTGCGGGTGTCCCACAGCAAGTCGATGTCTCGTGTGGCCAGTGCATCAGCCTCTAGCCGGACCCCGGCGGCGGCCTCGTAGGCATAGAGGGCGTGGGTGCCCACCACGCGAAAATGTTCGCTGAGGTGGGTGCTGGCCAAGCGGTTGAGCAGTGCCACCACCAGCGGGTCTACCCTGCCAACCCGCAGGGCGCGGTTCATTCGCTGTTGCTGCTCCAGCGCGGCTTTCAGGCCGGTGAGTCGTTCGGCGCTGGCCTGCTTTCTTTGCATGAATTTGTCGTAGATGGCCTGCGTCTCGGGTGTGCGCGGGCCGAGGCTGGTTTCCGCGCCAGCAGGCGAGGTGCGTACCAGGTACTTTGATTCTGGCGACGAGGCTGGCCCCGCGTGCCAGTACATCCCGCCGCGCACTTGGGCGGCTTCTTCTGTGGCTTCGGCCAGCGCATCGAACACGGCAACGGCGTCGATGTACTGGCGGGTGATAGCAGGGCTGAGCTCTAGCATTTCGGTACTTTTTTGTATTTTTGTATTTTTTACCGAAAACAAAACAATAACAATGGCTTATGAATTTTTTCACAGCGCCATTCACGCCCAAATTTGCATGCACTACATGAACATCGGCACGGCCGTCCACGCACTCCCCCGCTGCGAGTGACCAACGCCCCGCCCTGCTCCACCCTGATTGGCATATGAATGCGCCTTTTCATCGCCTTCATAGGGCGGACCACTCCAATCAGCCGGTGGCAGAGTGACTTACCGCATCACCGGGCACCAGCGCTGCACTAGATCTCCTCACGCCCCGAAAATAACTATTAATTTGATAGCATTTTGCGCTTGCCTTTATTGCCTTAAAGGCAATTTTTATCTGGAATTTATCAGTACCGATACAGCTCACACCCGCACCGATGCCCCGGTGGCATAAAACTGCCCGCCTGCCACGTAGTGCAGCGTGCGCAGGGTGTCGGGGGCGGTGTCGAACTCCCAGTGACCGTCGCGAAAGACGCGCTCGTCGGCCCAGGCGGCCAGCACTTCGCCAATGAAGAGGTCATACGCCTGCTGGTTGTGCGGCTCGGGGATGACGCGGCATAGCAGCCAGGCGGCGCAGCCCTGCACCAGGGGCGTGGCGTGGCCCGGTGCATGGAAGAGCTGAACGCCGTGCTGCTGCAGCTTGTCGGGGTGGTTCTTGGCGCTGTCGGTGCCGATGCCCAGGGTGAGTGCGGCCATGGCCTGGGTGGGTAGTTGCAGGGCGAAGTACCCGCTGGACTCGACCAGTTCGCGCGTGCGCGTGGCCTTGTCGAGCACCACCGTGACCTTGGGCGGCGCAAAGTCCAGCGCGCAGGCCCAGGCGGCGGCCATGGCGTTGTCCTCGCCCGCATGGCTGGCCGACACCAGCACGGTAGGGCCGTGGTTGAGCAGGCGGTAAGCCTTGTCGAGCGGAACGGGGGTGAAGTGGCTGGGTGGCATGGTGTGGATTCTGGTGAGGGTGGCATTCGTTCCGGGGAGGCCAAGGGTACGTGGAGCTACGTGCTGCGGTTGGACCGGATGGTCACGCAACGGGCATCGCCCGTAACATGCGCAGCAGCTGGTCTCGCCCGATGTCGGGCTTCAAAGGAGGATGTCAATGTTCAGTCATGTGATGGTCGGTGTGAATGACCTGGAGCGGTCGCGAAAGTTTTACGACGCGCTGTTTGCCACGATGGGCATCGGCCCCGGGGTAGCCAACCGCAACCGTTATTTCTACCGTGGCCCCCACGGCACGTTTGGCATCACCACGCCCATCAATGGCGAACCGGCCTGCGTGGGCAATGGCAGCACCATCGGGTTTGCCATGCAGTCGCCCGAGCAGACCGATGCCTTTCACGCGGCCGGTGTGGCCAACGGCGGCACCACCTGCGAAGACCCGCCGGGCCTGCGCGAGGCCCCGGGTGGCAAGCTGTACCTGGCGTACCTGCGCGACCCGGACGGCCATAAGCTGTGCGCCCTGCACCGCCCTGCGCAATGAGCTGACGCGACGGCCTCCGTCAGAGCGGCTGCGCCTCGCCGTCCACAAACACCTTGAGCGTTTGCGGGGCGAAGGCATGCCAGGTTTCGTTGCGCGTCAGCGGCGCGGTAACGATGACGGCCACGCGGTCGGTGGGGGTGGTCTGGGCCGAGAAGTCCACCTGCAGGTCTTCGTCGGACAGGTGCGCCTGGGCAAAGGGGTGGCGGCGTTCGACGTAGTACAGGTGGGTGGAGGCATGGGCCCACAGCGCCTGGCCGTTCGATAGCAAAAAATTGAAGGTGCCGTGCGGCGCAATGCGCGCGGCCAGGTCGCGCAGGGTGATCGTCAGCTCGGCAATGCTGGGCACCCCGGCGTGGGATTTGGCCAGCTCCTGCATGATCCAGCAGAAGGCGTGCTCGCTGTCGGTGGTGCCCACGGGGCGGAAGTGGCTGTGCAGCCGGGGGCGGAAGTCTTTCAGGTCGCCGTTGTGCGCAAACACCCAGTAGCGGCCCCACAGCTCGCGCACGAAGGGGTGGCAGTTCTGCAGGCCGACCACGCCTTGCGTGGCCTTGCGGATGTGCGAGATGACGTTGCAGCTTTTGATGGGGTAGCGGCGGATGAGCTCGGCGATGGGGGAGTCCACGGCGCGCTCGTGGTCCACGAAGTGGCGCACGCCCTTGTCTTCAAAAAAGGCGATGCCCCAGCCGTCGCAGTGGTCGCCGGTATGGCCCGCGCGCTGGGCAAAGCCGGTGAAGCTGAAGGTCACGTCGGTGGGCGTGTTGCAGTTCATTCCGAGCAGTTGGCACATGGTTGCACTCGTTTCAGGTTCAGGCCGTGGGGGCGGAAGGGGTGCGCGGCGCGTCGCGCAGTTGCCACGCGGCCGCCAGCGCCAGCAGGCACAGCGCAGCCAGCATGAGGAAGGACTCGCTGAACGCCGCAATGCGCGCCGGGCTGCTGGTGCTGCTGGCCAGCGACACGCCGTGCGCCGCCAGGCGCCATTCCAGCACGATGCCACACAGGCTGACGCCCGCCGCGCCGCCCAGCATGCGCAAAAACCCGATGGTGCTCGAACCCTGGGAGATGAGCGATTTGTCCAGCGGCCGCATGGCGCCCAGGTTGAGCGAAGGCAGGATGAAACCCAGCCCGATTCGGCCCAGGATGGCAAAGGCCACCAGCCACCACAGGGGCGACTCCAGCCCGATCAGCACCATGAGCGCAAACGACAGCGCCAGCAGAAACAGCCCGATGCTCACCAGCAGGTGGGTGGGCTGGCGGTCGGCCAGGCGGCCCACCAGGGGAATCGTCAGCGCCAGCACCCCACCGGCAGGCAGCAAGATGGTGCCCACATGCGAGGCCGACAGTTGCAGCCCCATCTGCATGAACACCGGCAGCAGGTAGGTGGAGCCAAACAGCGCCGTGCCGTAAATGAACGCCACGATGCTGCCCATGGCAAAGGTGCGGTAGCGGAACAGCCCCAGCTCCATCAGCGGCGGGCGCCCCTGGCTTGAAAGGCGGCGCTGCCAGCCGACGAACAGCAGCGCGCACACGGCCGCCAGCACCAGCAGCGCCACGGCGTGCTGCAGCGGGCCGCTGCGCAGCTCCACCAGGCCGTTGAGCAGGCACAGCGTGCCCGCGCCGCCCAGCAGCAGCCCGCGCCAGTCGAGCGACTGGCCCTGTCGGTTGGCCGCCAGACCACCGGGCGCAGTGTCAGGCACCAGCTTGTAGGCCAGCCACAGCGAGACGATGCACAGCGGCACCACCATGAAGAAGATGGAGCGCCAGCCAAACCAGTCCACCAGCAGGCCGCCGATGCTGGGGCCCAGCGCGGGTGCCAGCACCACGCCCATGCCAAAAATGCCGCTGGCCCGCCCCTGCTCGTGCGGCTGGAAGGCATACAGGATGATGATGGCCGGAATGGGCTGCACGATGCCCGCCGCCAGGCCCTCGGCCACGCGCGCGGCCAGCACCAGGCTGTAGTGGCTGGACAGCCCGCCCACCACGCCGCCCACCAGCAGCAGCAGCATCGAGCCCGCATAGGTGGCGCGGTAGCCGTAGCGCGACAGCAGCCAGGGCGTGGTGAGCATGGACACCGTCATGGCCACCATGAAGCCCGAGGCCACCCACTGCGCGCGCTCCTGGCCCAGCGCAAAGTGCTGGCTCATGTCGGGGATGGCGACGTTGACCACGGTCGATGACATGACCGACGCCATGGTGCCCACCATCACGGCCAGCAGCACCAGCCAGCGGTAACGCTCGCCGTATTGGGCGCGCAGCGCCTGCAGGGAGCCGGGGCCGCTCATGGAGTGGGGGGACTAGAGGCTGAGGGCTTTTCGGCCGTGCCCGAAAGGCGCTTCAAAACACACTGGATCGAGGCGCAAAACGCAGCCATAGCTCGGGCTATGGCGAGTATTTGCAACAACGAGCCGGTGTGTTTTGGCGTGCAAGGCGGGCATGGATGAAAGATTCTCAGCCTCTTAGCTGCGTTCGGACCACAGGCGCCCGCCGGTGGCCCAGTTTTCGCGCTTCACGTCGGTGATCAGGATGTCCACCATCTCGGGCGTGCCGCCCAGCACCTCGACCGAGACGCGGGTGATTTCCTCGACAAGTTTCTTCTTCTGTTCGACCGTGCGGCCTTCGATCATTTCAATGTGGTAGGTCGGCATGGGGGCTCCTGGGGCAAAAAATCGATCATAAAGGCGCGGTCTGCGGCCCGGGCGTGGCCATGCCAGAGGGGTCGGGCTCGCGGGCGCACACCGGGCAGATGCAGCGCTGGCCGCGCTCCTGCGCGGGCAGGCGGGCCAGTGCCGCCCGGGACACCGGGGCCTGCATGCACCAGCAGCCCTGCGGGTTGGCACCCGAGGCCATGGCGCACTGGTTGGGCTGGCCGCAGGCAGGGCAGGCGCCGGGGGGAGAAGAAGGCGGGGCGTTCATGGCAAAGAGGGGCAGCGCGGGCCTGGAGTGTAGGCCAAGGCCCGGCGCAACGGCGCCCGAAGCCGCTGCTGAATTTTAGATAAAAACAGGCTCAAAGGCTTATCCATAAAGCGCAAGCAGCTATTTAATCAATAGCAAATGATGAAGCACCCCTCATCCCCCCAGCGGCAGCACTGCGCAGACCGCACGGGCCGGTGGCGATCCATGACGGCCCGCCGTGCAAGGCGATGGAATACCGCAGAAAACGCCTGACTGCAGTCTGTCGTGCAGGGAATTCCCCAGCGGCTGGACTGTTTTTTGTGCGCGAACACCGGCGCGGCAGCGGTACAGTCACCGGTCACGTCGTTGATGTGCGTCCTGTCCGTCCTCCCGCGTCCACCTGCGGCACGATCGGCACCGTCGCAATCGCCCGGCAACGCCCAGGCGCAACGATCACCAGACCGTCAACCCGCCAGCGCACGCAGGTGTGCACCGCCTGCAGCGGTGAAGGCACGCCACGGCCTTTGCAGGAGAAGGCGGCGAAGGGTGCGAAGGGGGCGTGCGCACCATCACACCCGGCATGCAAAGCCGTGGGCAAAGATCGTTAAAGGGAGAGCCGTGCTGTTACTCATCGTTTTACTACCGCTGGTCCTGGGCACTGCCGCCACGTTCTGGCTGGGTTCGCGGTCGCGGGTGCTCACTGCGCTGGCTGCGGGGGCCGTGACAGCGGCCAGCCTGGGCCTGCTGCTGGGCCACGCGCCCGCGGTGATGGCGGGCGAGGTCATCCTGAACGCCTGGGCCTGGGTGCCCGAGATCGGGCTGAACCTCACCTTCCGGCTGGACGGCCTGTCGATGATGTTCGCCGGGCTGATCCTGTTCATCGGGCTGATGATCGTCATCTACGCGCACTACTACCTGAGCGCCAAGGATTCGGCGGGCAAGTTCTACAGCGAGATGATGCTGTTCATGGCCGCCATGCTGGGCGTGGTGCTGTCGGACAACCTGTTGCTGCTGGTGGTGTTCTGGGAACTCACCAGCCTGTCGTCCTTCCTGCTGGTGGGCTACTGGAGCCACCGGGCCGACGCGCGCGCCGGTGCCCGCCAGGCGCTGGCCGTGACCGGCGGCGGCGGCCTGGCCATGCTGGGCGGCTTTGTGCTGCTGGGCCAGATTGCCGGCACCTACGAACTCAGCGCCATGCTGGGCCACGTGGCCGCCATCCAGGCCGACCCGCTGTTTGTGCCCGCCCTGCTGCTGATCCTGATCGGAGCCTTTACCAAGAGCGCGCAGTTTCCGTTCCATTTCTGGCTGCCCGACGCCATGGCCGCCCCGACGCCGGTGTCGGCCTATCTGCATTCGGCCACCATGGTGAAGGCTGGCGTGTTCCTGCTCATGCGCATGTACCCGGTGCTGGCGGGCTCGGGCTGGTTCGAGGCGATCGTGACCACCGTGGGCCTGATCACGGTGCTGTTCGCGGCGTTCATCGCCATCTTCAAGCACGACCTCAAGGGGCTGCTGGCGTACTCCACCGTGAGCCATCTGGGCCTCATCACCTTTCTGGTCGGTCTGGGCTCGCCGCTGGCGGCCGTGGCGGCGGTGTTCCATGTGCTGAACCACGCCACGTTCAAGGCCTCGCTGTTCATGATCGCGGGCATCGTGGACCACGAAACCCACAGCCGCGACATGCGCAAGCTGGGCGGCCTGTGGGCGCTGATGCCCTGGACGGCCACCCTGTCCATGGTGGCGGCGGCGTCCATGGCCGGGGTGCCGCTGACCAATGGCTTTTTGTCCAAAGAAATGTTCTTCACCGAAGCGGTGGTGGGCACCACCGGCATCTGGGCCTGGCTGGTGCCTGCGGCGGTCACGCTGGCCGGCATTTGCAGCGTGGCGTATTCGCTGCGCTTTGTGCACGACACCTACTTCAACGGGCCGCTGGGCGATGTGCCCAACACCCACCCGCACGAGCCCCCGCTGGGCATGAAGCTGCCCGCCATGCTGCTGGTGACGATGTGCATCGCCGTCGGTCTGCTGCCCGCCATCACCTTTGGCCCGCTGGTGGACGTGGCGGCCACGGCCCTGGCGGGCAAGGCGCTGCCCGCGTACCACCTGGCCCTCTGGCACGGTTTCAACCTGCCGCTGCTCATGAGCGCCATCGCCCTGGTGGCGGGCGTGGGGCTGTACCTGCTGCTGGCAGCCAACAAGCGGCTGCACCGCATCGAGTCCGAGGCCTGGTTTGGCCCGGCCACCGGGCGCCAGATTTTCGACCGCCTGATCGACGGCCTGTTCGGGCTGTCGGGGCGCATCTCGGCGCGGCTGGAAAGCGGCTCGCTGCAGCATTACCTGGCCTGGACGCTGGGCGCCGCCATCGCCGTGGTGGCCGTGACCGTGCTGGGCAGCGGCAGCCCCATGGGCACCGGGCCGCGCGCGCTGCTGCCTGCGTCGCCGCTGGCCATTGCCATCTGGCTGCTGCTGGGGGCCACCACGGTGGCGCTGGCGGTGGCGCACCACCAGCGGTTCCAGTCGGTGGTGCTGGTGGGCGTGGTCGGCCTGGTCACCTCGCTCACCTTTGTCAGCCTGTCGGCGCCCGACCTGGCACTGACCCAGTTGTCGGTGGAAGTAGTGTCCACCGTGCTGCTGCTCATGGGCCTGGCCTTGCTGCCCCAGCACTCGCCGCGCGAATCGGGCCGCCTGCGCCGCATGCGCGACGGCGCGCTGGCGCTGGCCGGGGGGGCGGGCATGTCGTGGCTGGCCTGGGTGCTGCTCACCCGCGACCATGACTCCATCTCCTGGTATTTCCTGGACAAATCCATGCCGGTGGGCGGCGGCACCAATGTGGTCAACGTGATCCTGGTGGACTTCCGGGGCTACGACACGTTTGGCGAAATCACCGTGCTGGGCATTGCCGCCATCGGCGTGCTGGCGCTCATGGAAGGCATGCGCACGCGCCGCCCCACGGTGGACTCCCAGGGCCGCCACTGGACCTTTGCCGAGCAACCCCTGCTGCTGCGCGTGGCGGCGGCAGTGGTGCTGCCGGTGGCGCTGGTGTTCACGCTCTACATCTTCATGCGCGGCCACAACCTGCCGGGCGGCGGCTTCATTGCCGGCCTGATCACGGCCGTGGCGCTGGTGCTGCAGTTCATGTCCATGGGGCAGGTCAAGGCCGAACTGCTGCTGCGCGGCCAGGCGGGCCGCCGTTTCGTGCGGTGGATTGGCGCCGGTCTGGGCATTGCCGGGCTCACCGGCGTGGGCGCATTCGTGTTCGGCCGCCCCTTCCTGACCAGCGCCCATGGCCACCCCCATGTGCCCGTGCTGGGCGAGCTGCCGCTGGCGTCTGCCGCGCTGTTCGATCTGGGCGTCTACCTCGTCGTGGTGGGCGCCACGCTGCTGACCATCTCGGTGCTGGGCAACGTGAGCCGCGAGACCCAGCAGGCCGCGGCCCCGCACCCGCCGGAGCCCGCCGCATGACCGCCGCCACCCGCCACCACCCTTTCCCTTGCACCGCCGTGCGACGCACCAAGGAACCGACATGAGCATGGAATTTTTGCTGGCCACCGGCATGGGCTTTGTGACCGCCTGCGCCATTTACCTGATGCTGCGCGGGCGCACCTTTCCCGTCGTGCTGGGCCTGTCCCTGCTGGGCTATGCGGTGAACGTGTTCATCTTTGCCATGGGGCGCCTGTGGTCCAACGCCCAGCCCATCCTGGTGGGTGATGGCCCCGTGGCCGATCCCCTGCCCCAGGCGCTGGTGCTCACCGCCATCGTGATCGGCTTTGCCACCACCGGCTTTGTGATCGAACTGGCCCTGCGCAGCCGCCACGAAAGCGGCAGCGACCATGTGGACGGGCACGAGCCCGGTCACGCACCGGGCTACCGCGTCGGCGCCACCGCGCCTGCGGGCAAGAGCGGAGGTCAGGCCTGATGCTCGATGCGATCTCTGCTTTCTGGCTGCAGCACGCCCCCGTGCTGTCGGTGCTGTTGCCGGTGTTCACGGCCGTGGGCCTGCTGCTGATCGGTGACTCGAACAGCTCCGGCAACACGGCGGGGGACAGCCGCCAGCGCTGGGGCCGCAGGCTGGCCATAGCATCGGTGCTGCTGGGCCTGTTCATGGCCGTGCAGCTGGTGCGCCACGCCAGCGGCGGTGAGCTGCTGGTGTACCAGATGGGTGAGTGGCCCGCACCGTTCGGCATCGTGCTGGTGCTCGACCGCCTGTCGGCCCTCATGGTGCTGCTGACCTACCTGGTGGCGGTGCCGGTGCTCTGGTATGCCACCGGCGGCTGGGACACACGGGGCCGCCACTTTCATGCCCTGTTCCAGTTCCAGCTGATGGGCTTGTGCGGCGCCTTCCTGACCGGCGACCTGTTCAACCTGTTCGTGTTCTTCGAGGTGCTGCTGATCGCCTCGTACGTGCTGCTGGTGCACGGCCAGGGCCGCGAGCGGTTCCGCATGGGCGTGCACTATGTGGTGCTCAACCTCGCGGCCTCGGGGCTGTTCCTGATCGGGCTGGCGCTGGTGTACGCCGTCACCGGCACGCTCAACATGACCGACGTGGCCCTGCGCGTGGGCCAGCTCACGGGCGACAGCGCCGTACTGGCGCGGGCGGCGGCACTGGTGCTGCTGGTGGTGTTTGGCCTGAAGGCGGCGCTGGTGCCGCTGTACTTCTGGCTGCCGGGCACCTACGCGTCGGCCAGCGCGCCGGTGGCCGCGCTGTTTGCCATCATGACCAAGGTGGGCGTGTACAGCATCATCCGCGTGCACTGGGGCATTTTTGGCCCCGAGGCCGGTGAGGCCGCCTTTGCGGCCCAGGCCTGGCTGCTGCCGCTGGCCCTGACCACCAGCGTGCTCGGCGTGCTGGGCGCGCTGGCCGCACACAGCATGGGCCGCCTGGTGGCCTACCTCACCGTGTCGTCGGTGGGCACCATTCTGGCGGGCGTGGGGCTGTACTCCCCTGAAACCCTGTCGGCCGCGCTGTACTACACACTGCACAGCACGGTGGTGATCGCGGGCCTGTTCCTGCTGGTCGAGCTGATGGCCGCCCAGCGGGGCGACGCGCTGGACAAGCTGCGGCCCGCTGCGGCGGTGCGCGAGCCGGTGCTGCTGGGCCTGATGATGATTTTTGGCGCGGCCTCGGCCGCCGGTCTGCCCCCCCTGCCGGGCTTTCTGGGCAAGCTGATGATTCTGGAGAGCTCGTCGGGCCTGCCCGCCCAGGCCTGGGTCTGGGCGGTGGTGCTCACCGTGGGCTTCTTCACCATCGTGGGCTTGGCGCGCGCCGGGGTCATCGTGTTCTGGCACATCCAGCCCGGCGAAGGGCAGGGCAACCCCGGCGCGGGCTCCAGCGTCAAGCTGCTGTCGGCCGTGTGGTCCTTCATGGCGCTGACGCTGGCCATGGCGGTGCTGGCGTCCCCTGTGAAGCGCTACACCGACGCCACCGCCCGGCAGCTGGCCGACCAGGCCGCCTACGCCCGCGCCGTGCTGGGCGTGACCGGCGCCCCCACCACCCGGCCCTACGACGGCCAACGCACACCGGCCGCGGCCCCCACCGAGGAGAACCGATGACCCCCCGCACCTCGACCCCCGCCACACCCCCGCGCAAGCCGGGCTGGCTCAGCCACCCGCTGCTGTCCCTGCTGCTGGGCGCCAGCTGGCTCGCGCTGTCGCACAGCCTGGCGCCCGTGCACCTGCTGTCGGCGCTGCTGATCGCCCTGATCGTGCCGCGCCTGCTGCACCCGTTTCTGGGGGACCATGCCCGCATCCACTGGGGGGCCGCCCTGCGGCTGACCGCCGTGGTGCTCAAGGACATCGTGGTGTCGAACATCACGGTGGCCCGGCTGGTGCTCGGCCCCCTGCCGCGCATGCAGCCCGCCTGGCTGCCCGTGCCGCTGGCCTGCGACCACCCGCGCGTAAACGCCCTGTTCGCCACCATCATCACCACCACGCCGGGCACGGTGTCGTGCGTGGTGGACGAGCAGCGCCATGTCATCCTGGTGCATGCCCTGAACTGCGACGACGCACAGGCCATGATCGACGACATGAAGACGCGCTACGAAGCGCCTTTGCTCCAGATTTTTCGCCAGCAGCCACGCGCCGCAACGCCGGACACTGGCTCCACCGCCGGGAGGACCGCATGAACGTTCTGGACATCGCATTGAACCTGGGCGTGGCCGCCGTGACGGTGGCCGTGACGCTGTGCGCCTGGCGCCTGCTGCGCGGGCCCGAAATGACCGACCGCCTGCTGGCACTGGACACGCTCTACATGAACGCCGTGGCGCTGATCGTGCTGCTGGGCATTCGCTGGAACACCGCGCTGCTGTTCGAGGCCGCCCTGCTGGTGGCCATGTTGGGCTTTGCCTCCACCGTGGCACTGGCGCGCTACCTGAGCCGCGGCGACGTGGTGGAGTGAAGGAGCCAACATGCACTCTCTGATCGAATGGACCGCCGCCGCACTGATCGTGATCGCGGCCTTCTTCCTGCTGGTGGGCGCCATTGGCCTGGCCCGCCTGCCCGACTTCTTCATGCGCCTGCACGCGCCCACCAAGGCGTCCACCCTGGGCGTGGGAGGCGTGCTGATTGCATCGATGCTGGTGGCGTTCATCCAGGGCCGCCCCGGTGTCGCCGAACTGCTGATCACGCTGTTCGTGTTCGTCACGGCCCCGGTGTCGGCCAACCTCATGGCCCAGGCGGCGCTGCACCTCAAGCTGGCGTCGCGCGCGCCCGTGCCCGACGACGCGGTGCCCGAGCGGCGACAGGGCTGAGAGGTTTTTATCCTTGCCCGCCTTGCACGGCCGAAAAACCTCCGCCTCTGAACCAAAAAAAACGGCACCTGATGGTGCCGTTTTTTTGGATGAAAACAGCCTCCAGGGCTTATCCATCAAACGCCGAAAGCTATTTAATTAATAGCATTTGATCAGGCCGCTGCCTTGAGCTTCAGGCGCCAGGCGTGCAGCAGGGGCTCGGTGTAGCCGCTGGGCTGCTCCAGGCCCTTGAAGACCAGGTCGCACGCGGCCTGGTAGGCCATGCTGGTGCCAAAGTTTCCGGCCATGGGCTTGTACAGCGGGTCGCCCGCGTTCTGGCCATCGACCACGGCGGCCATGCGCTCGAAGGTGGCACGCACCTGGGCCTCGGTCACCACGCCGTGGTGCAGCCAGTTGGCCATGTGCTGGCTGCTGATGCGCAGCGTGGCGCGGTCTTCCATCAGGCCCACGTTGTGGATGTCGGGCACCTTGGAGCAGCCCACGCCCTGGTCCACCCAGCGCACCACGTAGCCGAGGATGCCCTGGGCGTTGTTGTCCAGTTCCTGCTGCTTTTCGGCGTCGGTCCAGTTCGGGCTGGCGGCGACGGGAATGGTCAGCAGGCCGGTCAGCAGGTTGTCGCGCTCGGCGTTGGCGTCGATTTTTTCCAGTTCGATCTGGATGTCGCTCACCTTCACCTGGTGGTAGTGCAGCGCGTGCAGCGTGGCGCCCGTGGGGCTGGGCACCCAGGCGGTGTTGGCGCCGGCCTTGGGGTGGCCGATCTTCTGCTTGAGCATTTCGGCCATCAGGTCGGGCATGGCCCACATGCCCTTGCCGATCTGCGCCTTGCCGCGCAGGCCGCAGGACAGGCCGACGAGCACATTGTTGCGCTCGTAGGCCTGGATCCAGGCGCTGGTCTTCATGTCACCCTTGCGGATCATCGGGCCGGCGTGCATGGCGGTGTGCATTTCGTCGCCGGTGCGGTCGAGGAAGCCGGTGTTGATGAAGGCCACGCGGCTGCTGGCGGCGGCAATGCAGGCCTTGAGGTTGACGGAGGTGCGGCGCTCTTCGTCCATGATGCCGAGCTTGACCGTGCTGTCGGGCAGGCCCAGGAGCTTTTCGACGCGGCCGAACAGCTCGGCGGCAAAGGCCACTTCGGCGGGGCCATGCATTTTGGGCTTGACGATGTAGACCGAGCCCTTGCGCGAGTTGCGCATTCCGTTGGCGCCATGGCCCTGCAGGTCGTGCACGGCGATGGCGGTGGTGACCACGGCGTCCATGATGCCCTCGGGGATCTCGCGCTGCTGGCCCTGGGCGTCCTTCCAGAGGATGGCCGGGTTGGTCATCAGGTGGCCCACGTTGCGCAGGAACATGAGCGAGCGGCCATGCAGGCGCACTTCGCCGCCGCTCGGCGCTACGTAGACGCGGTCGGCGTTGAGGCCGCGCGTCAGGGTCTTGCCGCCCTTGTCGAACGATTCGGTCAGCGTGCCCTTGATGATGCCCAGCCAGTTGCTGTAGCCCAGCAGCTTGTCGTCGGCATCCACGGCGGCCACGGAGTCTTCCAGGTCGAGGATGGTGGAGAGCGCGGCTTCGAGCACCACATCGCTCACGCCGGCGGCATCCGACTGGCCGATGGGCGTGGCGCGGTTGATCTGGATGTCGAGGTGCAGGCCGTTGTGCTGCAGCAGCACCGACGTGGGGCTGGCGGCGTCGCCCTGGTAGCCCTTGAACTGGCTGGCGTCCTTCAGGCCGGTGCTGCCGCCCGCGAGCTGCACCACGAGCTGGCCGCCTTCGACGCGGTAGCCGGTGGCGTCCTTGTGCGAGCCGCTGGCCAGGGGGGCGTTGTCATCGAGCACCTGGCGGGCGAAGGCGATGACCTTGGCACCGCGCACCGGGTTGTAACCCTTGCCCTTCTCGGCGCCGCCCTCTTCGCTAATGGCGTCGGTGCCGTACAGCGCGTCGTACAACGAGCCCCAGCGCGCGTTGGCAGCGTTCAGCGCGTAGCGGGCGTTCAGGATGGGCACCACCAGCTGCGGGCCGGCCTGGGCGGCCAGTTCATCGTCCACGTTGGCGGTGGTGACCTTCACGTCGGCGGGCTGGGGCACGAGGTAGCCGATCTTGTCGAGGAAGCCACGGTAGGCCACCATGTCCTTGATGGGGCCGGAGTTGGCCTTGTGCCAGGTATCCAGCTCGGTCTGCAGGCGGTCGCGCTCGGCCAGCAGGGCGATGTTGCGCGGAGCCAGGTCGGCCACGATGGCGTCGAAGCCTTTCCAGAACGTGGCGGCGTCGATGCCGGTGCCAGGCAGCACCTGGTCTTCCACGAAGCGGTACAGATTGGTGGCCACTTGCAGGCCGTGGACGGTGGTGCGGTCGGTCATGGGAGTTGCCTTCGGTCAATGGATGGAAACGGTGGCCTGCCGGGAATGCAGGCGATGTCAGCACTTTATTGCAAAGATTGAAAGACATAAATAGCCTGAAAAGCGCAGAACCAGTGACTTTTTCGCAAAAGTAGTAGTCGCACGGATAGGCCGCTCCGGGGGCGGGCGCTACGCTGCCCGGCACGCTCCACAGCCCGCCGCGCCCATGACACACCCCGCCGACAACATGCTTGCCCCCCTGGCCCAGGCCGTGCGTGTGAGCCACAAGAACAAGATCGTGAGCGCCGCCGACGCGGTGCAGCTCATCCACGATGGCGACACGGTGGCCACGGGCGGCTTTGTCGGTATCGGCTTTGCCGAGAGCATCGCCGTGGCGCTGGCCCAGCGCTTTGCAGCCACGCAGCAGCCGCGCGGCCTGGGCCTGGTCTATGCCGCCGGGCAGGGCGACGGCAAGCACCGGGGGCTGAACCACCTGGGCGAGCCGGGGCTGCTGGCGCGCGTGATCGGCGGGCACTGGGGGCTGGTGCCGCGCATCCAGAAGCTGGCGGTGGACAACCAGATCGAGGCCTGGAACCTGCCGCAGGGCGTGATTTCGCACCTGTTTCGCGACATCGCCGCAGGCAAACCGGGCACGCTCACACGCGTGGGCCTGGACACCTTTGTCGACCCACGCCACGGCGGCGGCAAGCTCAACGAGCGCACCACGGAGGACCTGGTGCGACTGATGCCCATCGACGGGCAGGACTACCTGTTCTACAAGGCCTTCCCCATCCATGTGGGCATCATCCGCGCCACCACGGCCGACCCGGACGGCAACCTCACCATGGAGCGCGAGGCGCTCACCCTGGAGGCGCTGGCCATCGCCATGGCAGCACGCAACTCGGGCGGTGTGGTGATCGCGCAGGTCGAGCGCATCGCCGAGCGCGGCTCGCTCAACCCGCGCCAGGTGAAGGTGCCGGGCGTGCTGGTCGACGCCGTGGTGCTGGCCACCGAGCCCGCGCACCACCAGCAGACCTTTGCCGAGCCGTACAACCCCGCGTTTTCGGGCGAGCTGCGCGTGCCCATGGACAGCGTGCCCGCCATGGCGCTGTGCGAGCGCAAGGTGATCGCGCGCCGCGCTGCGCAGGAGCTGCGCCCGCACCAGGTGGTCAACCTGGGCATCGGCATGCCCGAGGGCGTGGCCAGCGTGGCGGCGGAGGAGCGCATCATCGACCTCGTCACGCTCACGGCCGAGCCAGGGGTGATTGGTGGCATTCCGGCGGGCGGGCTGAACTTTGGCGCGGCAGTGAACCCGCAGGCCATCATCGACCAGCCCAGCCAGTTCGATTTTTACGACGGCGGCGGTCTGGATCTCGCCATTCTGGGCCTGGCGCAGGCCGACGCGCAAGGCAACCTCAACGTGAGCAAGTTCGGCCCCCGGCTGGCGGGCGCGGGCGGCTTCATCAACATCAGCCAGAACGCCAAGACAGTGGTGTTTGTCGGCACCTTCACAGCCGGTGCGCTGCAGGTGGAGGCAGCCGACGGGCAACTGCGCATCGTGCACGAGGGCGGTGCGCGCAAGTTTGTGCGCGCGGTGGAGCACCGCACCTTCAGCGGGGCCGAGGCCCTGCGGCGCGGGCAGCGCGTGCTGTATGTCACCGAGCGCTGCGTGTTCCGCCTGGTGCCGTCAGAGGAGCCAGGGGGCGGAGCACTGGAGCTGATCGAGCTGGCTCCCGGCATCGACCTGGAGCGCGACGTGCTCGCGCACATGGCGTTCCGCCCGCGCATCAGCGCCGACCTGCGGCCCATGGACGCGCAGCTGTTCCAGCCCGGCCTGCTGGGCCTGCGCGAGCAGTTGCAGAACCGGCCGCTGGCGCAGCGCTTCGAGCTGGATGCCGGACGGCGGTTGTTGCACATTGATTTTTCGGCCCTGCAGATTGGTGATGCCGCGACCATTGCCGCCATCGAGCAGGAGGTGCGCCGCCTGCTGGCGGGCCTGGGCGAGCGGGTGGCGGTGGTGGTCAACTACGACCATTTCACGATCGCCCCCGAATGGGCCGACGGCTACACCGCCATGGTGCAGCGGCTGATGCGCGACCATTACACCGGCGTGCAGCGCTACGGCACCATGGGTTTTCTGAAATCTCGGCTCCAGAGCGCTACCGAAAAAATAGCTGCTAGCGCTTTATGGATAAGCGCTTGAGGCCATTTTTATCTGTATTCTTCGGGTTTCGGCTGGCGGGCGCTGCGGCGGCCTCGCTGCCCGGGAATCCTCGCCATAATCTGCGCCCATGGACAAACTCAAGGCCTTCGAGTCTTTCGTATCGGTGGCAACGCGCGGCAGCCTGACCGCCGCCGCCCGGGCCGAAGGCGTGGCGCCCGCCATCATGGGGCGCAGGCTCGATGCGCTGGAGGAGCACCTGGGCGTCAAGCTGCTGGTGCGCACCACGCGGCGCATCAGCCTCACGCACGAGGGCAGCGCCTTTCTGGAAGACTGCCAGCGCCTGCTGTCCGACGTGGCCAATGCCGAGGCCAGCGTGTCGGCCGGGGGCGTCAAGGCCAGCGGGCACCTGCGCATCACGGCGCCCGCCGGTTTTGGCCGCCGCCATGTGGCGCCGCTGGTGCCGCGTTTTCTGGCGCAGCACCCCGACGTGACGATTTCGCTCAACCTCAGCGACCGCGTGGTGGACCTGGCCGGCGAGGGATTTGACTGCGCCGTGCGCGTGGGCGATCTGCCCGATTCCTCGCTGGTGAGCGTGCGCATCGCCGACAACCGGCGCCTGTGCGTGGCCACGCCCGACTACCTGCGCCGCCACGGCACGCCGCGCCACCCGGGCGAGCTGGCGCAGCACGACTGCCTCACGCTGTCGAGCGAAGCCTCGCAGACACGCGGCTGGGCGTTTCGCATGCCCACCGAGAGCGGCGGCACCGAGGTGGTGTACCTCAAGCCCGGCGGACCGCTGGACTGCTCGGACGGCCAGGTGCTGCACGACTGGTGCCTGGCGGGCCACGGCATTGCCTGGCGCAGCACCTGGGAGGTGGAGGGCGAGGTCGCCTCCGGCCAGCTCGTGGCGGTGCTGGAGGACTTTGCCGCACCGCCCAACGGCATCTACGTGCTGTTTCCGCAGCGCAAGCACCTGCCGCTGCGCGTGCGCCTGTGGATCGAACACCTCAGGCACCATTACGAACAACCCCAATTCTGGAAGACCGGAGCCCCCGCATGACCCTGGAAGCCCTGCTCGCTTTTTTCCACCTGGTCGCCATCATGACCATGGTGGTCTTCATGGCCAGCGAGACCGCGCTGTGCCGCACCGAATGGATGAGCCCCGCCATCGTGCACCGGCTGGTGCGGCTCGACCTGATCTACATGGTGGCGGCCGCCTGCGTGCTGCTGGCCGGGCTGGCGCGCATCGGGTGGGGCATGAAAGGGGCGGATTGGTACTGGGCCCAGCCGCTGCTGCACTTCAAGCTCGCGCTGTTTGTGGCCATCTGGCTGATGTCGCTGCTGCCCACGCGCGCCTTCCTGCGCTGGCGCCGCAATCTGCTGGCCACCGGCGCGCTGCCGCCCGAGGCCGAGATCCGCGCCGCGCGCCGCTGGATCATGATCGAGACGCACCTGCTCGGCGCCCTGCTGCTGGCGGCGGTGTTCCTCGCGCGCGGCGTGGGAACGCGCTGAAGCGCTGACCGCGCACCCACAAAAAAGCCCCGCGGCCAAACCAGCGGGGCTTTTTGCCATGGGGCGCGGTGCTACTTCTTCAGGCACTCGCTCATGAAAGCCTTGCGTTCATCCCCCTTCTTGCCGGCGGCCTCGGCGTTGCAGGTCTTCATCTTGTCCTGCTGGCTCGCGGGCTTGTTGCTCAGGCAGGTCTTCATGAAGGCCTTGCGCTCGTCGCCCTTCATGTCGCCCGCCTCCTTGTTGCAGGTGGCCATCTTGGTCTGCTGCTTGGTGGGGGCCTTTTCTTCGGCGGCGTGGGCGCTGCCCAAGGCCAGTGCCATGCCCAGTGCGGCCAGGGAAAGAAGCTGTTTCATGGAGACTCCTGTAGGTACAAGCAAAAAGGGGAAAGTCCGGTCAAATTCCAACACACAACGGCCCGGTCCACAACGCGGCTGACAGCGGGCGTGGGCTGGCCGCCACGGCCCCGTAAAATCCGTGGATGCTTTCCGTCAAAAACGAATTGCTCGCTGCCCTGGCAGCCGAGCTGGAACAACTTTCCCCCGGCGCCGGTGCCCGGGCGGCCTTTGAATCGCCCAAGGTGGCGGCCCATGGCGACTTCGCCTGCACGGCTGCCATGCAGTTGGCCAAGCCGCTCAAGCTCAATCCGCGCCAGGTGGCCGAGAACCTGCGCACTGCGCTGCTGGCCACCCCCGCCTACCAGCGCTGGGTGTCGGACATCGAGATCGCCGGTCCCGGCTTCATCAACATCCGCCTGAAGCCCGCCGCCAAACAGGAAGTGGTGCGCGAGGTGCTGGCCGCAGGCGAGCGTTTCGGTTTCCAGAGCGCGCGCAACGAGCGCGTGCTGGTCGAATTCGTTTCGGCCAACCCCACTGGCCCGTTGCACGTGGGCCATGGCCGCCAGGCCGCCATCGGCGACGCCATCAGCAACCTCTTCGCCACCCAGGGCTGGAGCGTGCACCGCGAGTTCTATTACAACGACGCGGGCGTGCAGATCGACACCCTCACCAAGAGCACGCAACTGCGCGCCAAGGGCTTCAAGCCCGGCGACGACTGCTGGCCCACCGACAGCGACAACCCGCTGGCCAAGAATTTCTACAACGGCGACTACATCGCCGACATCGCCGAGGCCTTCAAGGCCAAGGCCACCGTCAAGGCCGACGACCGCGAGTTCACGGCCAACGGCGATGTGGAGGACTACGACAACATCCGCCAGTTTGCCGTGGCCTACCTGCGCAACGAGCAGGACAAGGACCTGCAGGCCTTCAACCTCCATTTCGACGAGTACTACCTCGAATCCAGCCTCTACACCAGCGGCCGCGTCGAGGCCGCGGTCAACAAGCTCATCGCGGGCGGCCACACCTACGAGCAGGACGGCGCGCTCTGGCTCAAGTCCACCGACTACGGCGACGACAAGGACCGCGTCATGCGCAAGGGCGACGGCACCTACACCTACTTCGTGCCCGACGTGGCCTACCACATCACCAAGTGGGAGCGCGGCTACACCAAGGTCGTCAACATCCAGGGCACGGACCACCACGGCACCATCGCGCGCGTGCGCGCCGGCCTGCAGGCAGCCAGCGTGGGCATTCCTCAGGGCTACCCCGATTACGTGCTGCACACCATGGTGCGCGTGGTCAAGGGCGGCGAAGAGGTCAAGATCAGCAAGCGCGCGGGCAGCTACGTGACGCTGCGCGACCTGATCGAGTGGACCAGCAAGGACGCCGTGCGCTTCTTCCTGCTCTCGCGCAAGCCCGACACCGAATACACCTTCGACGTCGACCTGGCCGTGCAGCAAAACAACGACAACCCGGTGTACTACGTGCAATACGCGCATGCACGCATCTGCTCGGTGCTCACGGCCTGGGGCGGTGATGTCGCCAGCCTGCAGGGCGCCGACCTGTCCGCGCTCGACGGCCCGCAGGCCCAGGCGCTGATGTTGCAGCTGGCCAAATACCCCGAGATGCTCACCGCAGCCACCGAGGGCGAGGCGCCGCACGACGTCACTTTCTACCTGCGCGACCTGGCCGCCAGCTACCACAGCTACTACGACGCCGAGCGCATCCTGGTGGACGACGAAGCCGTCAAGCGCGCGCGCCTGGCACTCGTCGCCGCCACCGCGCAGGTATTGCACAATGGGCTGGCCGTGCTGGGTGTATCGGCCCCTCGCAGAATGTAAGTGGTAACCAACATATGAAGCAGAAGCAACAGGGCGGAACCATTGTCGGTTTCATCTTCGGCCTGATCGTGGGTCTGGGCATCGCCCTGGCTGTGGCGGTGTATGTCACCAAGGTACCGGTTCCCTTCCTGAACAAAGGTGCCACGCGCAGTGTGACCCAGGATGCCGCCGAGGCCCAGAAGAACAAGAACTGGGACCCCAACTCTCCGCTCTACGGCAAAACGCCGTCCCGCGTCACTCCACCCGCCGTTGCGCCCGCTTCATCGCCCGAACCCGTGGCTGCGCCCGTTGCGGCTGCTTCGGCTCCCAAGTCTCCTGGTAGCAAACCCCAGGGGACTGCCGCAACCACAGGTGCTGACCCGCTCGGCGATCTCGCTGCCGCCCGGGCGGCAGCCGCAGGCGGCGTGGACCCGTTCGATTATTTTGTTCAGGCCGGGGCATTCCGCACCCAGGCCGATGCAGATGCGCAGCGCGCCAAACTGGCCATGCTCGGCTGGGAGGCCAGGGTGAGCGAGCGTGAGCAGAACGGCCGCAATGTGTTCAGGGTTCGCATTGGCCCCTTTGCCAAGCGTGACGACGCGGAGCAACTCAAGGACAAACTGGCTGGTGCGGGCGTTGAGTCGGCGCTGGTACGCGTTCAGCGCTGAACTTTCCGACCCTGCATCGCTCTCATAATCGATTCCAACTGGAGAACCCATTCATGCAACGACGTGCATTCACCCTGTCCGCAGCCCTCGCCGCCACCGCTCTGTCCCTTCCGGTTCACGCCCAGGGCGCGCAGCCCAAGGAGGGCAAGGACTACATCAAGCTGGGCAAGCCGGTGGGTACGGATGCCCCCGCTGGCAAGGTCGAGGTGATTGAGTTCTTCTGGTACAACTGCGGCCACTGCAACGCGTTCGAACCCACTTTCGACGCTTGGGCGAAAGCGGCGGAGTCGAAGAACATCAGCGTGCGCCGCATTCCTGTCGCCTTCAATGCCAGCTTCGCCCCCCAACAGAAGCTTTATTACACCCTTGAAGGCATGGGCAAGCTGGGTGAAATTCACGCCCGCGTTTTCCGGGCCATCCATGTGGAAAAGCAGAACCTTTCCAAGGAAGACGCGATCCTTGCCTGGGTCGCCAAGCAGCCCGGCATCGATATGGTCAAGTTCAAGGAAATGTACAACTCATTCAATGTGGCCAGCCAGGTGCGCCGTGCGGCCCAACTGCAGGAGGCTTATGGCGTGGAGGGCGTGCCCTCCATGGGCGTTGCGGGCCGCTATTACACCGATGGCACCATGGCCGGCAGCCTGAACGCCGTACTTCAGGTGGTCGAACATCTTGTGGGTGTTGCCCGTAAAGGCTGATTGCGCACAAGGCCCGCCCGGCTTGTCCGGGCGGCCGGATCTTGGGGAAATTTGGGAACGCTCCGGCGTTCCCTTTTTTATGCCTGCTATCTCCCGCTGCCATGGCATAGGAGCATAACGAACGGGCGTATCCCTTTCCGGCGATGCAAATGTGGTGTCCTGCTGCTTGCGATCTGAGTTCCGGAGGAAGTCGCATGCGTATTCTCAGACAGGTCTATCCGATACGAGTTCGATGAATTTGCTGGATGAGTATCGTGGGGATGTTTTGTGGGTGGGGGATGTGTGTTGTGCAAAGCAGAAACGCCCCGCTCATTGCTGAGCGGGGCGTTACTGGGCTGTAAGAGCCTGACGATGACCTACTTT